>OOBM01000236.1_pt1 | contig 47644 bp, 34 predicted proteins | sample 1671581 | NCBI WGS metagenome assembly OOBM01 (sample SAMN06348171, study PRJEB24527) | human gut metagenome
CCAACTCTTCTGCTTGCAGAGGTAAAAAACAATGCGCTCAATGTCCCAAGGCTGTGGACAATGCAATAATATATGCTTCCCACCCCAGAGGATTCCATCTGCCGGCGCGAAAGTGTGAGGAAAATATTATAATTTTCCTGCTGAAAGGAGAAGTGCTTGTCAACAGTAAGGAGTATGCGGGAACTGTGTTGCATGCAGGTGAGTTCATCCTTCAAGCTATTGGTTCCAAGTACGAAATACTTGCCATGACGGATGTGGAATGCGTTTGTTACCGGTTCAGTAAGCCTGAATTCTTCTGTGAGGACCGGTATAACCATATTATGAAAGAGGTTACCCCTCCATTGATATTCTATCCTTTGACCATTACTCCCGAGTTGCAGCTTTTTCTGGAAAGTTCCAAGGCCTATTTGTCCGAGGAGAAGATTTGCCGGGAAATGCTTTGTTTCAAACGGAAAGAACTTGCTTTCATTCTTGGAAATTACTACTCCGACTATGAGCTTTCCATGCTGATACATCCTCTTGCCCAGTATACTAATTCCTTCCACTACTTTGTCTTGCAGAATCATGCCAAAGTCAAGACGGTAGAGGAACTTGCCCAGTTGGGAGGATATACAGTAGCTACTTTCCGGCGTATATTCAATTCTGTTTTTCATCAACCGGTGTACGAGTGGATGATGGAACGGAGGAAGGAAAGCGTGGTTTATGAACTTCGTTATACGGATGCTTCTATATCAGAGATTTGCTATAAATATGGCTTTGAATCGCTGCCTCATTTTTCCAATTTCTGCAAAAAGAATTTCGGGGCTTCTCCCCGTAGCTTGCGTGCCGGCAATTTATCTGAAGTAAACGGCATGTCATAAAAAAACTCCTCCGGCGGTTTCCCGGCAGAGGAGTCTCTTGTGATATTAATCAAATATAGTGAAAGCTGAGTGATAAATCTGAGCTTGCTCAAAAGGTTTATCCGAAGCGCATCCTATATTATTTGCAGAAAGACCGGATTAGTCTTTCAGTTTCGCAATGATAAAGTCGCGGTTCAGGCGAGCAATGTTGCTGATGGAAACATTCTTCGGGCATTCAGCTTCGCACGCACGAGTGTTTGTACAGTTACCGAAACCGAGTTCGTCCATCTTGCTCAACATAGCCTTGGCACGGCGCAATGCTTCCGGTTTGCCTTGGGGCAACAGGTTCAGCTGGCTCACCTTGGCAGAAACGAACAGCATAGCAGAACCGTTCTTACAAGCAGCTACACAAGCACCACAACCGATACAGCTGGCAGCATCCATAGCCTCGTCAGCGATGGGCTTCGGAATCAGGATAGCGTTGGCATCCTGGGGAGCACCGGTACGTACGCTGACGTAGCCGCCTGCCTGCATAATCTTGTCGTAGGCCGTACGGTCGACCATCAAGTCCTTGATAACCGGGAAACCGGCAGAGCGCCACGGTTCAACAGTGATGGTATCGCCGTCGTTGAAACGACGCATATAAATCTGGCAAGTCGTAGCGCCGGTTGCAGGACCGTGGGGATGTCCGTTGATGTAGAGCGAACACATACCGCAGATACCTTCGCGGCAGTCGTGGTCGAATACAACCGGTTCTTTTCTTTCGCTGATCAGCTGTTCGTTCAGAATATCCAGCATTTCGAGGAAGGAAGTATCACCGGGGATATCTTTCATTTGGTAGGTTTCAAAAGCGCCTTTAGCCTTCGGGCCTGCTTGACGCCATACCTTCAGTGTAAATGATATATTTTTATCCATTTTCTTCTAATTCTTTTAAATGTTTAACTTCACCGATTAGCTCTTGTAGTTACGGGTCTGAACCTTGATAGCTTCGTATACCAGCGGTTCTTTGATCAATACAGGAGCCTTTTCATCGTCACCCTGATATTCCCAGCAAGCTACGTAGAAGAAGTTTTCGTCATCACGTTTTGCTTCTCCTTCTTCAGTCTGGTATTCTTCACGGAAGTGACCACCACAACTTTCGTTACGGTTCAATGCGTCGTAAGCAACGAGCTCGCCCATAGTGATGAAGTCATACAGACGGATAGCCTTGTCGAGCTCAACGTTCATACCTTCCTTAGAACCGGGGATAAACAGATTGGTTTCGAATTCCTTGCGGACTGCTTTCAGTTCGGCGATACCTTTCTTCAGGCCTTCTGCCGTACGTCCCATACCTACGTATTCCCACATGATGTGACCCAGTTTCTTGTGGATAGAATCAACTGATTCTTTACCCTGGATGCTCATGAACTTGTCAATCTTAGCCTGAACAGCCTTTTCTGCTTCGGCAAATTCGGGAAGATCGGTAGAGAAACGAGGAACAGTAATCTGATCTGCCAGATAGTTCTGGATAGTGTAAGGCAATACGAAGTAACCGTCGGCCAGACCTTGCATCAATGCGGAAGCACCGAGGCGGTTTGCACCGTGGTCGGAGAAGTTACATTCACCGATAGCGAACAGACCCTTGATGGTAGTCTGCAGTTCGTAGTCTACCCAGATACCACCCATTGTATAGTGGATAGCCGGATAAATCATCATCGGGTTTTCGTACGGGCTGACATCTGTGATTTCTTCGTACATGTCGAAGAGGTTGCCGTAACGCTGTGCAACCACATCTTTGCCCAAACGGTTGATAGCTTCGGAGAAGTCGAGGAATACGGCAAGACCTGTATTGTTCACGCCATAACCCTTGTCGCAACGTTCTTTGGCAGCACGGCTGGCAACGTCACGCGGAACGAGGTTACCGAATGCCGGATAACGGCGCTCCAGGTAGTAGTCGCGGTCTTCTTCGGGAATATCTTTTCCTTGCAGTGTACCTTCCTGCAACTTCTTGGCATCTTCCAGTTTCTTCGGAACCCAGATACGTCCGTCGTTACGCAAAGATTCGGACATCAAAGTCAGTTTGGACTGCTTGTCGCCGTGAACGGGGATACAAGTCGGGTGAATCTGTACGTAAGCGGGGTTGGCAAACCAGGCTCCTTTACGGTAGCAGGCCATGGCAGCGGAACAGTTGCAAGCCATTGCATTGGTAGAGAGGAAGTATGCGTTGCCGTAACCGCCGGTAGCGATAACCACAGCGTGAGCGGCAAAACGTTCCAGCTTACCTGTTACGAGATTCTTGGCGATGATACCGCGGGCACGTCCGTCGATGATGACAACGTCTTCCATTTCATAACGCGTGTACAGTTTCACCGTACCCACGTTTACCTGACGGCTCAGTGCGGAGTAAGCTCCCAGCAGCAATTGCTGTCCTGTCTGTCCTTTGGCGTAGAATGTACGTGATACCTGTGCACCACCGAATGAACGGTTGTCGAGCAAGCCGCCGTATTCGCGTGCAAAAGGAACACCTTGTGCAACACACTGGTCGATGATGTTGTTGGAAACCTCGGCCAGACGGTAAACGTTTGCTTCGCGGGCACGATAGTCACCACCTTTTACCGTATCGTAGAACAGACGGTAAACGGAGTCGCCGTCGTTCTGGTAATTCTTTGCAGCATTGATACCACCTTGCGCAGCGATAGAGTGTGCGCGGCGCGGAGAGTCCTGAATGCAGAAGTTGAACACTCTGAAACCCATTTCACCGAGAGAAGCGGCAGCGGAAGCGCCGGCAAGTCCGGTTCCTACTACGATGATGTCCAAACGGCGTTTGTTGGCAGGGTTTACTAATTTTTGGTGAGCTTTATAGTTGGTCCATTTCTCAGCCACCGGTCCTTCCGGTATTTTAGAATCTATCTTAGTCATAATGCTATTACAATTTAATCATTTACAATAATTTATCAGCAAGCGCCGCTGCACATCAGTGATTTGATGAAGAATACGACAACTACCAGAGCGAAGCATACAACAACGATAGTGGAGTAGATGTTGGAGATGCATTTCCAACGGTTGATCCATACTTTGTTGTTCCAGCCCAAAGACTGCATGGAGCTCCAGAAACCGTGAGTCAGGTGGAACCACAATGCACCCAGCCAAATGAGGTAAAGCACTACGAATACCGGGTTGGAGAAGGTGTTCTGAATGTGATAAACACCGTTGGCAGCGTAAGCCAGCGTGAGCATGTCGGCATGTGCGCCCATGTTGTGCATCAGTTCGGGGAGCTGCATCTTTGCCCAGAAGTTAACCAGGTGCAGACCGAGACCTACGATTACCACGATACCCAGTACGAGCATGTTTTGAGAGGCCCATTCCACGGTTTTAGGCTTGTCTACTACTGCATAACGCTCGTTACCGCGCGCTTTGCGGTTTTGCATCGTCAGCCAGAAAGCGTAGATGATGTGGATGATGAACAGGGCAGCCAGACCTACGGTAGCTACCAGCGCGTACCAGTTTGCTCCCAAGAACTCACAAACCATGTTATAGCCATTGGCCGAAACCAATGCAACAAGGTTCATCGCCATGTGAAATGTCAGAAACAGGACAAGGGCGATACCGGTAACGCTCATCACCACTTTCCTTCCTACAGATGAATTACTTAACCACATAAATGATTGAATTTAAATTATTTAATAGTTAGAAAATATATTCTTAAAAGCTCGTCAGACTAATATCCTGCAAAAATAGAGGAAATACCTTGATTAAACAAGGAATTAAAGAAATTATTCCGTAATGAGCGGGTAGCAAGATTGCCGGGCGAATCAGCGGTGTCATTCGTCCTCTTGTTCCTTGTTATGTTCTTTACAGATAATAGTTATGTTTTCGCCGTTGGCAGTACGTTTGCGCAGAGCGCGCGGGGTGTCGCCGAAAGAGTCTTTGCAGAAATGGGCAAAGTGTGATAATGAATCGAATCCGTATCGGGTGCTGATTGTGGAGATACGTTGCTTGGTGTGTTGCAGGTCGTTTAAAATGCCCTCGCGTTTTTTGTCCAGAATCCATTCGTATACAGGTACGCCATACATATTCTTGAATAATCGGCGGAAAGTGGTTGTGGTATATCCGCCAAGGTGGGCAAACTCTTCTACGTTTTTCACTTTATCGTAGTTCTGCATGACGAAATAATGGAAACTTTCTGTATATGTACTGATTGGATAGAAGAAAGTGGAGACTTGCTGGATTGGGTAGTAGCAAGTCAGGATATAAATTATCTCCTGGCATTTAACGTCAAGATACCTGCTGCACGTGTTTGGCTGCTCCCTGAAATATTCCGTTAAATCTCCGAATAATCTTTCCAGTTTAGGAATGATGGGCAAGGGAGTATAGGTCAGAGGGGCATAAGCCCTTTCAAGTATGTCTTTGTAGCGTTCTTCACAGAGGAGAGGAAGTTCGGTGAATCGGTAGGTAAAATATTCAACATCGGTTAGCGCCAGCAATTCTACTTTGGAGCCGATAGCTTGCAAGATACATTGGCGGGCCTGCAGAGTAGTACCGGGATATTCCTCGCTATTGACAAGCAACTCGCCTTTCAATATAAATATTATACAATTTTGTGTACACTTTTCGGCAGGGAAATGCTGTCCTTTAGGATATTGGCTATATATCAATACTCCTTGGGATGTTTTAGGACATAGCGCACAATCAATTTGCCGAGAGCAACAACTATTTAATGCCATGAATAGATATGTGAATTGTATTAATATGTAAATTGTGGCAACAAAGATAAGATAATTTTGCGAATACTCTAAGGATTTCGGCTATCTTTGCGCCAAACTAATAGATAGGTTTTATGAGAAGAACCATTTTTTTTGTATTTTTTATTTCCTTTGTTGTATCAAATCTCTTTGCACAGAATTGGGATATTAATACCTTACATCGGGTTAATGGCTGGGATAATAAATTTGTCCGTAATTACAATAAATTTATTTCCCGTTCGGAGCCTTATGTGGCCATTGGTGTCCCGGTAGCTATGGCTTTGACGGCATGGGCTAAAAAGGACAAGGACTTGTTGAAGGATGCCGTATACGTCGGAACAAGTGTGGCGGGTGCTTTTGTGGTGGCGTATGGTATGAAATATCTTGTCGACCGCGAACGTCCGTATGAACGCTATCCGGATAGGGTACATCCGTATAGCCATGAGAGCAGTCCTTCATTTCCCTCCGGGCATACCGCATCGGCTTTCGCACTTGCCACTTCTCTGTGCATAAAATATCCTAAGTGGTACGTAATAGCCCCTTCTGCCTTGTGGGCTTGTTCCGTCGGAGTGTCCCGTATGAATGAGGGTGTACATTATCCCTCGGATGTACTGGCAGGTGCGGCTATCGGTGCAGGCTGTGCGATTGTGAATATCTATGTAAACCGCTGGCTGAACCGCTGGTTGTTTGGAAAGTGATAAGGTTATAACCTTACCACTTTTTCATAACCACTTTTTCATACGCTCCTTCATTTAGAACTTTCAGGGCTTGTAGTACGCTGCTGTCCGTAGTATTCATTATCTGGAAGTATTCATTCATATCCCACAGGTCGCGGGCTATCAACGCTTTTAGTTGCGTCTTGATGAGCGGCAGGGACTTCCGGTATTGCTTCTCGTCGAACTTAATCTTTTCTTGTTCCGCAAGAGTCTGCATGTTTGCTAATATCTCATCGCTGATTTCGAACTTATCGTTGAACGTTTCGAATTTCTTATATTTGCTTTGCAACTCTTTCCGATGGCTTTCTATAAATTTCATAGTTGTCTTGATAACGACACCTTTAGCAACGATATTCCGATGATAATCTGTGTATTGGGTGGTATCTATCGGCACGAAGAAGTCGGGCATGATACCGCCACCGCCATAAACGGTGCGCGCTAATTTTTTTGTCTGGTACTTCAGGGAATCGGGGAAATGTATGCTGTCGGCATGCATTAATTCGCCATGATTAAAGCGGTCTATCAATTCCTGGTTGTATTTTTCCAGATTATTTTCCCCGCTAAGCGTGCCGTCCGGGTTGGCGGTCTTGTCATAAGGCTTCTGTATGCAACGGCCGGAAGGAGTATAGTAGCGGGCAATGGTCAGGCGTATCATAGAGCCGTCCGGCAGGTCGATAGGGCGTTGCACCAATCCTTTGCCGAAAGTGCGCCGGCCTACGACTACACCTCTGTCCCAATCCTGAATGGCTCCGGTTACGATTTCACTGGCGGATGCGGAATATTCATCCACCAGAACGACGAGACGGCCGTCTTTAAACTTTCCGTTTCCTTTGGCATGGAAATTACTGCGGCGTGCGGCTCTGCCCTCCGTATAAACAATGAGGTCCTTTTGTTGCAGGAATTCATTGGCGAGGTCGATAGCGGCGTTCAGATAGCCACCGCCATTTCCTTGCAGGTCGAGTATCAGGTCTTTCATTCCTTTTTTCTGCAACTCCTTTAATGCTTTAAGAAACTCTTCGGCAGTGGTTGCCCCAAAGCGGTTGATGCGGATATAACCTGTCCGGGGCTGTATCATATATGCGGCATCCAGACTGAGAATAGGTATTTTATCCCGTTTTACAGTGAAGAATAAGGGGTCATTCACTCCGCGGCGCACGATTGTCAGTTTGACTTCCGAGCCTTTCTCTCCGCGTAACCGGCTCATGATGTCTTCCGTGCTCATTTTAACTCCGGCAATGGCGGAGTCGTTAACGGCTATGATGCGGTCGCCGGCAAGAATGCCTACTTTCTCCGAGGGACCGTTGCTGACGGGCTGTACTACAAGCAGCGTATCTTCTATCATTTGGAACTGTACGCCGATACCTTCGAAGTTGCCTTGCAGGGGTTCGTTCATTTTCTTAACTTCTTCGGCATTGTTGTAGGTAGAGTGCGGATCAAGCTGCGCCAGCATCTTGATAATGGCCTCTTCCACCAGTTTGTTCTCATCCACGGAGTCCACGTAGAGGTTGGCTATGGCAAACTCTGCCATTTGCAACTTGCGGAGGGCTTCATTGCCCATTTTCTGAGCCTGCGCCGTTACGGCACATATACATACTATAATAGCAAAAATCTTCTTCATTATTCTTGTCACTAACTACCAATCATTTCATCTCATCACTCATTTCCATTCCTTCCGGAAGGAACATGCTTATATCCTTTCCAAATTGCAGCAGTTCGCGTACGGTAGTGGAACTTACGCAGGTCAGTTCCGGTTCCGTAAAGAGCAGAATGGTTTCAATTCCTGTCAGCTTGCGGTTTATATCGGCAATCGTTTCCTCGTACTCGAAATCCTTTACCGTGCGTATGCCGCGTATAATCAGACTGGCATCCACTTCTTTGGCGAAGTCAATGGTCAGACAGTCGTATGACTGTACCTTGATGCGCGGCTCGTCCCGGTAGTAATCCCGTATCATCTTTTCGCGCTTTTCAATAGGGAAATGCGTATTCTTATTCTCGTTGATACCTATTCCTATGACGATTTCGTCAATGAAAGTCAGCGCACGGCGCACTACCGAAGCATGACCGATAGTGAACGGGTCGAATGTGCCCGGAAAGATTGCTCTTCTCATGATGCTAAATCTTCTTCTATAACCAGATTATCGATGATAAAGTTTTGCCGTTCCATAGTGTTTTTACCCATGTAGAACTCCAATAACTCTTTTACTAAGTCTGTTTTGCGTAAGGATACCTGTTCCAGACGCATGTCTTTGCCAATGAAATGTCTGAATTCATCCGGTGAAATCTCTCCCAGACCCTTGAACCGGGTGATTTCCGGATTCGGACCTAATTCCTCAATTGCTTTCACCCGTTCGTCCTCTGTGTAGCAATAGCTTGTTTTCTTCTTGTTGCGCACACGGAACAAGGGAGTCTGCAAGATGTATACATGCCCTTTCTTTATCAGATCGGGGAAGAACTGCAGGAAGAACGTGATGATAAGCAGACGGATGTGCATGCCGTCCACATCGGCATCGGTGGCAACAATCACTTTGTTATAGCGGAGCCCTTCGATACCGTCTTCGATGTTCAGCGCCGCCTGAAGTAAATTAAACTCTTCATTTTCATAGACTACTTTCTTTGTCAGGCCGTAGGAATTGAGGGGCTTACCGCGTAGGCTGAATACTGCTTGCGTGTTTACATCGCGGCTCTTGGTGATGGAGCCGCTGGCGGAATCACCCTCGGTAATGAAGATACACGATTCTGCTTCCTGGTCTTTGCCTTTACCGTCGCTTAGGTGGAAGCGGCAATCGCGTAACTTGCGGTTATGCAAATTAGCCTTTTTAGCCCGTTCGCGGGCCAGCTTGGTAACTCCGGCAATAGCCTTGCGCTCTTTCTCGGAGTCCTGTATCTTTTGCAGCATGACTTCGGACACTAACGGATTCTTGTGCAGGTAGTTGTCCACTTCCGTCTTGATGAAGTCGCCTACATATTTGTTTACGGTAGGGCCTTCGGGCCACATATTGTTAGAGCCTAACTTGGTCTTGGTCTGACTTTCGAACATCGGTTCTTCCACATCAATGGCAATGGCGGCTACCAGTCCGTTGCGGATGTCGGCATAATCCTGGTTCTTGTTATAGAACTCCTTGATGGTGCGGGCAATATGTTCCTTTAAGGCAGTCTGGTGCGTACCGCCCTGCGTGGTGTGCTGTCCGTTTACGAAAGAATAATATTCCTCTCCATACTGGTTGGTATGCGTAAAGGCTATTTCGATGTCTTCCCCTTTCAGGTGGACGATGTCATAAAGCCCCTCGCTGGTCATGTTGTCTTTCAGAAGGTCTTCCAGACCGTGGCGGGAGATAATCCGTTGCCCGTTGTAGATGAAAGTCAGCCCCGTATTGAGATAAGTATAGTTGCGTAGCAGTGTCTCTACAAACTGGTTCTGGAAGGAGTAATTGGTAAAGAGGGTGTTATCGGGTTCAAAGAAGATATACGTACCGTTTTCTTCCGTACTGTCCTCTGTCAGGTCGCTTTGCAGTACGCCTTTCTCGAAAATAGCCGTGCGTACTTTGCCGTCGCGGTAACTGCGTACCTCGAAACGGCTGCTGAGTGCGTTGACTGCCTTGATGCCGACACCGTTCAGACCAACGCTCTTTTTGAATGCCTTGCTGTCGTATTTACCGCCGGTATTCAGTTTGCTGACTGCCTCTACCAGCTTTCCTTGCGGAATGCCTCGTCCGTAGTCGCGTACGCTTACGCGGAGATTTTCTTCTATGTTGACTTCGATACGTTTGCCGGCACCCATCTTGAATTCATCGATACTGTTGTCCATTACCTCTTTCAGCAATACATAGATACCGTCATCATTTTGCGAACCGTCGCCAAGACGGCCTATGTACATGCCCGAACGGACACGGATATGCTCCATGTCGTCCAAATGGCGAATGTTATCTTCATTGTATTCAACCTCACTGCTGCCGGTATTTGTACCGGTTGTCTTTTCCTCATAACCGGCAGAACCTTCCAACGGCAACATCATATTATTATCTTCCATAGAAAACATCTTGTATTGTAAGCACTGATATTTCGCAAAGTTAATAAGAAAATCAATATAAAACACCCTATGTAAACAAATATATGCCCTGAAACTTTTTTCAGTTTGCCGGGTATTTAATAGGAAAAAGTATGGTTGAAAAGGTTGTTAGGCTATAGGAAAAACCTCGTTTTCCAACTGCGGGCTCCACGGTTGCCAATTGCGGGCTCTTCATCCCGCATATGCAAACCGGACAGCCCGCAGTTGGAAAACGAAGAAAAAGTATAGGCAAAAGCAAGTTATCCTTGATAGATTGGTATATTTATAATGGGGAAAACGGATGTTTATCAATGGGGAAATGGTGTGTAAGACCATTATATTTGCCGGCACAATTGCAAACTCTTAGACGGAAAGGGAGGTAAGGTGATGTGTGCCGGCAAAATGCGGGTCTTTTGTATGCTGATGAACTACGTGTTTTTAGATTGCCTTGGTAAATGCTCTTCTACGCTTATGCTGTTCGGTCTTGAAATATTCCCATTGTGCCTGTACCTTGCCGTTTTGTTCCAATTCGGGGTTGCTTTCCGCAAAGACAAACCCCAGTTTCTGATAAACGGGGATCAGGTCGGAGAATAGCAAGGCGTTTACGCCCTTGTTCTGATATTCGGGTTTCACGGCTACCAGCAACAGATCCAGCATCTTGGCACGGCGTTTCATAAACAAGGCTTTCAGCAGGTGATACCAACCGAAAGGCAGCAAACGGCCATGAGATTTTTGCAAAGCCTCTGACAAGGAAGGCATGGAGATGCCTACGGCTACCAGTTTGTCTTCGGCATCTGTAACCAGCGTCACCATGCGCAGGTCCAGAATGGGCAGATACATCTTTACGTATTGGTTAATCTGGCGCTGTGACAGGGCAGAGTAACCGTACAACGGGCTGTATGCTTCGTTCATCAGCTCGAAAATGGCTTGTCCGTAGTCGCGGGCAATCTTCTTGGCAGATGAATATTTCTTGATTTTGAGATTGTATTTACGTTGGATTAGGTCCGAAATACGCTTATGCTTGTCGGGTATGGCATCCGGGATATAAATCTTGTATTCTACCCAGTCGGCATCTTTCTCAAAGCCCATGCGTTCCATGTGTTGCGGGTAGTAAGGGTAGTTATAGGTGGTTGCCATTGTGCTAAGCTGGTCGTAGCCTTCGATAAGCATACCTTCCGCATCGAAATCGGTGAAGCCTAACGGGCCTTGTATATGGGTCATGCCCCGTTCCTTGCCCCATTCTTCAACGGTATGTATAAGGGCCTCCGATACTTCGGGGTCATCGATAAAGTCAATCCAGCCGAAGCGCACCTCTTTCTTGTTCCAGGTTTGGTTGGCTTTATGGTTGATGATGGCGGCTACACGTCCTACGATTTTATTATCCTTGTAAGCAAGAAAGTAATCGGCTTCGCAAAATTCGAAAGCGGCATTTTTCTTCTTGTTGAAGGTATTGAGCATATCATCGTAGAGATCGGGCACCGAATACGGATTGTTTTTGTATAGTTTGTAGTTGAAGCGGATAAACTGCTTCAATTCCTTTTTCGTAGAGACCTTTTTAATTGTAATTGCCATAGTTGTATGTTGTTATGAGCCGGCAAAGATACATGAAAATCTTTAAAAACGGGTGTCTTACAGGTTATAAATGAGGAATGTCGTATATGCAACGTAGCAAAGTACCATGATGCTTCCCTCAATGCGGGTGATGGTACGCTTGGCAAAGAACAGCCCGAAGAACCAAAGCAGAATGCCGGAACCTGCCAGTACCCACAAGTCCAGGTTAGTGATTCCGGTCAGGTGTAACGGAGTGATGGATGCACTGCATCCCAGTACAAAGAACACGTTGAACAGATTGCTGCCTACTACGTTGCCAATGGCTATCTCCGGATTTTTCTTCAAGGCGGCTACAATGGATGTGGCAAGTTCGGGCAGGGATGTTCCGCCTGCCACCAGCGTCAGTCCGATAACAGATTCGCTTACTCCCAGGCTGCGTGCAATGCCGCTTGCACCGTCAACAAAGAAACTGCCGCCGGCAATAAGTGCTCCAAGCCCGCCCAGAATGTAGAGGATAGACTTCCAAAGTGGCAGTTGCCTGATAGTTTCCTCACTGCCGGCTGTTTCTTCGGGACTGTGTGAGGCGATGGCAAAAGTATAACTCAGGAAGATAGCGAAGAAGCAGAGCAAAAGCAAACCGTCTGTGATACTGAGAGTATTAGCCTTGTCTCCGTTCAGGAATATGTCGTTGGCACAAACCAGTAAAGCAATGGAAGACAGGATGCACAGAGGTATTTCCTTTTGTAATGTGTTCCGGGTTACGGCAATTGGGGCGAACAGTGCGGTGCAGCCCACAATCATCAGTGTGTTGAAGATATTGCTGCCCACCACGTTGCCGATGGCAATATCGGCGCTTCCTTTCAGGGCGGAAGATACGCTGACCGTCAACTCCGGAGCTGATGTTCCGAAAGCAACGATTGTCAGTCCGATAACGATATTGGGTATGCGGAAGCGTTTGGCAACGGATGCTGCTCCGTCTGTCAGTCCGTTTGCACCTAACAGGATGAGGAGAAGTCCTCCTATAAGTAATAGAATGTTCATGAAATATATTATTTTGCGCGCAAAGATAATGCAAAATTCTGATTAAACGAGCCAAGAGGAAGTCCGTTTGCGCTTGTAAATGCGGAGAATTGTTCCGAAACCGGGGCGGAAATTATATCTCCACATTATATGGTTACGCGTGACGGAAATGTAAGTACGGCTCCGAAGGATGGTGCTACGGAAAAAGAAATAATTGAAAGAAGTCGTATCGGAATGATGGTTTGGTTCTTTCCGATACAACTTCGTATAATCAGGATTTTCCTATTGACTTAAAAAATGGGTTATTTGCTGCGTGTAACAGTGTGCAGTACATTGCCTTGTTTGTCAATCATGCGCAGTTCCAGTGTTTTTTTATCGGCAGATACTATGGAAAAGCCCGGTTCGGGACTGCAAAAAACGGTACCTTCAATAGGGTTGACTTTGCGGCTGAGCGAACCTGAGGTGTTGGTGATATAATCTATATTACTGCCCGGTACGCGCACATGCTGGAAGTTATGGATATGTCCGCAGATATACATGTCTACGTTGTGCCTGCGGAGTATAGGGTCGAGCCGCGACTGCATATCCCGGCGTTCGCTTCCGTCTTTCGGTGTTTCGGCATAAATGGGGTGGTGTCCGGCCACGATTACCCAGTCTTCTTTAGCGGCGGTCAGGACAGAATCGATCCATGCGAGTTGTTGTTTGTAATCTTGTTGGCAAGCATCGGGATAAGTCTCTTTCTCATTACGGTATTTGTCTATCATCGGAGCAGTATCTACCCAAACTACCCGGATAGTCATGCCTTTGTCTTCAAAAACTTTGGTATAGTAACGTGCGGGCATTGTCCAGCGGCGGCTGATATTCGAATAATCCAGTACGGCTTGCGTGTTGCCGCGGTATTCATGATTACCCAGCAAAGGAAACCAGTCTATCATCAGTTCGGGATGGCTGTAAATCAGTTCGTAATTAGTCATCCACAACGGGTCGTTGACGGAACGTACGCCTTCAAAGTGGTGCACATCACCCGCAGCGAGTACAAACTCCGGATCTGTGCCGTTTTCCGCCATTACTCCCATCAGTTCGGCAATGGGCTTCTGGTCATAATAGCCGTTGCGTCCCAGGTCATTGGCTACATAGAAGTTGAACTTTTTGTCGAATACGGAATAATCGGTAATTTGGGCACTTGCCCAGTTGCCCAGCAGGGCGACGAATAGTAAAAAGAATATTTTCTTCATTGTTTGGATGTTATTTATTCACTGCAGAGGGTGTACAGTTGCATTGTTTTTTCATTTGGTGTGTTACAAAAGAAAATGCTCTGTCTCTCTGTGGTGATGTGTTTAAAAATTAATCTTCACTCCGGCATTCACCTTTACACCGTAGTATTCGGCTTGCATGGTACGGTCTTTCGTTCCCTGGTAGTAGCGGAGAGGCTGGTTCAGCAGGTTATTGGCTTCGGCATAGAATGTAGTCTTTATTTTCTTTCCGAACGTATAGCTTGCATTGGCGTCCATGTAGTTCACTTTGTCGTAGTAACGGTCGTAGAAAGTGCTTTCACCCATTTCATCGATAAAGTCGGAAGCGAAATTATAGCTTACGCGGATGTTCAGTCCGGCTTTCTCGAAATAGAGTGAAGCATTGGCGGTGTGTGCCGGTGAACCCGGCATACTGAGGCCTTCTTCGTTTTCGCGTCCTTCGAAGTTGAAGTCTTCTACGCGGGAGTGCGTATAGGTGTAAGTTCCGTAAAAGCCGATGCACTTCAAGGCAGGGGCGATGAATCCGAAGTCGCGTTGGTAAGAGAGTTCTACTCCGAGCAGGTTGGCGTTGCCCGCATTCTTGGGCTGTGTGAATCGAGTATATACATTGCCCTGATATTCGTAGTTGGTGCTGACTTGGTCTACGATGAAATCATCGATTTTCTTGTAGAAGATACCGGCACTGACCAGACCGATGCTGCGGAAATAATAGTCGGCGCTCAAGTCGAAGTTGTAGGATGTGGTCGGTTTCAATTCCGGATTACCGATAGTGATTTCATTGTCGGAGCGCTTGATGTTTACGCTCGGTACAAGAGCCGAGTACTTGGGACGTGACAGTGTTTGGGTAAATGAACCGCGTACCTTGAAGTCATCGTTTACATTCCACTTTACCAGCAGCGAAGGCAGGAAATTGATGTAGCTGTTGCGCTGACGTTCGGTCTTGCCGGTGATGTCTTCGTCTGCATCGTATGTACGTCCGGTATAAGCCAGATTGGTGTTCTCGATACGCAAGCCGGACATCAGCTCTATGCGGTCTGTGATTTTTGAGTCAAAGCGGACATAGCCGGAGCTGACCGTTTCGCGTGCCTCAAAGTTACCTGCCAGTTCTTCCTGTACTTGTTCTTTCTCGAACAATGCAGGGTTGTTAAGGTCTAATGCTCCGGTGTATTCCTTGCTGGCATAGATTCCTGTCTGGTATTTGTTATTGGGCATAAAGTGCTTGTTGGATTGGTCAACAGTATTTTTAAGGCTGTTTTCCATAAAAGCATCTTCGTCCAGCGGAGAATATTCGTAGAAGTCCACAGCTTTATCTTTGGTTTTACGAACTACCTTTGCGCCGAATTTCAGTTTGTTGCCATTCTTGAACGGGAGTTTGAAGTTGGCGGAGAATTTCAAGTCCTGCTCTTTGATGTCTTCCTGTTGCTCGGTCAGTTCTTTCAGGCTGAATTCGTCATTCAAGGTCATTGTAGAACCGTCTTTGGGAGATGCGAAAGGCTGGCGTTCGTTGCTCAGGTCTATATCGAATTTCTGTTTCTTGAGTTGGAAGTCGATGTAGCGCTCGTTGGGACGCTCTTCGCTGGCTTTGGCATAACTTGCATGCCAGTCCATGGAAAGAAGTCCGAAGAGATGTTCACCGCCAAGTGAAAAATCCATCGTGCGCTGGCGTTCCAGACGGGCATTGCGGTTGTCGGGCGTTCCGGCTTTGGTTTGTATGCGTACGGTGGCGCTGCCGTCCGGTTCAAGGTCTTTCAGGTTAGTGCGGTAACGGTTTTCCCAGTCGTTGCGGTTATTGAAGATACCTTTGAAAGTGAGTTTGTGGTTGGTGCTGATGTCCCAGTCCAAAGCGGCGGAGTAGCTTTGACGTTCGCGGGTTACGTAATACTGGCGCATTTGGTAGTCGTTGACGTATGCTTTGCCGTCTTTATCCTGCTCCCAGGTAAACTCGGTGTCGTAAGAACCGGAGGGGGCATTTTGATAGGAGGCAGATACCATCAGCCCTAATTTATCATTGAAGAAACGGTCGCCGTAGGTAAATCCCAGGTTCAGCTGGGCTTTTTCGCTAATCCAGTTGTAGCCTGTTCCTGCGGTGGCAGCAATGCTGCGCTTATAGGGTGAGTTTTTCGTTACCAGATTGATAGAGCCGCCAATGGCATCGGCGTCCATATCCGGGGTTACTACCTTGTTTACTTCGATAGTCTGAATCATGTCGGCCGGAATCAGGTCGAGCTGTACGTTACGGGTATCACCTTCGGCAGAGGGTACACGGTTGCCGTTGACAGTTACGGAGCTCAGGTCGGCGCTTGTTCCGCGTACTTGTCCGAAGCGGGCTTCTCCCTGGTCGTACTGCACGTTGATACCGGAGATACGCTTTAAAGCATCGCCGATATTGGAGTCTGGGAATTTGCCTACCTGGTCGGCAGATACTACATTGGTAATTCCCAAGTTGCTCTTTTGGGCGTTGATGGCGCGGCGCTGTCCCTGAAATGCGCCGCCTACAACTACTTCCTGAAGTTCGACTCCTTCGTTCAGTACCACATCTTTCTCTAAAGTGCGTCCGGCGGGAATTGTAATTTTCAGTTCTACGGGTGAGTAGCCTACATAGCTCACCTTCACTGTATAGGTTCCCGGGTCGAGGTTGGGGAAAGTGTAGAAGCCGTTGACGTCGCTCGTCACGCCTGTGTGTAGTTTCTCGATGTAGATTGAAGCACCCGGGAGAGTTTGCTTGGTTACGTCGATAATACGGCCGCGTACCGTACCTTGTTTAACGATATTTGCTTTTTCGTCGGCCATTGTCGTGTTGCTGGCCGCTGCGAATAGTAGAAGGAATAAGAATGCTCTTACAATTTGTTTCATACCTGTTATTATCTGTTAATAATCTGCGGCAAAAGTATAGGTATGGGATTACGTCTGTCTTACGGAATTTTGAAGAAACGGTAACGATAATATTACAAACCAATTGCAAATGATGCATCAGGGGACGATATAATTTATCTTGTATGTACTGAATGACAGATTATAAGATTGGAATGTACTTTACTTTTATTTGCTTTAACTGTATATTAAGGCTGTTTACAGGCAATCAACAGCTTTTTCTCATCGGCAAGAGTCGTTGCAAACAGGTACATGTCTCCACCTTCTGCCAGCTTCAGGCGTTTTCGCAACTCGGCTACGCTGGCAGGAAAATTACGTACTGTGAGGTTGGCCTTCTTTTCCGTTCCTATCAGCTTTTTAAGTTCTTTCTTGTTGAGACTGCTGCTATCGGTAATGCGGAACTTGCGTCCGGGAAAGTCCGGTATATACTCGTCGGAAGTATAAAGATGACTGTTGGGGTGCAGTTTCTCTACATTATATATAGATGAAACGCTGCGGAAGGCTCCGGCTTTTAGGATGGATGCATTGGGTTCGTACAAGTATGTTTTCAATGTGGGAGTATACGGGCATGTATGTTCTTTCTCCTGTTGGCGGGTGAACAGGAGCTTTTGAACCTTCTGCGATGCAGTGAGGTTGATGCAGTGGATAGGGATTTCTTCAGGTACTAATTCCTTTCCGCGCTCTAATACAAGGAGAAGTTCCTTGCATTCGTTGTTGACGGAAACGACGTGGGCGGCTTGTACATGTTTCAAGTCATGCAGTGCAAGGGTAAGGTCCAGCATGGGAGATAACTTAACCAGAACGTGTGACGCTTTCTCAAGCAGTAAATTTTCCAAAGCGGAAACATCAGGCTCACATTCGCTGATAGCTATTGTTTTGCCTCCGTGTCCATCACGCCGGGCGGGGTCTATGAATATCCAGTCTACGGGTTCCATCATTTGCAGATAACGGATGCTGTCTTCATGGCAGACCATGACCTGTTTTAAATTTAAAAGCGAAAAGTTATGAGCTGCTATTGTACAGAGTGTTTCCTGCCGCTCCACATAGGCGGACTGTTGGAAGCAGGCAGATAGGAAGGCACAGTCGATGCCAAAACCGCCGGTGAGGTCAGTAAAGGTTTTGCGGCTGCCGTATCCCGTGTCTGAAACTATTTTGACCTTATAGTTTGCCGTTACTTCCGAGGAGCATTGTTCCATGGAAAGATGTGTCGGGTAAAGAATACCTTCCCGTGCTGCCCAAGCGGGTATTTTTTCTTCTGCAATTTGACGTCCCACAATTTGGATGATAGCGGCAGGTACGTCTACTGTCGGATACTTGTGTGCTTGTAAAGCAAGGTTGCGTACGTTGTCTTTGCGATGCTCCCGGATAAATTGGAGTGTTTCTTCAGTCAGTGTCATGGGCATTGTTTGAGTAACGGTGCAAAGATACGGATAATTGTGATATGATTGAGGAGTTTTGCCAGCAGACAATCGGCAGGAGGTAGACCGGTTGTCTGCTGAGGCTTTATTGAATCAGGGTAAACTCTACAGGTTGCCCATGCTGGCATTCCACACTCAGTTGGGTTGTGCCGGTCCGGTATGTCGTTTTCACTCTTTTGTCGTAAGCAGACACATGCCATTTACCTTTCAGTTCCAACTCTTTTATTATGATACGGCTGGGTTCTTTGGTTGTGAATGTCTTTTCCGCAATGTTGAGGTTGGGAGTACACACACTCATTACCAAGGCATTATTCTCTTTTTGATACATCACCATTGTTTCTGCGGGCAAGAAAGAGAAAACATTATCGGCAGCCGGTTTGGTATCTTCAAAGACAGCGTATGCCATGGTGCCTGTCAGCACATCATTTACGGCATGCATCTTGCGGTCGCGTTGTATCACTTTGTAGGTGGCTGCCGGCACATGGGTCTTCAGCTCTTTTCCAGAAGGCTGTATCCATACCATGTATTCGTAGCTTCCATCTTTGGGAGCTGTTCCGTGAGCTATCCATGCCGACGCAAATGTTCCGGTAGTGGGGGTGCGTAACTTTTCGTGGCGCGATTCCTGTTCTGTGATTTGCACCTTTACCTTTCCGTCTTTCACAAAATACAGGTTACCGCAGCCGTCTTCAAGGCAGACCGGTTGTGTATCCGAGGCAGGTAGTTCCTGTTGCAGCCCTATTTGCTGTTTTTTTTCTCCAGTAATCCTGATGAAATCTTTTCCCGGTCGGAAGACGTGTTGGAAAAGCGTTGTTTCCGTAGGATAGTCGCTGTTGCTGTTTTTGATGTCTGTGCCAAGGCAGATTAAGCGGTTATCGAAACAAAATACCGACTTTCGTGCTACGAAATCGCCGGTAAAGTTTTTAAGGTCTCGTTCCATTAATTTCATGGCAAACATTCCGTTTTGGTTTTTCAGAGAACTTGCACCGGCGAATTTTTCCTTGGAGCGTGCCATGGTAGTACCAGGCAGAGGACTGTTCAACAGTTCGAAGGGCAGGTGTATGGTGGTGGTGCCGGGCAGTCGGTTCCAATCCCAGCCATTTTCATTGTAACCGCTGGCTTTGCGGGAAGGAGCCCCCATTATTTGTACCGAACCGTAACTTTGATACCGACCGTACCGGTTGTCTTTTGTGTAAATTTCCGCTCCCCATACATCTGTGTTATATCCTTTGAGCGTAACCATCCAGTTATTGCGGCGGAAAATGCCGGCAGAACCGTAATTGTATACAAAAAAGCCTTGCGGCGCTGTTGCCGGAAGTATCCCTTGTTGTTTGAAGTAAGCGGCTTCAGGGGTATTACGTTTGCAAAGGCGCAAATAGTCTGCGGCCAGTTGATGATCAAACGGTTCTCCTTTATCCGAGAAGTCTCCGGATAGGGCAAGGTAGGCAAAAGCGTCTATGTCGTCATCTTTCATGGAACCGCCGAAAGGATGTCTGCCACTGATACCTACGCCCCATTCGTATTTGTTGCAATAGTTGCGCATGGCGATAAGAGCGGATTTCAGTACCTTTCTGGCAGATAAGGTCAATTGATAAGAAGTCTTGTTAGTCAGATTGGTGAATTGTCCCAGCATAGCAAGTGCTCCCGTGGTATAGGCCGGATAAAAGCCGCCATGGTGAAAAGTGGTACCGTCTACCTTAATACCTCCAATCGTACCGGGAGTATATCTCAACGACGTGGATACCCAACGTGAAAGTCCTTTCAGTGCGCGAACCCTTTCTCTCTCATCCTTTGTCATCATGGCTGAAACAATTTTAGGCATCAGCAATGTATGCCATGTATCCAGTAACTCGTCGCGGTTTTTGCCGCATGCCTTACGGGTTTCCTGTAAGGCTGCCCAGAACGATAGTGTTGAAAGGATATTATCGCATGTGGGAGCTTGCCGTATTTTGTCGCGCATCAGCCAGGCTGTGGTGTATATTTTTCTTATCTGATAGCCGTAATGGTGGTTGGTTCCCATGCCGCTTCCGAAAGCAAATCCTTGGTTCATGGCATAGTCCCAGACTAAAAAATATTTGTGTTCTGCATCTTTGGATTGATTGTAATAGGCATCATAGGCAAATCCGGAGAGCATTGTTTCCAGATCGTTGAGGGATATTTCTCCCTTTTTGCGGTTCAACTTGTCATCGGGAACTACAAGAGGAGCTCCTGTAAAGCCGTTTCCGGAGCGTTGTATCTGTGCTTTTTGGAATGTAGCATAGGCTTTGTCGATTTTGCCTTGTGAAACTTTATCCGCTGTCAGGACTTTTGTCAGCCGTTCTTCTATGGTTTGTAATTCCTGTTTCTCTGTCGGAGTCAGCGTAGCAGGAAGAGGCAGGTCATATTCCAGCTGTTCCCATTGCCATACACGACACCAATGCCATAAGTCTCTAAATGTAAGTGAATTATTGTAGGGCATCTGCATGTCGGGAGTAGTGCGTTGATTCATTTCTTTTACGGGGAAAACGAGACGGTCGAAGAATACGCGTCCGTTGTTGTCCGGAGCAACGATACGGTAACCGGCGATTGTATTCTCTTGCTTATCTCCTTTCATGTGGGCAAAGCCTATCCAACAGGCACGCCAACCCTGAGCGTTTAGCCGGAAACCGAACCTATAAGATACATGACCCGTTGGAGAGAAGAATTCAAAGCGCAGCGAATCTTTTCTGGCTTGTTCGTTGTAAATCCATAGTGTAATCCCGCGCTTTTCTTTTGATATGGAGTCCAGATGTAGGGGAGTATCTAGTTTGACGGTGAGCACGGAACGGGGAGAGAATTGCCATGCAAGGCTTCTTTTCCCTTCTTTGTAGAACTCTTCTGAGGAAGAGAGTTCGTTTGATTGTACTGTGCAGAAGGATTGTGGCACTCCTTTTTCAAATCCGGTTGTCTGTGCAAAGAGTATGTTGCCAAGGCATAAAAACAGACAATATAACAAATAGAATCGGTACATATTGCGAAATTTTAGCAGGTATGCAAAAAAAGAGGTTGTCTTCGATGTAGAGGCATTCTGCCGCCATCTCTTTCCGGACGGAACGGCAGACTGCTTCATGCCATGAAACAACCTCTTTCGGTTAAGTTAATAAAAAAAGTTGAAGGTTAGAAGAATTGTAGTTCTTTTATTTAGGTTATTGCCAATATTTATTCTGTTCCAATTTGCCGTTTACATCCAGTTCTTTTGTCGGAATGGGGAGGAACTGGTGTTTTTCTTGTGTACGTGCTGCATAATCGCGTGCACCGATAAACTGGTTTCCTGTAGCCCAGCGTTTATCTTGAGTCGCAGCTCCTAATTTGTCGTGTACGGCTTCTACATAAATACCCCAGCGTACCAGATCATATTTCCGCAGAGACTCAAAACAGAGCTCACGGGCACGTTCGTCACGGACGGCTTGTTGGAAGTCTGTATAGGACAAACCCTTCAATTTGGATATGCCTGCACGTTGGCGTATCTCATTAATGCATTTGTATGCTAAATCCGTAGGTCCTTGATGGGCTTCATTTTCTGCTTCAGCCAGCATTAAAAGGACATCACCATAACGTAAAATAGGATAGTTTTCAGGAGTATAACTCTTCTCTTTCATAGAAGAGGTTTCCCATTCGCGGCGGAACTTTCCACATGAACGTTGGACAATCTGTTTGTTTGTCCATGTTTTCTTGTTGTCGTTTACATCATACCAATAAGGAGCGATGGACAAGTCGCGGCGCTTATCGTTTTCTTCGAATAAATCCCAAAGTATCAGAGTGGCTGCATAAAAGCCATAGGCGTATCCCTTACCGGTAGCTTTGGTGCATTTTTGAAGATTGCCTATAACATTTCCTATACGCCCGTCTGTATAGTTTCCTATGCCGTCGGCAGTACGGTTACCGATAAATTCGGCTTCCCAGATGCTTTCATTGTATTCGGTATCATATTTGTCGGCTGCCATGTTCTTCCAGATAGCATAGATATCCGGATTCATCTTATGCTTATTCGATTTTTTTACCTCATTGGCCCAATATGCAGCTTTGGCATAGTAAGGCTGTCCGCCGTTGGCGGGATATCCGGCACGCCACAAGTATACGCGGGCAAGGATACCCATTACTGTATTCTTTTTGATATAAGAGGGAGACTTATCATAGGTCTGGTCATCAACCAAGTTTACGCATTCTTCCATTTCTCCGATAATCCAATCCAAAGCATCGGCATGGGGAGTTGCTTCTATGGATGAATTATTCACATCTTTGAATGAGGTCTTGCGGATGGGTACTTCGTACCAACCTTGTACTAACAGGAAGTGAAAATATGCACGGAGAAATTTAGCTTCACCTTTCATTCGTGTTTTCACACTTTCATCCATGTCGGCTTTGTCAACATTCTCAAGAAAAACGTTGGCATTGTTGATTCCTTTGTAAAGAGTCTCCCATGTACCCCATACATGTTGGTTTCCCGGATTATGGTCGTTACCATAGACTTGACTTGCCAATTGTCCGCTTTGGCGCTGGTAGTAACTCAGGTCGTCTACGTTGGATATCATGCATGAGTAATTGTTTCCGTATACCTTCTCGTAGACCAAAGTATAATAGACTCCGGCCAAAGCAGCCGTGCATTCACTTTCATTGGAGTAAAAAGTTTCCGGAGCGGTGAAATCATAAGGCTTTGTATCCAAAAAACTGTCGCAGGAGCTCAGCATTATGGCAGAGCATAATGTTAAAACTGTTGCATGGAATAATTTATATACTGTTTTCATATCAGTCTCATTTTTAATATTTGGTTAGAATGTTACGTTTAATCCCAATGACATACTGAAAGCGCGAGGGTATGGAGACCAGTCAAAGCCCGGTGTCAATGGAGAATTACGGGTAGAAACTTCCGGGTCGCTTCCGGAATAACCGCTGATAGTGGCAATGTTTTCGGCAGAAAGGTAAACACGTGCGCTGCTTATATGCAAGGGCTTCAGTGTTTTTGCCTCAAAATTATATCCCAATGAGATGTTCTTGAGTTTCAGGAAAGAGCCGTCTTCCACATAGAGTGAACTGTATTCATTGGAACCTTGCGCCCGGGCTCTCGGTATGTTGCTGGTGGGGTTTTCCGGAGTCCAGCGGTTAGTATAGGCGGCAAACATATTGGTATTTTGTTTGGCGGAAGGGTTTTCGAACACCATGCGGTTGGCATTGAGGATATCATTGCCATAGCTCCATTGGAAGAAGATGTTCAAGTCGAAGTTTTTCCAAACCAGATTATTGGTAAAACCACCTATGTGTTTGGGCTGACCGTTACCGATAGTGGTCTTGTCCTTGTCGTTGATTTCGCCTTCACCTGTCAGGTCACGGTATTTGGGGTCTCCCGGTTGAGTACCGGCTACGTAATACGGGATGCCTTCTTTTAAGGTATATACCTCTTTGCCGTTTTCATCTATTGTCTTGTTGAAGTCCTCATATTTGTAAGTTCCGTCATAGATGAAGCCGTACATTTTACCGGCAGATTCACCTACTTTGCTGATATATGCCGGAGTGGTTTTATATTTGTTATCCCAACTGATATAGCTGGTCATATAAGGTTGTCCTGAGTTCAAGGCTATGATTTCATTTTTGTTGAAAGCGATGTTGAAGCTGGAATTCCAACTGAAATCTTTAGTTTTGATATTGGTTGTTTCCAAGGTGATTTCCAAACCGCTGTTACGCAATTTTCCAACATTTAAGGTAGCAGAAGAGAAACCTGAGCTGGCAGATATATCGGCATCAAGCAACAAGTCCTTGGTGGTTTTGATGTAATAGTCCATATTCAGGTTAATTCGTCCGTCGAGGAAGCCGAGGTCCAGACCGAGGTCTAATTGTTCGGTTGTTTCCCATTTCAGCTTTTCATTCTGCATGCTGCTCAATACATAACCCGGTACAAACTGACCGTTCCACGGATATTTGTAAAGATCGTCATCAGTGATGAGGTGTGCCATATAGTCATAATTGCCTATGCGGTTGTTACCGGTCTGACCGTAGCTGAAACGCAGTTTACCGTTTGACAGCCAGCTGGCATTTTCGGCAATGAAAGATTCACGCGCAAAAGCCCATGCCAAAGAGCCGGAAGGGAAGTAACCCCAACGGTTGCCGCGGGCAAATTTGGAAGAACCGTCGGCACGCATGGTAGCTGTTATATAGTAACGGGAGTCGTAGTTATAATTGATACGTCCGAAATAAGACATCAGTTTGTTTTCGCCTTTGGAAGAATTTACGGCTGGTGTGCTTCCCTTATCGAGTCCTGCCATGCCGAAAGATTCATTGCTGATTTTTTCCGTCCGTATAGAATGTATATAGCTGGTATTTTTCTGAACAGACATACCGAGCATCGCATTGAAATTATGAGAGTTCTTGTTCAGTTGGTAGCTGAGTGTATTTTCGTTCAGGTAACTTCTTGCTTCACTTTGGTATAGATAAGCGTTTATTCCCTTACTTTGAGTGTTGGAAGGGTGGCTGTTACCGGTGCGTGTCTGAGAACCGTTGAATTCTTCGTTTTTGTAGTCGGTTGATGTATATCCGGCTGTAACTTTCAGTTTGAGTTTCTTAATTATCTCATATTCGGCACCTACATTAAACTGGAGATTATTGGTTGTCTTATGACGGTATTCGTTTTGAGCAGACTTCACGGGGTTAAAGCGGTAGTCCTCACTCATATTGACACCCTCATCGTACATCTGATTGAGAAGATCGCTTCCAGTAGGGGATACCGGACGGAAAGACCATACACTGTACATGTAGGCGGTAGACATGGAACTTGTGGCGCTCGATACGGTAGGACCGTCCTGAACAGTGCTGGCATAGTTCCCTGTAAAGTCAATCTTCAGTTTGTTGTTTACTTTCTGGCTCAGGTTCACACGTCCTTGATAGCGTTTTACGCCGGAGTTGATGATAACTCCCTGTGTGTCATCGTAAGACAAAGATGTGGTGTATTTCAAATCGCCTTGCGAACCGGTCATAGATATATGATGGTTATGGCTGAGAGCGGTACGGTAGATATAGTCTTGCCAATCGTAAGATTTAGCATTGTGATAGGCATCCAGTGTAGGATAAAGTTCGGTTATATAGTTTTTCTGGAATTCTTCTCCGCTGCCCATGATTTCTTGTTGCAGCATGACAAAGTCATAGGCATTCATCACTTCCGGTGTGTTTTTTACAAGACCTACTTTTACGCTACCGTTGTATGTAATGGTAGGCTTTCCGGCTCCGCCTTTTTTGGTGGTTACGATAACTACACCGTTGGCACCGCGTGCTCCATAGATAGCTGTGGCGGAAGCATCTTTCAAAATGTCTATGGATTCAATATCATTAGGATTTATTGATCCTAAGCCGGAACTTTCGGAAGGGAATCCGTCGATAACGTAAAGCGGAGCTGTACTTCCGGTCAATGAACCGGCACCGCGGATTACTATATTAAAGTTATCTCCCGGTCCACCGTCACCGGATGAAACCTGTACGCCGGCAATACGTCCTCCGAGGCTTTCGGTAATATTGCTGACAGGAGTCTTGGTCAAATCGCCCATATTGGCGGAACCGATAGAACCGGTCAGGTCACGTCTTCTGACATCACCATATCCTACAGCAACAACGGTCACTTCTTCCAAGGTTTGGGTATTTTCTGTCATTGTAATATCAAATTTACTTTGATTGCCTACTTTGACATTTTCCGTTTTGTAGCCGATAAATGAGAATTGTAAAACATCACCATTTTTTACATTGTCCAATTTAAACTCTCCGTTTAAATCTGTGGTTGTCCCATTGGTTGTTCCTTTAATTACAACACTTACCCCGGGCAACTCTCCCATGGCATCAATCACTTTACCTGTAATCTGTCTTCCTGTCTGTGCCTGTACTGCTGTACAGCAGAAAAGGAAGAATAAAAGATTTAAGATAACTTTTGGTCTCATAAAAATAAAATTAAAAAATTAGGATGTGCAAATGTATGGATTGTATAAGAAATGTGAAATCTGTAATTGTCCATAAAAAGTACAAATTCATACATGTGGAGTTGTAACTAACTGCGATGCAGCCAATAAACTGCTATTGGCAAGAAGGTATTATTATGTTACATTAAGATTTGCGGAAAAAGGAATGTGGGTCAATTAGCTATGATCACCAACGGCTCTCGTTTTACAAGAGATTCCCATTTTGAGCAACTTACACCGATTTATGCTGTAGCTGCTCAAGAAATAGAAGATTATATAAGGTTTTGTTTATTATAAACTGCTGCAACATTCTTGCGAATGGGGTTATATATAGAAGTATTTCTTAGAATTGTAGTAGCTTTATAGAATTGGACATACTATCATATCTGGAGGGTCTGCAAACAAAAAAGGCTCCATTCTGTTAAGAATGAGCCTTTCAGTTTGTGGACCAGCCTGGGCTTGAACCAGGGACCTCCAGATTATGAGAACGATAATGTGATATTCTGCGATAGCTCGCTTAACCAACCTTGATTGAATATCAGTTAGTTGCAAAATTCGCTATCCTCTATAAGACTCATTAAATACCCCTAACTGAAACCGTTTGTTTACGCATTGTTTACGCAGAATTGAGAGAGGGAGTCAAGGAAAGTGGATATTGTTATTGCCTCATTTGAATGGGAAATATAGAATCCCATCCTTTCCATATATTCTGCTATAAACAAGAAATAAGATTGATGTTATTGCCAATTATTTATAAAAAGATGCTCTTTTTTTGATGTGTTTCGTCTTGATTTTCAGGGTTTATTTGTACCTTTACACCGAAAAGAATGTCTTTTATGGAAAAAGAAATGATTAACAGGCTGAAGATTGTGCTTGCCGAAGAACAGAAAAGCAGTAAGTGGCTGGCAGAACAATTAGGAAAAGACAGGGCTACTGTCTCCAAATGGGTGACGAACACCATGCAGCCTGACGCAAGAAACCTCCTGCGTATAGCAGAGGCGTTGAATATTGATGCAGGTAGGCTGCTCAACCAAAAACATTTGAACAATGAAGGAAATAGATATTATCCAACAGATAAAATCTGGCGAGGTCAGTAAGGTGCAGTTCAAAGAGCGGCTCCTTGATAATTATGACATCGGTTGTGAACTGGTGGCATTCAGCAATGCACGTGGTGGCACATTGGTTGTTGGCGTGAAGGACAAAACTGGTAGCATCAATCCGTTGTCGTATTTGGAAGTGCAGGAAACCACAAATACACTTGGCAACATCGCATCTGAGAATGTTGTTCCTGCTATTCTTGTTGATGTGGAAACAATTCCCGTGGATGGTGGAAGCCTTGTTGTGGCTCATATTAAAGAAGGGGTAAATAAGCCTTACCATGACAATCGTGGCATTGTGTGGGTAAAGAATGGTGCCGACAAACGCAAGGTGTTCGATAATGCTGAGCTTGCCGAGATGATGACCGACTGCGGCAGTTTCTCGCCTGATGAAGCAGGAGTAAGAGATGCTACGATTAAGGACTTGGACGAGAATACTATCAAAACCTTCCTAAGCAACAAGTTTGAAAAAGTATTGGTGAGAAAAGGACTAGTGGGCGACGCATTCCGCGAAGCCTCTTTAGATACAGTCTGTTCTGCTATCGCCAGTGATCACGATGGAGAGAAGTTGTTGCGTAACCTACGTTTCATCCGACCCGATGGAAAAATCACAGTGGCAGCAATGTTGTTGTTTGGCAAGTACACCCAGCGTTGGCTTCCGGCAATGACGGCAAAATGTATTTGTTTTGTTGGTAACAATCTTGGCGGTACACGGTTCCGCGATAAAGTGAATGATGCCGACATTGAAGGAAATCTGCTTCATCAGTTTGAAACTATTATGGATTTCTTTACCCGAAACTTACGCCATATACAGGTCGGGGATGAATTTAACTCGCAAGGTATATTGGAGATTCCATACATCAGCCTTGTTGAATTTACCGTAAATGCCTTAGTGCATCGCTCACTAAATGCGACAGTTCCTATCCGCATATTCATCTTTGATGACAGGGTGGAGATACACAGCCCCGGAACACTCCCCAATGGACTTACCGTAGATGATATTGTCGTGGGAACTTCCATGCCACGTAATATGTTCCTTTTCACAAATGCCATCCACCTGCTTCCATACACAGGTGCGGGTAGTGGTATGCTTCGTGCCTTGTCAGAAAACATGAAAGTCTCGTTCACCAACAACGATAGGACTAACGAATTTGTGATTACAATAAATAGGAAAACAGGTAACCAAGTCGAAGGCAAAAGTAACCAAGTTAATGGTAACTTAGATACTAAACTTAGACACTCTGACACCGACTTAGGTACAGACTCTGACACTTTTGACAATAACTCTGCCACTAAGCTTGGATACTCTGACACCAATTTAGATGCCAACTCTGACACTTTTGGCAACGACTCAGACACTAAACGTCCTAAAATAACAAATAAACAAAGGGATATAGTAAATTTCTGCAGTGTGCCACGTAGCAGCAAAGAAATTCTTGAAAGGGCTGGTGTGACATACCATAGCAAGAATATCCAAACATACATCATGGCTCTTGTCGAGGCTGGTTATCTTGAGATGACCAATCCTGAGCATCCCAATGCAAGCAATCAAAAATATAGGAGAAGAAAGAAATGAGCAAATTACCTGTTCAGACAAACTCACATATATTTACCAATAAGAATGGTAACACGCTGATGTGTGAACTTAAAAATTTATTTTCTAACTATAAATTTGCCTCTTATTACAATGGATAATAAACAAGAGATAGCCACAACAATGCAATTTCTAGAAGCAGGTGGCAACATTATTAAAACACGCGATGACCGTGAATTGGTGTTTGTCAACCAAAATGGAGAAGTCCAAAATACGGAGTCTTGTAGTTGGCTTCCTGATAAAGATGATAATGGTAATAACGGTAAGGTTGATAAGATTGTTTATCGCTCACGTATAGAGCCTTGGCTAACATCGCTTTTCCAATCCGAACATTTGTCACTGCTTTGCGGCTCTGGCATCACCAATGCTGTCAGTTTTTTAGCTGGAGCAACAGGTGGTACTACAATGGGAGCTACAACGTTTTCTAAGTATAAAGATGAAATACAAGAGGCCGCTAAATTATCTGCAGAAGCAAGCGGTCGTGGAACAGGTAATATTGAAGACCAAATAAGGACTGCCAATGATTTGCTCCGTGGATTAAAAATATTAAAGAAAAATGATGAAGCAGTAGAATTAGAAACAGAACTCAAATCAATCATTTCAGAGTTTGCAGAATCTATTCTTAAATCAGAGAAGTGTATAGCAACAGCTGATAAAGATAAACGAGAGAACGCATATTCTGTATTAGTCAATTTCCTTCTCAGTTTCGCAAGTCGTACAGGAAATAGAGAAAGATTAAATATTTTTACTACGAATTACGACCGTCTAATAGAGGTGGGTGCAGAGTTTGCAGGTATTCATTTAATGGATAGATTTGTAGGAAATATGATGCCTATTTTTCGTTCTTCAAGACTTAATCTAGATATTCATTATAATCCACCAGGTATTAGAGGTGAACCTCGCTATTTAGAAGGTGTCGCACGTATGACAAAACTTCATGGTTCCGTTGATTGGATACAAAATGACGGAGAAATACGCCGTGTTGGGCTTCCGTTTGGCGCAGAAAAGATAGAACCGTATATGCAAGCCCCTGGACTTTATGGTGCAGATGTATTAAAACTGATGATTTATCCAAATTCTGCGAAGGATCGTGAGACAGCTGAATATCCATATGTAGAATTATTCCGCGATTTTGCGGCTTCTATTTGCAGACCTAATAGTACTTTAGTTACTTATGGCTATGGATTTGGGGACGAGCATATAAATCGCGTAATTCATGATATGCTTACTATTCCTTCTACTCATTTGGTTGTTATTTCGTATAACGACCCAATTGGTCGTATCTTACAATTTTATTATGATTCGGCACGCTATGCACAGATGTCTATTTTGATAGGAAAAGACTTAGGAGATATTACCAATCTTGCTAATGACTACCTACCGAAATCTGCTATAGACAGAACCACAATAAGAATGGCAGAATTGTTACAACATCGTTTGGGGGCATCTTCTGTAGTGTCATCACCTGTTTCAACAAATAATGTTAGTGCAAAAGAAATAGTATCAGCTTCTGAAAAACCTTCTAATTAATAGCCAATGCTAACGACACCTATAGAATACCTTGCCTCATTACGTGTGGGTACAGTCGAATATATTTCACCAGACAGGATAGAAGTGCAACTTGATATAGAATCACCAGATAGTGTTGCCTTGAACACAGGAACTCCTCGGAATTTTCCACGTATCAATAGTTATGTTATGATACCTATTGACCTTGGCTTTGTTGTTGGGCAAGTTTCATGGATAACTATCCAACGTTCACCATACCCTAAGCGTAGTGGCTTTCAGGATTTCGGATTGATAGATTTACCTTTCCCTTTAAGGAAAATGGAACTTCAACCCGTAGGGACTCTTTGTGCAACAGAAGCCACATATAAATTTAAACGAGGTCTCGAAACATTTCCGTCAGTCGGAGATATTGTAATATTACCCACAGAAGAACAACTACGTTCTATTATCGAATCTGGAGAAAATAGACGGGTACACATTGGTAATAGCCCATTATTAGGTAATGCAAAGGTCATGATTGATCCCGACCGACTTTTTGGGCGTCACCTTGCTGTACTTGGTAATACAGGAAGTGGAAAATCCTGTTCTGTAGCTGGTCTAATACGATGGTCGCTTGATAGTGCCAGAAAAAACTTATTGGATAATACAGATTCAGTAAATAGCCGTTTCATAATACTAGATCCAAATGGTGAGTATAGTAAAGCCTTTGCAGACAAACAGGATGCAAATATCTATACAGTGAATATTGAGGCTGGTGATGAAAAAAAACAGCTTGAAATTCCTTTATGGTTTTGGAATACAGATGAATGGTGCGGATTTACAAAAGCATCTCCTAAGACCCATAGGACGACTATTGTACATGCCCTAAAGACGGTACGAAGTGGCATTAATGTAGACGGTCTATCAAAAGAAAGGGAACTTTCCAATTATGCCAGAGTTATCATACAAGCCATTAACATTAGCGTTAAAGATGGATCGCCTTTTTTGAAAAAACCTGCATTTGGCTTTCATAATACATTGGTAAAATGGAGCGAGGGATTCAAGGCTGAAGAAGAATTTTCAAAAGAGCTAAAGGAATCGTTGGCTAAACTCAACTCAAAAATATCAGAGTTTTGCGCTAAGAGAACAGGTAATGGTTTCATAGATTATACCTACACAAGGGAAGAAATTAAAGAATTGCTCAATTTAATGAACTGCATCTATTCAGGAGCTGGTGGAAAAGAAGAGGACTTTTTCCCCACAGATGAAGATAGTCCTATTCCATTTACAGGAGAGAACTTTGTTCGTTCCATTGAAGCAAATGCGGAAATCCTCAAAACGACAGATTACATTGTTACTCTATTGCCACGTATTAAAACTTTATTAAGCGATGTACGTGTAAAAAATGTGATTGACAATGAAAATTTAAATTTGGATGAGTGGCTGAGTTCGTATATTGGGGCAAATGACAAAGAAGCATTAACCGTTATAGACCTTTCTCTTTTGCCATCAGATGTCACTAGTATCATTACAGCTGTTGTTGCAAGAATGGTCTTTGAAGCCCTGCAGCGTTATCTCAAATTAAATAAGCAGTGTCTTCCAACAGTGCTAGTTATGGAAGAGGCACATTACTTTATAAAACGTTATAACGATGACGCAGAAAATACTGGACCAACAACACAATGCTGTAAGGTGTTTGAGAAAATAGCAAGAGAAGGAAGAAAGTTTGGACTAGGATTGGTTCTATCTTCACAAAGACCATCAGAATTGTCACCAACTGTACTGTCGCAATGTAATTCTTTCCTGTTGCACCGCATATCTAATGACAAAGACCAAGAACTAGTTCATCGTTTGTTACCAGACAATATGAGAGGTATACTTCGGGAGATTCCATCATTACCTTCTCAATATGCTGTATTGCTGGGATGGGCATCCGAGTTGCCTGTCATGGTAAAAATACGTACATTGCAAAAATCCCAATGTCCTCAATCGGACGACCCTGATTATTGGGATGTTTGGACAAAACGTAAAGAACGTAAGATCGATTGGTGCAAGATTGCCAATGAGTGGCAAAATAAAGAACATAACTCATAAAGTAACAGAATAATGAATTATAATGAAATAATAAATCAACTGTTTGAAGGAGATTGTCTCAAGTATTTGAAACAATTTCCTGATAACAGCATTGATATGGTTCTCTGCGATTTACCTTATGGAACTACCCAAAACAAGTGGGATAGTGTGATTCCATTATGTAAACTTTGGAAAGAATATGAAAGAGTTGTGAAAGACAATGGAGCTATTGTGTTGACATCACAAGGATTATTCACGGCTCAATTAATGATAAGCAATCCAAAAATGTTCAAATATAAGTGGATTTGGGAAAAATCGAAGCCGACAAATTTCTTAAACGCCAAAAAGCAACCCCTTCGTAAATACGAGGATATATGTGTTTTCTATAAGAAACAACCTACGTACAATCCACAAATGACAAAAGGAGAGCCATATAATAAGGGCATTCGTAAAAAACAACTTAGTGGAAGCTATGGAGAATTTCAACCTGTACACGTACATAGTAACGGTGATCGTTATCCTATCGATATTATATATTTCAAGACGGCAGAAAGTGAAGGTAGAGTTATTCATCCAACGCAAAAACCCATTGAGTTAGGAAGATATCTTATCAGAACATATTCCAATCCTGGTGATTTAATTCTTGACAATACTTTCGGTAGTGGTTCTTTCTTGGTCGCAGCATTACTTGAAGGAAGAAATTTCGTAGGTATAGAAAAGAATAAGAATGTTGAGCTGTTTAAGACGTCATCGATTGATTTTATAGATGAAGCAGAAAAACGATTACGTGATGCTTGGACCCAAATGGATTCGAATAGTAAAGCGACAATTGTTCATACCAATATTATAGAAATTTTTGAAAATGAGCAAAATTGATGTGACAATAAACAAGAATGAGCGTTCTTGGGCAATAGAGTTAATTTCCCAAATTAACTCTATTGTTGATAATCATGACCTCGTTATAAAAAGAGCAGGTGGTGAAAGTACAATTTCCGTTGGAACGCGAAAAAGAATGTTCCCCGATGTAATTCTATATAAGGACCGTCAACTTAATACTATTATTCAAGGATGGGAATTAAAAATGCCCGATGTTCCTATAAATGATGAGATTTTTGTAAATGATGCCCAACGTAAGGCAAGAGCTCTTGGATTAACAAGTTGTGTAATATGGAATTTCACTTTTGCAAGGTTTTATGTACTCAATAATCAAAGTGACACCTTTGAGGTTGTAAAGGAATGGGAAAATTCCAATATAGTCAGTCGTAATGATGTTGCTAAATATAGATGTGATTGGGAATCAACACTCCAAAATTTGGTAATTACGGTAAATGACTATTTGGTACATAACAATATTAAGACAATTTCGATAGGTGAAGTTATATCGCAAAATGCCATTGATATACTTATAAACGAGAACAAAATCCTTGTAGCGAATTTTATCAAGCAAGAGGCCATAAAGAACACTGTCATTTCAGCAGAAATAGCCGCATGGTGGGAAAATGTTAAGCAGGAATATACTTTTGATGAAGACGACTGTTATAAGGCTTATGCAAAAAACATTATCCTCAATTGGGCATATCGTATTCTTTTTGCACACCTGATAAAGCGTTATCAAAAAGAAGCATACAAAATTGAGAACTTAAATTATAATAGCACTCCTGAAGAGGCTAATATAATATTTGAAGAGATAACCAGTAAATGCGACTTTTACAATATCTTTGCACCACTATTACTGAATCACCTTATGCCAAGTCAAACTTGGGAATCTTTAGTTGAATTATCTGATTTCCTTAAAACAAATGGAATTCACACAATCAACCAAACGATGTTGCAAAATATTTTGGAATGTTGTGTAAATGTTACTCGTAGAGAATTTCATGGTCAATTTACAACTCCGAAAGTATTAGCAGAAATTCTTGTTTCAATAACAATTCATGATTGGACAGATGATTGCTATGACCCATGTTGCGGAACTGGCACTATTGCTAAAGAAATTCTTCTTAAGAAGAAAGACAAGATTGGTGTACATAAGGCTATTGCTACGACATGGGCCTCTGATAAATATCAGGTACCATTACAGATTGCAAATATTAGCTTAACATCCAGTGATTCTATAAACGAGGCAAACAGGATTTTTCAAAAGAATGTCCTCTCTCTTAAATTGGGCGATATGGTTAATATTGTTGATCCTGTTGATGGCAAAAAAATATTGCATGCTATACCTCTTCTTGGTGCAATTTGCTCAAATTTGCCATTTTTGTCGTTTGAAGCAATACCGACAGAAGACAAGAACCTTGTCAATATTTTTTTAGCAGACTGTGAATTGGATCGCAAATCAGATTTAAGTTATTATATTGCTTTACATCTTTCAAGTATGCTAAAAGACGGTGGATATCTTGGAATTATTGTGTCCAATTCTTGGCTGGGAACAAAATCTGGAACTCTATTTTACAACGAGATTAAGAAAAAATTCAATTTACTTCAAGTACATATAAGTGGTGTAGGGCGTTGGTTCCAAAATGCAGACGTTGTTGCAACGATAATGATTCTACAAAAAGGAAAGCCGCAGACAAACACGAACTTTTTCGTTTGGCGAAAATCTTTATATCAACTTGAGTATGATGCTCATGCAAAAGAAATGCTAATAAACAGTTCTTTGTTAAATCGTATTATAGACCCACAAATTGCCTCAATGTCAACCTATAATAATACGGAGATTTCTCAACTGCATGATTTTGGCTTATCATACAATTCTCTTTTCCATGATGTAAGCTGGATTCTTGATATTCAGCATAAGCTGTGTCCTTTAAAAAGTCTATTTAAGGTGTTTCGAGGAAGCAGACGCGGATGGGATAAGTTGTTCTTCCCAGAAAATTGCTCTGACATAGAAGAAATTTTCCTTATGCCAGCATTGTTTAATGCAAAAAAAGTTGTTTCGCTTGTTACCCAACCTAACAGGAAAGCATTTAGTTGTAGCAGTACTTTGGATGATTTAGAAGGAAATTATCCCGGAGCATATCGACATGTAATTAGATTTATCAATGAAAAGAATGGCAAGGGAGTACCACTTACGCAGGTATTACAACGCCCAAATGAAGAATGGTATGAAATGAGACCAAATGAAATAGCAGACTTATTCACAATGATGAATCCTGATGATAGAATTTTCTTTGGAAGATTTGTATCTCCGACTTTTATTAACCAAAGATTGATAGGGCTCAAAGCGTTAAAATCCAATATAGACGTAGAACTTTGCCACGCATTAATGAACAGTCTCTTTATGAAGTTTATTATTGAGGCTGTAGGCTTTGGGCGTGGACTTGGAGTATTGGATATCAACAAAGAAAACATATCAAAATGTTTTATGTTGAATCCAAATATGCTGACACCAAAATCTATCAATAACATAAAGATGCAATTTAGCATTATTTGTAGTAAACCAATTATGACTATTGATGAAGAATTGAAGGATGAAGATTGGATTAGATATAACCATATAGTGCTGGAGGCCTTTAAAATTGATATGTATTATGATAAAATTGTAAACTCTTTGACATCTCTACGAAAAGTAAGGAGAACTGTTCGTAAGAATAAGTCAATGGAAATAATCCGGACTTCATCGAAGAACTATACAGAAATGACAGAAAACGACCATTATAATATTGGAATGGTAGCAGAGTCTTCGCACAAAAATTAGGGATAGATAACAAGACGAGCTAACTTTAATGGTCCAATAAATATCACACATAAGATGGAGAACGTGTCAAAAGTAGTTGACACGCTCTCATATTTCATGTAGCACAATAAACAACCAGCCCTAATCCTATCGTATAAACAAACAGAAATATCACATAGACCTTCATCCAGAAGTCAGAAAACCAAACGCCTTCATTCTGCCTGAGGATTTTGCGCATATTAGATTCATGCTCGGTGATAAGTCTCGATTGTTCGGCACGATGATTTGCCAGTACTGCGCTCCAACTTTCTATAGAATGGTCTATAAGTTGCCTAAGCTTTGTAAGTTGGTCTGGGGTAATTGTTGTCTTGAATTTCGTGTCTCGTTCAGCTTTCACAATTGCATTACAGATGCCGTTGACTATATTGTCACAACTACCAGCTGCCGCTTTGAGCGCACCTTCAATGCGGCATTCGACAGCAATGGCCTTCTCCAAATCTTTATTGAACTTTATCAACGTTTCTTTTGCCTCTCTTATTTCTATGAGAAGTTTATCAAATTCTTGTTTTTCTGACTCAATTTGTTGGTTCATTTCGACGTTCTCCAACATGTCATTGACATTTATAGGCGAAGTGCCCCTTGATTTTCCTATACCCATGTTCTTGATATTATAAAAGTGATTTATCTATGAAGTACTCTCCTGCGCTTGCACATGCTGTTTGCCATTCTTGCGCAACGGCGTGCCCATTCAAGTTCATCCTCGTCCTTGTCTCTTCCCCAGCCTCCAGTGTCAGAACCGCCACCACCACTTGAAACAGCTATACTGGTAGCAGCATCCAAATACCCTGCAAAGAGTAAAAGAGCCGTGTGCTGTATCTCTTCAATCTTTGCTAACGGATGAGCTTCATCCAAAGAACACTCCTGCCTGATGATATTGTCAGCGGCTTCGGGAATCTCCACATGGTAACTGTGATATTCGTCTGTCGCAATATCGTAATGCTTTATAACAGGCAGTGAAATAGGAGTCAAATCTGCTGTCCGTGTTTGTTGAGGAATAGATTTTGTTGGCTCAGACTTCCGTTCCTGAAGATGCAGTTTTGCCCAAGTAGCTTCTATCTTTGATGGAGTCAGATTTCTCCCGATACCCAACACGGATGATTTATAATTTGAGTTACCCCGTTTGACTGAATAACCATAAACTTTTCCCTTATCATTTTCTTGTATGTGTACTTTGTAACCCCGTTTTGTCAGTTCCATTTCATATTGTCGCCAACTGAATTTGTCCATCATACGAAGTATCTCCATACAACAGTTTGAGATTTCCTGCCTGTGCCGTATGCCGATTTCTTTGGACTGTACCCAGCCACGTCTTTCGTTGATGATATTCGCAGCCATGACAGCTCTCTCGCCAATCTTATGGCTATCGTTGATTTTTCCATTCATATCCACACGGTTGGCATCAATGTGCAGGTGGAGAATGCCACTTTTGGAATCACGATGCAGAGCGGCTATGTATTGCGAACCTTTGAGATTGGTCTGCTTTGAGGAATCCCGTTTGGTCTTTTGGGAAAGGTCTATGGAATCGAATACCCTGATGAACTCATCTGCCAAACGTACCCAGTCGTCCATCGTCCAGTCTCGGCTCTCTTTCTCGGATGGGGAAATTTCAATTCTTATCACGTTTCTGCCAAGAGGTCTGCCCTTGTTGATTTTCTCGGCATACATCTTTTGTACAAGCATCATACGTCCGTACATGGCTTCGGGTGAAATATCGTCAGGCAGCAGATTGGCTTTGACTATATCCGCCCTGTCCTTGTTTACGGAGTATCTTATGGCATTTGCACCATGCGGAATGGTACTGGCTTTTGCTATCATAATAGGTAAGATATTTATTCTGTAAGGTAATTCTCTATCTGGTTCCAACGGTTGATAAGCTGTGTAGCCGCTATCATCCATCGCTCCACAAACCGTGTGTCACTGAAATACATGGCCCGTTTATCCGCTTGGATGTTCTTCACAGCTGCCGCTATGCGGATAATGTCACCTCTTGCATCTGTCAGGCTGCACAAAGCTTCCACTTCGCTCTCGGTCAGCCGTTGACGAGGATGCTGCCCCAAGGCTGTGCGGCGTACATAGTTACTCATGGACAAGCCGCAGGTCTTGGCAAGTTCTTTCGCCTTGGCGTATTCCTGTTCCGACACTCTGGCTTCAAGCCGCAGGGTGCGTCTTATGACTTTCTTATCATTTTCTTCATCAACTTCATTGTTGATATTCTTTTTCTTCTTCATGCTTTATTGTGTTATGGGTGAAACTTCTATCTAAAATTGGACAGCACGGTGGGAGCTTGCGACTGCCGGAATACGCCTATGTGGAACGGATGAGCGTAGCGAATTTGTGCGACATGGGAACTTCTTGTAAGACCCCACACAAAAACATAGGCATCATCGCCATATCCAATATGACTAAATCTGACTATCTGCCGAAATATCCTCATTAGATTCTTCCCCTACCGTAGGCTGTGGAGGATCCGAATTGGTAGGAACAGAAGAAAATGTAGAGAGCAGTTCGCCTTCGTCTGATATAATAGGCATTTTGCCTACGAAGGAAAAAACTGCATCAGAAACGTAGGTTTCATTCATTACTTCTGTTTGTCTACACTCATTCGAGTTGGGTAAATTTCCCTCCATACGGCTATCCGAATTCTCCTGTGGAGTCATTGGTAAGACGGTTACCATATCATCAGATTGTGCGTAATCATTTGCTCCTTTTTCTTGCCGGTCTTTTAATCGAACATAGAACGGATTGTCTATTCGGTTGCCATCCAACATCCATGCCGATATACATTTCAGCGTGTGGACGCTTGTTCGGTTGCCCTGTGTGGATGCGACAATTCCCAACTGGTTCATCTTGTCAAGTACACGGGATATGGTCTTCTTGTCATAGCCTAACTTGCAGGATAAATCCACTTCCGAAAGGATGGCTTGCCCCACTTGTAAGGTTGTGGAAAATCCTTTTATGGCATAATCGTTTTCTTCCAGCACTGCCGCTTCGATAAGTTGGTGCAAAATCTTCATGCGGTCAATGCCGTACTTGCTCCCTGCCAGATATGCAAGCTGCTCTGACGAAAGCACAATACAATAATTCAAGTTTGTTTTCATCGTCTGTCTATTTTGAAGATGGTTTATAAATGGTGCAGCCAAAAGAGAAAGTCAGCGGTGCATACCGTAACCTCTCTCCGGCATATAATACTCCTTGTCGTATGAGATGTGGTCAAGTACGTTTTGCAGCCTGTCCAGTTGTTGGCTGTCCAATACACGGATGGCAGCAATGGTAATGTTCTGTGAAGCGATACGACGGTGTTCACAATTCCGTTCTGATGCACTTCCGTCTCCATCGGCATGGACACTTCGCAGGTAATTGTTCACCGCCTCGGTCTGTTCCTTGCTCGGAAAAGTGGAAGGATAACGGTCTTGAACATACGCAACCATGTGGCTGACCGCATTTGCCAGCAGCGGGTCACGCTCTTGTAGCAGTCTGATAAGTTCTTCTTTTCTCATGTTGTTGGTTTATATTGTCCCGTGTCCTAAGCGTTTCTTATAATTTTCTATTTTGCTCACTTTATGTTTTTATTCTTTTTTCGAGGGAAAAAGGGACAAGGGGACATAGGACACAGTTTTTCTTTTCCCTTATTTTGAAATTAGAATGGCAAATCCTGTTCACTTGGCAGTGCTGTACCAGAAACTTCACTTGGAGCGTCCACCCTTACCCATGGGTGCTTCGTCCGTCCCGTCTTGTCGCAATAGGCGGGATGCAGCCCCTTGACCTTCTCCTGTTCGCTCCGTTTCCAATTTGGAATCATGGACATCAGGCGGTTGATGTATTGCGAAGTGTATTTGGACGGATTTCGTCTGACCAAATCATTGGGCAGTTCCTCTATAATCTGTCGGGCACAAACCATATTGAGTGAGGTCATTGTGGAATTTGGTTCTGAGTATGCTCCTTTCTGATAAGCCAGTCGTGTCGGAATCATCCAATTTGCATATTGAATGGGAACCTCACGCTCCAGATACATTTCTATGTCCTCCATAATTGGGTCAACAAGAATGTTGGAATGTTGCATCTGCACTTCGTTGGCCTCATTCTCCATGTCCGGTGACAAATAGAGTTTCATACCTTGTTTATAATATGTATATGCCTCTGCCCAAAGTTGAGGAACGGAACACTGCAAATCATCCAACCAATCTGACACATGACCGTTGCCTTTGACAGGGATAATCCACCATCGGCGGTTTCCATTATCTCCTTGCAGGAAGTTTGCCTCATTGGTGGTAGCCGCAAAAACATTGTGCCGCATGAACTCCACCACCTTATGCCCATAAGCCGGACGCATATAATCACTGCAACGGCTTAGAAAAGCCTTGGCAGCTTCCGCGTCATTCGCCCGTTTCAAACCATTCAACTCACTGATTTCAATAATCCAACCGTTGGTTATGGTCTCCACTTTCTCCTTGTCACCACTGGCGAAAGAGAACGAATCGTTGAACCATCTCCCACTGATGGCTTTGAAGAAGGTACTTTTCCCAATGCCTTGCGGACCGGGCAAGGTTAGTACGTTGTCAAACTTGCAACCTGGATTGAATACTCTGGTTACTGCTGCCACAAACCAAAGTTTTGTCTGTTCCCTGACAAGCGGAGCGTCCTCTGCTCCAAGATAATCTATGATGGTTGTGGCTATGCGAGGTTGTCCGTCCCATGTTTCTTGTGTAATGAATTTCTGTACAGGATTAAAACTCCGTTCAGAAGAAGTGGTCTTCAGTATCTCAAATACCTTGTTCTGCGTCAGGCGTATTCTGTATGTCCTTTCCAAATAATCCTGTATCTTTCCTACCGACTCTTCATCTATCTTGTTTCCGTTGACATTGCGGAACAAAGGGCAGAAACATACATCGTCCTGACAGAAGGTATCGTACCTTATCTGACTAAGATTCTCATCCAATGTGAAAATAAACCGGAGATTACTGATGGAACGAACCGGATTCCCGTAACTGTCTGTTACCAGATTCTTTTTCCAATTCTCTTCCATACCGCTATTCTTTGATATGGATGCCACCAGATTCCTTTGCCAAAGCCAATGCAAGGTCTGCATCCACTACGATTTTTCGTCCTATCTGCGTGATGGCTTTGTCTATGATGCCGCTCTTCTTAATGCGGTTGGCGGTGGGTACGCTACAACCGAATACACGGGCGATACCCTCTATGCCATAGTAGTTGCCTTTGGATGCCACTTGGGGAGTGGCCGCTTCTGTACTCTCCACACTTTTAGTGATGAGAAAACAAAGCTCCTCACCCGTCATCATGGCGATGGGCTTTTGGAGTAGTTGGTTAAGATTGAGTTTTTCTTCCATACCTTTGCTTGTTTGATGATTAAATACTTTAAGCCTCGGCTCAACTCTGTGAAACCGATTTCACAAGCAAAGGTAGTGTATGAAACTCTGTGTGTTGGTCGGTTTATTTATACATTATTTTAACCGACCGTATTACAACAGTTGTTTGCAAAGTAAATACGGATAGCTTGATTTCCCAACTACCCGTTATTGGCAAAATAGTCCGTCCATCGGTCTATTATCCGTTTTGCTTTGGTGTAACTGCTTCCTCTTTGGGGTGAGTTCAAAGTAAGTTCCTTGATTTCCCCGTATCGCTTCTGTGGAATATCGTGCCCGTAATGTCGTTGAGAGAACTGTTCTATGGTACGGTGGAATGTCATGTATCTTGTGGACGCTTTTATCTTGCCAGACTTTACCAATGATTTCAACAAATAGGCAAGACTTATGTCCTCTGTATTTTCTTCAAGAAACAAAAGGATACCCTGCTTGATACGTTCCTTGTCGTCCAAAAGAATATCATCCAATGATTGTATCACCTTTCTATTGCCTCGCCTGCCTTTTACTTTTCGTAGGGCAAACATCACCTCTTTCCAGATTTCCGTGGTACAGCCTTCTATGGTATCTTCCCAGTCTGCTTTGGTTTCTGTACCCATCTCTATACTTCCATTGACAAGCAGGGTAACGCATAACTTTACAAGAAGCATATCGCCATGGTCAACCTCTTCACTGTTCAGCAGACGGTTAAGTAATTTGGCCATACGTGAAAGACCGTGGTCAAATACCACGAAATAATACATACAATAAGCCAAGTCTTCTTTCTTTTCCATTACACGATCATACAGGTTAGCCATGAACACACCAATGAATACTGCATGAGAGAGGAAAACAATTTGAGAGATATAGGTCAGGAACTGATAAACCATTTTTCTTTCCAGTTTGCTCAACAGATAACATCCTTTGCTGTTTTTCATGAACATATCTAATTGCCCAATCAAGTAGGACCTTAACTCCTGCGGCAGACGATTCCATATTTCAATAGGTGTTTCAGAATGAACCATCAGCAGCCCGGACTTTGGCGATGTAAGCAGTTCTATTGTCCCCATTTTGATACTGACACCTATCCACAAACGCTTGTTGGTGATACATTGGGCTATGGTCTCGGTATATTGACCAGCCCATTGTTGATTGGTTATATTTTGTATGTCTTTACCATTTGCCAAATTAGAAAGCCAGTCATACATCATCAAGGCTTCGGGAGGTGTGCATTTCTGCATCATCAGATACATGTCCATCAGGACAGATACATCACCTTTTGCCACAGCATCCATGCGCTTACAAAAGTCGGCATACACTTCTTCATGGGCTGATTTCCATGCACGGATAGCCATATCAGCCGCATCCTTCCTTTTGGAATAGGATTTTATCCTTTCTATGAAATTTATCATCAGCATTACGGATTAAGGTTGTCTGAATAATTTGAGCAGTTCTTCTGTGGACATGCTTGCCAGCTTCGCCAACAGAGCATCCCTTTCAGAAGAATTCTCCAAGTTTAGCAGTTTTGAATTGTTCTGCATCTGTATATCAAGAGGATAATGCTCAATGTAGATTTGAGTAATGGCATGAGCAGAAGTTGAATGCCCCATGCTTTCAGAGATATAATCCATATCCACTCCGGCATTATGCAAATTAGTAGCAAACGAGTGTCGGCACCATGTGCCGGACGGACAGATGGACTTATCCCAATTCAATGCCTCATGGCAAATTTTAATGACGCGGTCTTTCACGTTTGAGTTCTCTTGCATAGTGTATTTGCGGCGTAACTCTTCCGTTTCCGCTCCTTTTAATATATCGGGGAACACAAAACCGTCCCGAGTCGGAGGCGCAGCAATCTCATCCAAGATATATCGTAAGGGAGAGATGATAGGGACTATCACCTCTGAACCGTCAGCACTCCGTCGGGATGTTTTCTTTCTGTTGAAACGGAACGCCTTGCCACCTGTCTGATAATAGTAGTTGTCGTATGTCAAGCGACCAGCATCAGCCATATTGAAACCGTTGCAAAGGTATTGGGCAAGAAATAATCCCAATGAATAATGCGCACGTTGCACATATTCTTCCGACCAATGTTCAGGATACTTCTTTGATACGAAAAGGTTGTATAGTTCCGTCATCTGATTTACGTTCAAGAAGCTCTGCTTGCGCTTTGCACTCTTGGGAATGCTTACCAAGCCTTTCTCTTTCTTGTTAGAAAAGGGATAAGGAACATCTTTGAGGTAGCCTTCATGCACACACCTGTTCCATACAGCACGGCAACAGCGCAAGTAGATACCGGCCGTGGTATCACTGATTTTTCCGACAATCGCACCATTTTCGTCTTTAACTCCATTGTGCATACCATCCTTCCATTTCTGAAGTTCTGCCGCACAGATGCCAAAGCCCTTGATTGCATTTTCTCCAAGAATCTTTCTGAATGATTTGAGCGCACACTCATAACTTTCTGCGGTGGTGAAACGTACTCCTCCATCTTCTGTACGCAATTCGTGAATGACTTGCTCCCATATACTAATAAAGGATTGCGATTGGGTTGTGGTCTCTTTGAATAGCACCACTTCTTCACCCATGATACATTGACGTACCATCTCAAATGTCAGGATGCCGCCTTTGTTCAGGTTCATCAAGATTTCTTTGTACTTGGGAGCAATGGTATCTTTCCACTCCTTCTGAAGTTTGTAGTTCTCGCTTTTACATTTCGTCGCATTGCAGACGTCCGAGAACTTTTTCTCAGTAAAAGAACTTCCAACTGTAAAGTAGAAGAACTTGCGGTCAATCGTGAAACGAAGAGATAATGGAAACTCACACGCATTTTTCTTACGAGTACGTGAATCCAACACGATAGAGACAGAACAGTTACGTTCTTTGAAAAGAGACAATGACTTGGTTAATTTTTCCATTGCATTCATTGTTTATGTTCAACATAACCTCTGAATACAGCCGCTTTGCAATGTGAGGCGTACATATACAAAACGCTGCATATAACCACTGAGTCCCTATCCTTTGACGGATAAAAACATTGTCGTTATATGCAGCGGTGCAATCTCGTTGTCTCCTGTCGCTGACTGGTAACCGGGCTTCTGCTAATCGGTCTCAACCCCTGAAGCAACTCTCACGTATTGTTTGAAATAGAGTATCTTCCGACTAATACTCCCTCTACGCTTCGATTCATCGGAATGGGATGACCCTCCCACGAAGGTTAGACAAACTCACTTTTCCTTTTTTAGGAAAGAGCACCTCTTGGTCATGGTTTGCCATAAATGCATTGCATTTGCAAAGTTACAACATTATTCTGTAAATCAATATGCAAATGGAGTATATTTGAGTTTATTTAATCGTAAAGTGTTGTTTCACTAACAAAACTTCGGGTAAAGATATTACAGGATTGCATAGAGCATCATTGAAATTCTATGTGTAAAACACGGTCAACCCAAACCGTTTGTTTACGCATTGTTTACGCAAAGGCAAGAAAAAAGGAGTTGCGAAATTCGTAACTCCTTGATTTCTAAAGTGGACCAGCCTGGGCTTGAACCAGGGACCTCCAGATTATGAGTCTGTTGCTCTAACCAACTGAGCTACAAGTCCGGTGTATCCTTATATCGGATAGCGGGGACAAAAGTAGTATTTTCTCTTGAAATATGCAAGCGTTTCAGATAAAAATGCGAATGCTTTTTGTTTAGAATTTATATGTTCGTTTAGGATTCTTGGGAAACCACCCTTTTTTTACCCGCTCTTCTTGTTCAAATACTTCTTTAATGGTCCAAAATGAAGAGAAAGCGAATACGCCTAGCAGTGAGGCTACCAAAATATTGTCGGTATACAGTGAAGCAATGGCACCGCCGATTCCCAACAATAGGAAAATCCACCAGCATTTAGTTCCCCAATAATATTCGGCTTTTACTACTATGGGGTGGAAGATGCCTATGATAAGGAAAGTACAGATACCGATTACAAGTCCTGACAGGTGATATTCGTTTAAGAAATCCATATTTATATAAAGTGATAAGGTGATGAAATCATGGGGTTATGTCAAAACAAATAATAAGTGTTTTTTGTTTTGGCACAACCCCATTGTTTTATTTATCTTACTTTTCCGGGCAAATAGGAATTTCTTTCTTGATGCTTTGTTCCAGTGAAATTAATGTTTCTGTTGCAGTGACGCCGGGGATTTCCTGCATCTTGTTATTCAGCAAGTCCATTAGGTGTTCGTTGTCACGCGCATACACTTTGGTCAGCATGGTGTACGGACCGGTGGTAAAATGACATTCCACGATTTCGGGAATCTTTTGCATCTCGGTAACAACAGCCTTGTACATGGAGCCTTTTTCCAGTTTGATTCCTACATAAGTACAAGTCCTGTAGCCCAAAGACTTAGGGTTTACATGGTAGCCGGAGCCGACAATAACGCCCAAATCAATCAAGCGCTGTACGCGTTGGTGAATGGCGGCACGTGATACACCACATTCAGCAGCTACATCCTTAAAAGGAATACGGGCATTTTGGGAAATGATTTCCAGAATCTGCCGGTCAAGATTGTCTATTTTTTCCATAATAGTAAATAAGTAAAGTTCTTGTTCTTATCAAATAGTAAGCAAATATAGGACTTTATTTTAATTTATCTATAGAATGGAGCGAAAAAAAGAATAAAAGTGATAATACGATAAAGTGATAGGGTAATAAGGTGATAAAGTGATAATGGATGACAAGGTGATAAAGTGGTAGGGGGATAATGGAATAGGGCGGTGAAGTATCGTCGCTTCACCGCCCTATCGCTTTTATGGCATGATCGTTTTATTTTTCGATACCTACCAGTTCCACTTCAAAAATCAGAGTAGAGAACGGTTTGATTTGGCCGCCGGTTTCTCTTGCGCCGTAAGCCAGTTCTTGCGGGATGTAAAGTTCCCACTTAGAACCTACAGGCATCATAGTGAGGGCTTCTGTCCAGCCTTTGATAACTTGGTTGGCACGGAACGTAGCAGGTTCTTTACGCTTGTAAGAGCTGTCGAATTCGGTTCCGTCAATCAGCGTACCTTTGTAGTTTACTTTTACTTTGCTGCTATCAGCGGGGATTTCACCGGTTCCTTTGGTGATAATCTTATATTGCAGACCGCTCGGAGTGGTTACAACACCTTCTTTGGTCTTGTTTTCAGCAAGGAATTTTTCACCGGCAGCTTTGTTGTCGGCGTATTTCTTTTCCATGGCTTTAGCCTTTACTGCATCCATCTGGGTCTGCATGAAAGTCTGAGCTTCTTCTTTGGTCATGATGCCTTTGCCTACAACTCCGGCAACGAAACCTGCCAACAGGTTTTCACGGCTGATGGTTTGTGTAGAGTCTCCACCGAAAATCTGTTGGTTGAAGCCTTCTACCCATTGTTTGCTTACCATCTGTCCGATTTGCAGACCTGCCATGTAAGCAACGTCTTTCTTGTCGATTTTGCTTGCACCTTCGTTGAAACCTTTCAGGAAGTCTGTCATTTGAGTAGAATCGATACCCTGCTGTGCGAGATATTGATCCAGGCCTTCGGTACGTGCCATACCGATGGCGTAAGATAATGAGTCAACGTCTGTTTTGAGGTTCGCTTTCGGGCTTTGTGCAGTACAGGATGCCAAACCGGCAGCTGCTGCAAGAGCCATGATAAATGTTACTTTTTTCATTTTGCTTTTAAAATTATTTGTTTAATACTTTAAGTAGTTCCACTTCAAAAATGAGTGTGCTGTGCGGTGGAATCATCTCACCTGCTCCCTGGGCGCCGTAAGCCAGCTCGCTGGGGATGTAGAGTTTCCATTTGGCGCCTTCGGGCATCAGTTGCAGGGCTTCCACCCAACCCGGGATTACCTGGCTGATGCCGAATGTGGCAGGCTGGCCGCGCTTGATGGAGCTGTCGAACAGCGTTCCGTCAA
>OOBM01000240.1_pt1 | contig 47475 bp, 37 predicted proteins | sample 1671581 | NCBI WGS metagenome assembly OOBM01 (sample SAMN06348171, study PRJEB24527) | human gut metagenome
TAAAGTGGCACGCGAGCTGGGTTCAGAACGTCGTGAGACAGTTCGGTCTCTATCTGTTGCGGGCGTAGGAAGATTGAGGGGTCCTGACTTTAGTACGAGAGGACCGAGTTGGACGAACCTCCGGTGTATCGGTTATGCTGCCAAGTGTACTGCCGAGTAGCCGCGTTCGGTCTGGATAAGCGCTGAAAGCATCTAAGCGCGAAGCCATCCCCGAGATAAGTCTTCCCTTGAGGGGCGTAGGAGACTATTACGTTGATAGGCTGCAGGTGTAAAGACAGCAATGTCAAAGCCGAGCAGTACTAATTACCCGATAGGCTTTCTTTTTCGAATCTTTATCTCATCTCCTGTACGTGTCAAATTTACCGGATGCGACGGATTATATATCGAAAAGATATATTCGCATAGTTCCGATATATTGGAGCAAAAGTTCTTTTAGGTGGTTATAGCAGTGAGGTTCCACCTCTTCCCATTCCGAACAGAGAAGTTAAGCTCACTAACGCCGATGGTACTGCGCTACGCGCGTGGGAGAGTAGGTAGCCGCCTCTTCAAGCCGGATCCTGAACAAGGGTCCGGCTTTCTTTTTGTTCGCGGGCTTGCGTGTTCCCTCCCCTCGTGCGGCTGGCTCTCTGCGGCAGAGCCTGCCAAGGAGGGTTATGCCGGTTTAGAGGTTGATATTTTGTGCTTGGAGGTTGGCGTGGGCATACGCTTTACAGCACGTATTCGTAGTGGGGGGGGCGGTTTATAAACGCAGCCAAATGCCGAGAATAACGGCGCCCGAATCCGAAATCCTGTAAAATGAACCGGATATTGTTGCTTTGCCGCTGCAGAAGAAATGCAGGCCGTATAGATTGTAATCCCTTCGAATGTGCGGGAGATTTGTAAGTCGCAGGACGGATCTATGATTGAGATAGGCTCTTCGTTTGTGCGGAGTTTTCGGAAATTCAATGTAGAGCGATCCGCTGTTTTAAGTAATCCGGCTCTTTGGGACGGAAGTGATTCGTGATATGGTTCGGGAGCGGAATGTCGCTTGGGAAATACAGGAGCGATAATCGGCAAAACGGGATGGGACGGAGTTCAGATCCGAATGCGATTTTTGAAGGGTTGAAATAGTCCAAACGATAAACAACGAAGTTTTTGCGTATGCGGCGAAGGGATCAGGGGCTTCCTCTGTCGTAGTATCGCACTGTCCTATCAATATCTATAGAGTATTGTATTGCCGGCGGAATTCGTCTGTACTACACTTTTGCTTCCTGCGGATGGATTTCCCTGACTATTCGGCCTCCTTGGAGGCGGCGCTTTGGTTAAGGACTGCGATACCGATCGTGTTGCCGGTAGGGATCGTGCTCCGGGGGAGGGGGGATTCAAGAACTGGATGCCGGTCTGGAAACGTGTACCCGGTGGAACGGATTACTTCCGTTCGTTTCCGATGTTATGCTTTAAGGCCCGGAGCTGTGCTTGCATGCGGTGAGGACCTTGGTTCGCGGATGAAATCGCGGGTACGGGATCCCGAATGTTCTGTTGCTGCGGTTGGATCCCATATTTCAGCCGAAGATAATGGTTGGAGTTATATGAGGTCCGGATCGTTTTCGCAGACAGGGACGGATTCGTCGTAGAATTGTTGGGGTCTTCCTTCTGTGGGAATAACGGGCGGTTTCCTGGGCGCTTGATTGGTCGGTGTCATGGTGAGGAAGTGGAGTGCCGGGAGCATGGTTTCGCAAGATAATAACCATGTTAGCTCGATCCGGTGAAGTCGGCTTCATTTGAAATTCGGGGTCCTCTAAATCCGGCTTGTCAGTAGGCGCAGGGTCGCCGTATGCGGAGTGATTTCGGTCCATTGCGTCGATGCGGGCAACAACCAGGTTTCGCCCTGCCGGACATTGATTCGATTGCCTTCGTTGTCGGTCAATGAACCACTCCCCTGAAGCAGAACTATTGCCACGAAAGAGTCCGTTGCCGACCAGTCGCAGCGTGTTCGTGCGGTCAGGGTATATAGCGACGTAGTAAAGTAAGGCGTGGTGACAAGCCGGACTTCCTGATTGTTCTCCGGAGCGTACGTTATGCGGCTGTTTTCGGAAGATTCGAAATCGATCGCTTCGCGTGCCAATTCGGTATGCAACTCCCGGGAATTGCCCGCTGCATCCCGCCGGTCGAAATCGTAGATCCGGTAGGTGATGTCCGAACTTTGCTGGATCTCGACGATGAAGGACCCCTTTCCGATGCTGTGCACCCGTCCTGCCGGCAGATAAAAGACGTCGCCCGATGCGATTGCCTGGCGATTCAAAACGTCGGTCAATGTATTGTCGGCAACGCGACGTTCGTACTCCGCCGGTGCGATCGGACGGGAGAATCCGGTCAGTAACGAAGCGCCCGGTTCCGCTTCCAGCACGTACCACATCTCGCATTTCCCGCTTTTCCCGTGGCGCTTTCGTGCCAGTTCGTCGTCCGGGTGTACCTGGATCGAAAGATCTTCCCGGGCATCTATGAATTTTACCAACAAGGGAAATTCCTGCCCGAAACGGGCATAGTTGGCTTTGCCCAGAAGCTCTGCGCCGAAGCGTCCGATCAGCTCGGGCAGGGTGCTTCCGGTCCACGGCCCTTCCGCCACCACCGATTCCGAGCCGGGCATGCCGGAAAGTTCCCAGCTTTCGCCTACACGGGAGAGCTCGGATGCGAGTTCCTTGTAGGGGATGATGCGTTCGCCGCCCCAGAGGGTCTGCTTCAGAATCGGATGAAATTTGAGGGGACGCAATGCTTCAGGTCTTAATTTGTTCCTACAAATATACTATTTTTCGGCAAGCAAAAGCTTTCTGCGACGAGAAAATGAAACGGGAAGCCGGTGTATTTGCAACTGGGTTGCAAGGAAAATGCACTATATTTGACACCAAAGAAGAATAAAAGCATTATGAAAAGTCAAACGAATGGTCGCGGCTGCGCCGCTTGCGATGCAGGTCCTGACCACGACCGTCATTCGCAAAGCTATTGGATGCCCGTTGCGTCGGCCGTGTTATTTGCGGCGGGACTCGTCATGCAATATACCGGTGTCGAATTTTTCGCATCTTCCGCAGTACGGTTCTGCTGGTACCTCGCAGCTTATTTTCCGGTAGGGCTTCCTGTGCTCCGGGAGGCATGGAACGGTATGCGGCAGCGGGATTTCTTTACGGAATATACGCTGATGAGCCTCGCTGCCATCGGTGCTTTCTATATCGGAGAGTATCCCGAGGGGGTTGCCGTGATGTTGTTTTATTCGATCGGAGAGGCGTTGCAGGAGCGTGCCGTGGAGCGGGCGCGGCGGAATATTCGTGCGCTCGTCGATATCCGGCCCGAACAGGCGAACGTCTTGGAGGACGGGAAACCGGTGGCTATGCCCGCTGCGCAGGTCGTGCCGGGCCGGACGATCGAGGTGCTTCCGGGGGGACGTGTCCCTCTGGACGGCGTTTTGCTGTCCGAGGCGGCCCCGTTCAATACGGCGGCGCTGACCGGAGAGAGTACGCCGCGGACGATCTGTAAGGGAGATGAGGTGTTGGCGGGTATGATCTCTTCGCAGCATCCGGTTCGTATCGAAGTGACGCGCCCGTATGGGGAGAGCGCCCTTTCGCGGATTCTCTCCATGGTCGAAGAAGCTGCGGCGCGCAAGGCTCCCGCCGAATTGTTCATCCGCCGTTTCGCCCGGATTTATACTCCCGTAGTGACGGGATTGGCCGTGCTGATCGTCGCTTTGCCCGGATTGTGGTCGCTCCTGCACGGAGGCTTCGCCTATTCGTTCGACGAATGGTTGTCCCGGGCCCTGGTATTTCTGGTGGCCTCTTGTCCTTGTGCGCTGGTTATCAGTATTCCGCTGGGCTATTTCAGCGGTATCGGCGTTGCTTCGAAGGCCGGCGTGCTCTTTAAGGGCGGCAGTTATCTGGATGCCATTGCGCGGGTCAATACCGTGGTTTTCGACAAGACCGGCACGCTGACCGAGGGTTTGTTCGAAGTCCGGGAGGTGCATGTTGCTCCGGGCGTGAATTCCGGGGAGCTGCTCGGATGGGTCGCTTCGGCCGAGCGGACCAGTACGCACCCGGTGGCCCGGGCAGTCGTGCAGTATGCCGAGAGGGAGGGTGTCGCTCTTCTCGCTTCGGAGGGCGCAGCTGAAATCGCCGGACACGGCATTCGGGCCGAATTCGACGGGAAACAGTTGTTGGTGGGCAATACGCGTCTGATGGCTCGCTTCGGCGTGGAATATCCGTCGGAGGTCGATGCGATTCCCGAGACGATCGTCGTATGTGCGCTCGACGGCCGGTATGCGGGCTATCTCGTGATTGCGGACAAGCCCAAGGAGGATGCCGCGCGTGCCGTGGCGGAATTGAAGTCGCTCGGAATCGAGGATATTCGGATTTTGTCGGGCGACCGGGAGGCGCTGGTGGCGAATTTGGGCCGCAGGCTGGGCGTTTCCGAGGCCCGGGGGGATCTCCTGCCCGAAGGTAAGATGGAGATACTCGAGGCGCTGCGCGGAGAGCCCGGCAAAGTCACGGCTTTCGTCGGCGACGGATTCAACGACGCTCCGGCTCTCGCAACGAGCGATGTCGGGGTGGCGATGGGGGCTTTGGGTAGCGATGCAGCCATCGAAACGGCCGACGTGGTGATCCAGTCCGACCAACCTTCGCGTCTGCCTGCGGCGATCCGTATCGGACGTCTTACGCACCGCATCGTGCGGCAGAATATCCTGCTGGCGATCGGGGTGAAGGTTGTCGTGCTGACGTTGGGCGCACTCGGCATCGCAACCATGTGGGAAGCGGTCTTCGCCGATGTAGGCGTCACTCTGCTTGCGGTTCTGAATGCCGTGAGGGCTTCCAATCGTCGTTTTTAATGCGTATCTTGCACCTATGAACGAAAACGAATACATTTCCCGCCTCAAGGCCCGCGATATCCGTCCTACGGCGCTGCGGCTGTTGATTCTGCGTACGATGGCCGGATTCGACCGGGCTTTCAGCCTCGCGGATCTCGAAGAGGAGCTCGATACGGTGGATAAATCGACTCTTTTCCGTACGCTCACTCTTTTTCTGGCGCATCACTTGGTGCACGGCATCGACGACGGCACCGGTTCGCTCAAATATGCGCTTTGCAGCAGCGATTGCGATTGTGAAATCGACGACCTGCATACCCATTTCTATTGCACGCATTGCCGGCGTACCTTTTGCCTGCGAGGGGTGGCTGTTCCGCAGGTGGGTCTGCCGGACGGATTTTCGGCCGAAACGATCAATTTCGTTATCAAGGGGATCTGCGCCGACTGTTCGGGGCGGAACTGACAGGATGGATCGAGGCGGCTTGTCTGAACGACGAAGCCCCGTCCGCCCCGGTCGGAAACGGTCAATTAAAGGTCCGGGAATTTCCGGAGGCTCCTTTTCCGCAGCGGATGTCAGCAGGTGGCGAGCCAGTTGCGGATCAGCGCCGGGCCGCAATTCGAAATGCAGGATTCGGGGTGGAATTGCACGCCGTGTATCGGCAGGTTCCGGTGATAAAAGGACATGATGTGTCCCGCTTCATCGTGCGAACTTGCAATCAGCTCTTCGGGCATCGAGTCCGGATCGACGATCCACGAATGGTAGCGTCCTACGATCAGGGGCGGAGCGATTTTCTGCAGCAGCAGATCGCCCGCATCGGTTACGGTCAGCGTCGTCGGATGTCCGTGCAGCGGGGCCGACAGTTGTCGCAGTTCGGCACCGAATGCCCGGGCGAGCGCCTGATGTCCCAGACAGATCCCCAGCACGGGGATTCGCTGCCGCACGATCTGTCCGATCGCCGCCATAAGGTCGCCGGCCTCTTCCGGGATTCCGGGACCCGGGGATAGGAGTATCCCGTCGTAATCGCCGAATTTTTCGAAGTCGATCCGGTCGTTGAGTTGTATCGTAATATTCACCGGTTCGGACGATTCCCGAAGCAGTTGTACGGCGTTGTGGACGAACGAGTCGTAATTATCGATTACCAGTATCTTTTTCACGGCTACAAAAGTAACCTTTTTTATACCTTTGCGGAATAAAAATCGTCAGAATGGAAGCTCAGCTTGTCCGAAAAGCCGTGAATCGTTGTGCCGCGCAGGGAAAACCGTTCCTTTTCGGGGTCGATTTCGAATTGCGGGAGGGATTTTTTGTGGAGAATCCGCTCGTCTGCCGGCAGATTCCGTTTGCCTGCGGAGAGATTACCAATGTGCCGGATAGTTTCTCCGGGGAGGCGGAAATTACGCCCCGCCTGGAGGTTTTGCATACCGATCGGGAGGCGTATCTTCGCCGGTTCGCCGTCATTCGCCGGGGGTTGCTTCGCGGGGACAGTTTTCTGACCAACCTGACCGAGCGGACTCCGATCCGAACGAACCTTACTCTCGATGAGATCTTCCGTCGCAGCCGTGCCCGTTACAAGTTGTTGCTGCCGGGGCGTCTGGTCTGCTTCTCTCCCGAGTGTTTCGTCCGCATTACGGACGGGGTGATCCGCTCCTACCCGATGAAAGGAACGATCGACGCTGCGTTGCCCGATGCCGAGGCCCGGTTGCTGGGGGATTACAAGGAGCGTTGCGAGCATTACACCATCGTCGATTTGATTCGCAACGACCTGAACCGGATTGCCGATCGTGTGCGTGTCGAGCGTTTCCGTTACGTTGAGAAGATCGCTACCCTGAGGGGCGAAATCTTGCAGACGAGCTCCGAAATCGCCGGTGACCTGCGGTCGGGATGGCGGCAGGAACTGGGCGACCTGCTTTTCAGTCTGCTGCCTGCCGGGTCGATTTCGGGGGCTCCGAAACCCGCGACCCTGCGGTTGATCCGCGATGCCGAGCAGTGCCCCCGGGGATATTATACGGGGGTATTCGGCTATTTCGACGGTCACGATCTGGACAGTGCGGTGATGATCCGCTATATCGAATGCGAGAACGGGCGGTTCTATTTCCGCAGCGGCGGCGGCATCACCGTACACAGCGACCCGCAGCAGGAGTACGACGAGGTCGTTACCAAAATTTACCTGCCGATTCCCTGATTGCGATGGAGGAGTTGCTTTTCATAGAAACTATTCGGGTCGAGGACGGAATTTTCGTTCGTCCCGAATTTCATTTGCAGCGTATGCGGCAGACGGTCCGCGAAGCATACGGCGCCGCCTTCAATTTCGATTTGGCGGACGGTTCGATTCCGCTTCAGCATCGGAAGGGAACGGAGAAGTGCCGGATCGTTTACGGCCGGTCGCTGTCAGAGATCTCGTTTGCGCCGTATGTTCCCCGCGAGATTCGCTCCCTGCGGCTGGTCGCTGCGGACGACGAATTGGATTACCACTTGAAGTATGCGGATCGTAGCGCCCTTGCCCGTCTTTTGCAGCGTCGGGACGATTGCGACGAGATCCTGATCGTGCGCGACGGGGCGATTACCGATACCAGTTACAGCAACGTGGCGTTTTTCGACGGACGGAAATACGTTACGCCGGATACTTTCCTGCTCAACGGCACGCGGAGGCAGTACTTGCTCGGTACGGGAGTTTTAACCGAACGCCGCATTACGCCTTCCGATCTGGGCGGTTTCGAGCGGGTCGTGCTCATCAATGCCATGTTGGGAATCGAGGACGACCTCGCCGTTCCGATCGAACGGATTCGGGGATTATAACCGAAGGTAAATGGCATAATCGCAGGGTTGCGGACCCTGCGTTTTGATCGATCAGGTCCGGTCTTTGGCGGGATTCAGCGGTATGTCAGCTTTGTCGTTCGTAATAGGCGATCCGGTCGCAACAGACTTTTTCCGTGATGTCGCGCATGAGTTCGAGGCGCGGGATCAAGGCGTCGATGTCGGTCTTGGTAACGACGAAATCCTTGTTGTAGCGGGCTTGTACATAGGCATCCTGTAACAGATTGAACAGGCGCCGCTCCTCCTCCGTATTTCGAGGGAAAACCGATACCAGTTGCAGCGTGTGCGTCTTGCAGCGATCCATCAGAATTTCCAGCGCATGATCTTTATAGCCGTAAAGGATATATACCAGCGGAATGGTACGCAGGTAATTTTCCGCAGCTTGATGTAGATGGAAAGAGGCCATTTTATATTTCTGCAACCCGGCATAGTAACGTGCTCCTAACAGAAAATCGCTGGCGAACTGGAATTTTTCGCTGAAATAGTCGCGGGCGATTTGCGCGATTTCCGCATAGTTCAATTTTCGGCATCGCGCCAGTTTGAACTCCTGCGAGGAGTAGAGCATGATTCCCTGCTTTTTGATTTCATGGTAGAAGTATTGTCCCAGTTCGAGGTTTTTATTCAGCCGGGAAATACTTTCGTTGATGAATTGCGGCCGGGTGTAAAATTCGCTTTGTTTGTTTTCGAAAAACCGTTCGGTGATGCGGGCGTAAACGTCGTATTCCTTCAGGCCGAGCCTTCGGCGCGTGACGATCAAAATGTCGTAGTCGCTCATGAAAAAGGTCGTCACCCCGTAATCCCGCCGACGGTCGCAATCGACGTACATATCCCGGGCGTAACTGCCGTAAAGAATAATCATTACGCAATCTTTTATTTCGTTTCGGATGATCTCCACAAGTTGATGCAGATCACGTCTTTTTTCCGCAGGCAGGAAGTTGATCGAACTTTTCATGCATACAAAGTTAGCAAGAAAATTGAAACGCCTAATTTTTACAATGAAATTAAAATACTATATTTGTGCGTAGTATTTTCGCGCGATGACGTTTGTTGTAGTGGGGCGGCGTGTGTCGTCCGGGAACAAATAAGCAGTTTGGATGCAATGCGGAAATACGGTAGTTCGGCGTAGCCGACAGACATAAAAGGGTACACAACTCTTATGCCTACCGTAAAATTGGGAATTTACAGTAATCAGGTGTAGCAGTTGTCTGTCCTTGTTATGCCCTGCTCGTTTCGACGGGAGGGGCAGGCAAGGGCGCAGGACAATCGACTGATTACGGGCTCCCAATGCCTTCGGTAGTAGATTGACACCGCGCCTTCTTTTCATTTTATATGCGAGAAGGTGCAAAATCCGATCCATAACATTTTATGTCCGGGGCCCAACAATTCCTGATATAGATTGATACATCCAAAGAAGCTGTAAATCAGAAAGTAAGAATTGCTCCTACGGAATAAGTAATTTTTGGTTGGTATGAAAAAAACGGATTATTCTTCCTGGAGAAGATTGGAGCGCGTGATTGAATCTTCTGGATTGACAATCAATTCATTCGCCAGATATGTCGGGTTGCCGCGAGGCGAAAATCTTTATCAGATCAAGCGGGGAAATTATGGAGTAAGCCTTGGTGTGGCTAAAAAGATCCATGCGAAATTTCCGCAGTATCCGATTTCCTGGTTGATGCACGGTGAAGCCGAATCCGCTGCTACGCCGGAAGGCGATGCTTTTGTCGTTCGGATTCCTGTATATCGGGACTCTTCCGTGGCGGAGTTTCCGCCCAAGGAGGTTCCAGAACGGTATCTGCTTCTTTCTGCCGAAGAGGCTCGGGGGGCTCAAATTGCATTATGCACGGACGATCAATTCGGAACGGTTTTGCAGCATTGGCTCGTGTTGCTGCGGGAGCCGGACGGAGAAGTTATAAACGGGAGAGTTTATTTCGTTATGACGGAGTGTTTCTATCTGTTTTGTTCCGTCTATCGTATCGAGGGGGATCCTGCTCGTCTGCGGTTGAAATCTTTGTTTGCAACTGCAGACGACGACCTGGAGGTCCGATGCGAAGAGATTTGTGTGATGTGGCCGGTTTGTGGGGCTATTTGCGGATTAAAATAGATTTGTAGTATACGGGTTTCCGAAGAATAGTGTTGTTTTTTGTCGGAATAGTCTTATCATAATGTAAATAGGAAGGTGTTTCAGAAGTGAATTTATGCTGAAAAAAATTAAATTCGCTCTTTCCGAAGGGATTTTGCATAATAAGAAAACACTGATTGCCGAACCTGGAAAAGAATAAGGCGATCGCTTTATTCTCTTATTTGTCAATCGAATATAAAAATAAAAAAGGATGGATTCGAAAAATCCATCCTTTTGAAAGTTGCTTTGTGCGGATAAAGGTGCTTCCGCACGAATGTAAGCCCGATGTATATCAACGAATTGCGACGGTTTTTCGGCTTCTGTCCCCGCATCGCCTACCGTCATTCTGCACGGTCTTGCGCCCGCCTGCCCGTTTCGCCTGCGCGGCCGCCGTATCTCCTTGCATGACAGTACAAAGATAGCGATTTCGGACGAGAAATCCAAATGCCGGAAAATTTTGAGATGCAAATAGATTATACGGTCAGATCGTGTTGTTTGAATTATATATTTTTTATATTTATGTGTGTTAAATTGATTGGTTGAATCGAAATAAATATATCAGCTATGAAGAAATTCGAATATAAATCTTTTACTTTCGCTTATATGGAGAACGATTCTATTGCGGGATCCGACATTAAAGTGTTGAATAAATTGGGGGCTCAAGGTTGGGAGGTGATAGCGATAGCTCCTGTGAAACAGTGGAAACAAGTTGGGCATCCCGAAAACTTAGTGGCTATTTTAAAACGAGAAATAGAAAAATAAACATTATGTATCTGCATGAAGCGATGGAAAAACTATTTCGCCAAGTCGGACGATCAATGACGACAAAAGAAATAGCGGAAAAATTGAATGAAAATAAATGGTATCGAAAAGCAGACGGTTCGCTAATAACTCCGTATCAAATTTATGGGAGAGCTAAGGGGTACCCAGAGCTTTTTTATTGTGAAGGTTCGACAATTTCTCTCAAGGGGAGTACAACAAGAAAAATTGCTTTTGAGAGAACTTCCAAGCAACATGTTCGCATATCTCAAAATACAGTAAAAGATTCTGTTTTGGTTGAGAAAATGTTGATGAACAAACAGAACTTTAAATCTGCCAAAGATGTTGACGGGTTTGTTCCCCAAGCGTCTGGTTTATACTGTATACGCATTAAAAATGTACATTTGCTTCCGGAGCCGTTTGGTACTATTCTTTTGGAGAGGGGGCATGACATTCTTTATATTGGTATTGCCTCTGAGAATCTGTACAATCGGTTCCTGAATCAAGAACTTCGGGCAAAGGGCCACGGAACGTTTTTTAGAAGTATGGGGGCTGTTCTTGGGTACAAGCCCCCGAAAGGATCGTTGATTGAGAAGCGCAATAAGAAAAATTATAAATTCTCGAAAACCGATGAATTGAAAATAATCGGATGGATCAACGAGAATTTGATGGTAAATTGGGTAGAATCCGCCGGAGATCTCGATAGCTTGGAAACCAGCCTAATCGTCAAATATCTACCATTGCTTAATCTTTCGAAAAATCCAGCTGCGCTTCAAATTTTGTCGTATTTGCGAAAAGAATGTGTCGAAATCGCGAATAGAAATTAGGAATTGGAGGTATAATTTAATTGCATTGGGAAATATCCCGATGCTTCGGGTTTATTCGTATCTTTGTTTCTATGGACAACGGGGAGATCATCATTTACCGGACGGCCGACGGCGAGACCCGTCTGGAAGTCCGCATGGAGAGCGACAGCGTATGGCTGACGCAGGCGCAGATGGCGGAGTTGTTTCAGACGACCCCGCAGAATATTACAATGCACACGAACCACGTATTTCGAGAGGGCGAATTGGAAAAGGAGGCAACTTGTAAGAGATCCTTACAAGTTCGCCAAGAGGGTACGCGCACGATTCGCCGTATACAGAATATCTACAACCTTGACGTGATTATCTCTGTCGGCTACCGTGTCAAGTCGCCGCGCGGCACGCAGTTTCGCATCTGGGCGAACAAGGTGCTGAAAGAGTACCTTATAAAGGGTTATGCCGTCAATAATCAAGCGAAAGCCGAGCAGTTGGAGGAGCTGAAAAAGACCGTCCGCCTGCTCTCCAATGTCTTGGCTGCGAAGGAGGTTACGAAATCCGAGGCGGTCGGGCTGCTGCGCGTGATTACGGACTATACTTATGGCCTCGATACGCTCGACCGCTACGATTATCAGCAGTTGGAGGTATCGGCCACTACGTCTGAGGAGCCGTTCCGCGCGACCTATGAGAATGCGATGGCGGCGTTGCAGGTGTTGCGCGACAAGTTCGGCGGCAGCGCCCTGTTCGCCCGCGAGAAGGACGAGTCGTTCAAGAGCACGATGGGCGCGATTTACCAGACCTTCGGCGGCCGCGACCTCTACCCGAGCGTCGAGGAGAAAGCGGCCAACCTGCTCTACCTGACGGTCAAGAACCACTCGTTCAGCGACGGCAACAAACGCATCGCGGCGTTCCTGTTCCTCTGGTTCTTGGAGAACAACCGCATCCTCTACCGTCCCGACGGCTCGCGTCTCTTGGATAACAACACGTTGGTGGCCCTGACGCTGATGATCGCAGAGAGCCGCACCGAGGAGAAGGACGTGATGACGAAGGTGGTGGTGAATCTGATCAATAAGAATAATTAGAAGGATTTTGTATCTTTACATAAAATTATTGCATAATGGCAACCATGAACACGGCCGATATCGGCTTTGAGAGGGAAATATGGAAGGCCGCGGACAAGATGCGCGGCAATATCGACGCATCGGAGTACAAGTCCGTTGTGTTGGGGCTTATTTTCCTGAAATATATTTCCGATAAGTTCGAAACGAAATACCGGCAGCTTGTCGCCGAGGGCGAAGGATTCGAGGAGGACAAGGACGAATATACGGCCGAAAATATCTTCTATGTCCCGACCGAAGCCCGCTGGGAGCGGATTGCGGCCGAGGCGCACACGCCCGAAATAGGCCAGGTGATAGACAATGCGATGCGGGCGATCGAGAAGGAGAATAAGCGATTGAAAGATATTCTCCCGAAGAATTTCGCTCGTCCCGAACTCGACAAGCGCCGGTTGGGCGATGTGGTTGATCTGTTCACGAATATCCGGATGCACGAACATGGCGACTCGAAAGATATTCTGGGACGCGCCTATGAGTATTGTCTTTCGAAATTTGCCGAGGCGGAAGGGAAACTCGCCGGCGAATTCTATACGCCCGCCTGTATTGTCAAAACGCTCCTTATGCTTCTACCATAAAAGTCTTAATAAATCGAGCGAGCGTATTTCTATCCACTTTACAAATTTTAGCGATTTTGCGTTGTGAAACTTCAGCTTTCAATAGTTCTTGTATGAGAATCCTCTTATCGTGGAGTTTGTACTTCTCTGGAGCACTTTTTTCCCTTTAGGACGTCCTAATATTACCCCTTCTATTTTCTTTCGTGCTAAGGCTTCTTTTGTTCGTTGGCTAATAAGGTTACGTTCAATCTCTGCTGACAGTCCAAAAGCAAAAGCCAACACTTTACTTTGAATGTCCTCTCCTAACTTATAGTTGTCTTTGATAGTCCAAACCCTACATTCCTTGCTCATGCAAATATTCAGAATTTCCATTATCATAAAGAGATTACGACCCAATCTGGACAATTCAGCGCAGATAATCAAATCATCTTTCTGTACCTTATTGAGCAATTTTCCGAGTTCACGTTTGTTATAGGCTTTTGTTCCACTAATGGTTTCCTCTATCCAACCATCAATTTTTATGTTTTGATTGTCGCAGAAATTCTTGATTTCAAAACGTTGGTTTTCTACTGTCTGCTTATCACTGCTTACTCTAATGTATCCGTATATCATATGTCTAATTATAAATGTTTATAGATATATAATATGGATAGTTTTTCTATAGAAACCTAAGAGAGCGTTGATTTTACATTTAATTCTTTGCCATTTCGTTTTTAATGAACTTTCAATTTCCATTAGTCGTAAAGACCGTGAAAAATGTTTAGCCCCCACACTCTTACATCAGAAACCGGATAGTTCAATGGGCTTTTGAGCCCCCGCATTCGTAATGATGGCTCACGATGTAGTGATGTTGTTTAATTAAAGTTTCAGACTATGACCTACGTTGGAATCGATGTCAGCAAGGCGACCTTTGTTGTCGCTTATTCGTCCGCCAAGACCGGCAGGACAAAAACATTCAAGAACCACGGTTAAGGGTGTCCATGAGTTCATCCAAACCATTTCAGTAGCAGAGCACCATTGAGTATTAGAAGCCACAGGCAATTACAGTGCGTTGCTCGTCTATCTGCTTTCCGAAGCAGGGATAACCGTCAGCCTTGAGAATCCGCTGAAGATAAAGAACTTCGCCCGTGCCATGCTCTCCGTCACCAAGACGGACGAGATAGATGCCCGTCTGATAGCCCTGTACGGGGAGAGGATGCAGCCGGATCCTTATAAGCTCCGCAGTGACTCAATCCTCGTACTGAAGCAGAAACGAACGGTACTACGCCAGCTAAAGAAGCAACTTGTGGCAACACGCAACCTTAAAGGCTCGATGGAGTTCTTTCTTCTTTTGACCCTGAATGCAAGAAAACCATCGAAAAGACGATTGCTTTCCTCGAGAAGCAAATCAAGGCAATGGAAGAGAATATCACTTCCTTGGCGTAAGGCGAGTACAGGAAACAGATGGACTTGCTCACCTCCATCAAAGGCATCGGTGTTACACTGGCAGCCGCGCTTATCGTGGCCACAGGCGGGTTCACCTATTTTGATAATGCCAAGCAACTGACCCGTTATCTGGGCCTGTCACCTATTTACCAACAGTTCGGTACGTCAGTCAATGTCAAAGGTCACATCAACCAGAACGGGGATTCAAACCTCAGAAGCCAGCTCTATGTGGCGGCTTTCTCGTCACTCAGGTGTAATGCCGAGTGCAAGGCTTGTTTCGACCGTTTGCGGTCTAACGGCAAGCCAGGCAAGGTGGCGGTCGTTGCTGTCGCCAACAAACTTATAAGGCAAGCCTTCGCTGTGGTCACGCAAGGAAAACCGTATGTCGATGGGTTCAAGTCCGAGAAACCGTAAATACTCATCTGCGGAGGGAACGCCATGCGGCAACCTTAGATTTGCAGCATCAAAATATTTATCTTTGAATTGATATTGAAAGGAAAGCAAAAGGAAAACCATCAGCGGCAATAGAAGTCAAGTCTAAGTCCCTATTCGGTCCTTTTGCTCCTTCCTTGAACTCAAACCCATATAAGAATTTCAGTAAACCTGTTTAAGATTATTAGGTCAAGTTCAGGTCCTTTCTTTTTTGTTTAATGTTCAAAAACAAAAGTATGAAAGTTTTTTATTTAGGAGTTGATGTGAGTAAGAAAAAATTGGATTTATGTTTAAGGAGTAACGGTAAGGACATCCTTTATGATGTTATTCCTAATGATCTATCCTCTATTAAATCTTGGTTAACAAGAACGTTTGAGAAATTTTTCCTCTCTGAGGACAGTTTGGTTGTCTGTGCGGAACATACAGGGCAATATACCTATCCTTTGGTCTGTGCAACAAAAAGTATAGGAGTCTACTTATGTTTGGAAGATGCAGCTAAAATAAAATATTGTCATGGAATACCTCGTGGCAAAAATGATAAAATAGATGCCTGCCGAATAGCAATGTATGCAGAAAGATATAATGATTGCCTACAACCGTATACCGCATCAGAGCTTATAATACAAAAACTCAAAAACTTATCAACAGAACGCAGTATGCTTGTTGCAGATAGGGCTAAATATCAATCCCAGCTAAAAGATCAGGTAGACTATATGGAACACTCAATATATATTGCTAAATGCAATAGAGTTGAAGGGATTATCAATACATTTACGGATTACATAGCACAAATAGACCTTGAAATAAAAGAACTTATAAATCAAGCACCTGTCATTGCTCATCAAATGGATTTACTCATGTCTGTGGATGGAGTTGGGGAACGTGTTGCACTGAAGATGATCATGGAAACAGATGCTTTCACTTCTTTTACTGATCCCAGGAAGTTTTGCTGTCATGCAGGAGTTGTTCCGTTCGTCTATGTGTCAGGAAGTAGCCAACGTTCTAAAAATAGAGTATCTAATAGGGCTGACAAAAGCATCAAGCATTTGCTACATATGGCGGCACTATCTGTTTCACAAGTGAAAAATAGTCCATTGAAGAAATATTATGACAGAAAGGTCGAAGAGGGAAAAAATAAGATGTCGGTTCTGAATGCAGTTAGAGCGAAATTAGTTACGATTATGTTCGCTGTAATTAGGGCGGATGCTTTTTTTTCGGTAAATGACGGCTTGTAAACAACCGTAACCAACCATAACCATTTAGAATAAAGTCGCTGTATATCAGCGACTTTTGTTTTTATGTACTTTCCAGACCGTATTTGGAAGTAACGGTTTTTATCCATATTTTTCATACGTATTTCTACCGTGACAGAAATTCACGGTTTGCCCAAATATCACAGTGACGCATTAGTTGACGTGTGTTGACAATGGTTTACATGTGTGGACAAAAAGGGAAATTAAAATTCATGTAAAATGGCAGAAAATAGGACGAAAATATGGAAGTAAAAAGAATTTGTCAATGGTGCGGAAAACCGTTCATCGCACAGAAAACAACAACCTGTTATTGCAGCCCGCAATGCTCGAAACGAGGTTACAAACACCGCATGATGGAACGGAAGATGGAGCTGCGCCATATGCAGGAGATGCAGGAATTGCGCTCGTCGCTGGAAAAGCAGGAATACTTCACCTTTTCGCAGGCAGCACGTCTGATGGGGGTAAGCCGCCAGTACATCTACAAACTGGTAAAGGAAGAGAAACTACGTGCCTCCCGGCTCAGCGGAAAGATGTCGCTGATACGGAAAGCCGACATCGAACTCATGCTCAAAAGCAAACCTTATGAACGGCTGGTAGCAAAAAACGACTTTGACATCACCGAGTATTACACCGCCGAGGAGATTGCACAGAAATATAAGGTCAATGCCAAATGGGTATGGACTTATACACGGCAGCACAAGGTGCCGAAGGTGCGTATCCGCCAGTTCAATTATTACAGCAAGAAACATATTGATGCCGCCTTTGCCAAATATGAAGTGGACTCCGACCTGACGGAATGGTACACTCCCGAAGATATTCAGGAGAAATACGGCATGACACGTGTCGCCATCCGTTCGCACGTCTACCGTAACAACATTCCCTCAAAGAAAGAACACGGACAGATCTACTACTCGAAACTGCATTTCGACCTCTCGAAAAACTCTGCGGAGGAGAGCAAGGCCGAATACTACACCGTCAAGGAGGCAATGGAAAAATTCAAACTCTCCCGTGACTCAGTTTATAATATTCTGCAATTCCATCAGATCAGCCGAGAGAAGAACGGTCGCTTCGTCCGCTTCCTGAAAGTGGACTTTGACCGGGTTATGGGTGTCCGTAAGTGACCTGATTATAGGCTACCGTAAATTATTCTAAAATTAATCGTCACTGAAGGTGGTCTGCATGGTTACATTACAGTGATTTGCCAGCGAATTAATAACAACCATAAAAAATATAGCATTATGAACGATTGTAAAACCGTAACATTAAGAACTCGTCCTTTGAAAAACAGGATGCTGTCGTTTTATCTGGATTATTATCCTGGGTATAGAGACAAGGAAACAATGAAAGTTATCCGTCATGAATCGCTTGGCATTTATATATATGCCAATCCGAAGAACAAGCGGGAACAAGACTTCAACGAGGTAATGGCCGAGAAAGCTGAAGCCATCCGTTGCCGCAGGTTCGAGTCGGTAGTGAATGAACGGTATGATTTCTTCGACAAGTACAAACTCAAGGCTGATTTTCTGGAGTATTTCCGTAATCAGCTCCGTAAACATGACCCAAAGTGGGAATTTGTCTATCTCCATTTCAGCAACTTCGTGCATGGGAAATGTACTTTTGAGGAGCTCGACATTGATCTCTGCAACAAGTTCCGTGAGTACCTGTTGACGGCAAAGAAACTCAAGCGTAACGGACACATCACACGAAACTCCGCATCGGGATATTGGTCTACATTCAGGGGACTTCTGAAAATCCTCTACCGTAACGGACTGATCCGCAACAACGTCAACGACTTCCTCGAAAAGATCGAGACCGAGGACGTAGTCAAGGATTATCTTTCGGTGGAAGAACTCTACAAACTGGCCGAGACACCTTGCAAGAAGCCCGTACTGAAGACGGCATCCCTCTTCTCGTGCATGACCAGCCTGCGCATCAGCGACATCCTCGCCCTCTGCTGGGAGGACATCGTGGACTATTCGGCCGGTGGCAAGTGCGTACACATCATCACCAAGAAGAACCGCTCCGAGGACATCATCCCCATCAGCGAGGAAGCACTGGACCTGATCGGTTACAGCCCTGACAAGCGGGGAATGGTATTCAAGGGATTACAGCGCTGCTGGACCCAGACTTACATGAAAGGATGGATTCGTTCGGCTGGAATCACCAAGAAGATCACATTCCACTCCTATCGTAGAACATTCGCTACGCTGCAAGCGGCTGCCGGAACGGACATCCGTACCATACAAAGCATGATGGCTCACAAGAGTATAACCACAACCCAAAGGTACATGAAAGTAGTGGACAGCAACAAGCGTGAAGCCAGCAAGAAAATCACCCTGATGCGGAAAGACTGATAGGTATTTTGACCACCTGTTTTAGCGGATATAGTTTGATTTTGAGCGAAAAATCGGACTATATCCGTAATTTTTGTGTAAAATCGGACGATTATAACTCATTATTTATCAGTATCTGGAATAACGCACATAACTTTGGCGTACAGTAATTCCAAATAGTGATAGAAGATGACAAATACAGAACAAATCCGAACTAAGAAAATAAGTTTTATCCTTGCGCTATCCGTTCTAATTTTTGCGGCCATAGCCACTTATTTTACCCTTTGCCATGACACCAACATCATGCGCATAACAACTCCTGTAATTCTCGGACTGGCGATGTCCATCATATTGTGTGGAGTCCTGCAGAAATTTTTCTATAATTGGCTGACGAAAAATCCCATCCACTTCTCTTTTGGTGAACAATCCTCCCCTGTTATAGAATCAGAGAGCACCATAGAGCCTGTTTGTATTGCCGAAACACTCCCTACTGAACAACCGGCGGATTCTTCTGAACAGGAGTATTCTCCATCCCTACAGCCAAATCAAGAGCCTGCCGTCCCCGATTGTTCCAAAGAATCTCATTTGGAAAAGTATGATTCCATTCTGGAAGAACTCAAAGAGAAAGAACTGAAAAGGCAAGTAAAAGTTATGGATGCGATTCGGGAATATGTAACCATCAAAACTGCCCCCTATCTCTCCAAAGAGGCTATAGCTACTCTCATTTCCAATATAGAGTACATGGCTTGTGATCAGCCGGAACTCTATAAACCGATTCGTTCCAATATTGACAATCCGCTACGGTCACCGGGACTTCGTCATCTGGCATGGAATGTAGGTGAACGATTGAGAGTGCCATTGGCGAAAAGAGCCGTCTTTATCAAAGCATCATTTCCATACGAACTTGAAAACGCGAGTCATGAATATCTCAGACTTAATTTACGGGATCAGGTAGCTAGTCAGATTCCAATTGATGTACCTGAAAAGGGAGACTATCGCTTCCATTTGGAAACAGATAACGATGAGTCGTAATAAAAAACGTATGCAGATGAAATAATTAATCCGGTCTGTATTGTTCTGCAAAACTTCATTGGGTTGGTTCGCAGCATGTTAAACGATTAAAAAGTTATAATATGAAAACAGACCAACTTACATTCAATGACTTGCCGGCAGTAGTCGGCGAACTTTGCGACCGGATAGCAAGCATGGAGAATCTGCTGACGGAAAAACTGTCCAAGCAGCATGAAGCCAAAGAAAACACGCACGTTCCCATGACCGTGCAGGAAGCTTGCGACTATCTCAAAATGCCGTTATCGACCTTTTATTACAAGGTCAAAAAAGATGATATTCCAGTCATCAAGCAAGGAAAACATCTATACATTTACCGGGATGAACTGGACAAATGGCTGGAATCCTCCCGAAAGAATCCGACTCCGCAAACTTTCGAGGAAGAGAACGAAGCCATGCTCGCTTCCCATCGCCGTAAACCTAACCTTAAAAACTGGTAATGATGGAGAGGACGGACGAAACGATACCTTCACGTGAGGAACTGGCTGTTTATATAGAGGAAGCAGCCGTGAGCGTCACGAATAACTATGAAGAAGCGCCGGCGGTGTTGATGGTGGATGATGCTGTTATAGGCACATTGGGGAATTTCAGCGCTTCCATCGGGAAAGCTAAAAGCAAGAAGACTTTCAACGTTTCGGCCATTGCCGCATCAGCATTGAGTGGCCGCACTGTTCTTCGTTACCGTTCCATGTTTCCCGAGAATAAGAGTAAGATTCTGTATATCGACACGGAGCAGGGACGTCATCATTGTCAACAGGTACTGAAGCGCATCCTGCGTTTGGCGGAAATGCCGGATGATAAGGTGCCGGAAAATCTTGTCATGTTGTCTCTGCGCAAGTTTGCACCAAGAATGCGTCTGTTGATAGTCGAAGAAGCTATCGGCACCACACCTGATTTGGGTCTGGTCATTATAGATGGCATCCGAGATTTCCTTTACGACATCAATTCATCCAGTGAATCTACCGAAGTTATCTCGAAATTCATGCAGTGGACGGACGACAAACAAATCCATATCCATACAGTCCTGCATCAGAACAAGAATGATGAACATGCGCGTGGTCACATCGGCACGGAACTCAACAACAAGGCGGAAACCATCCTGCAAGTAGAAGTGGACAAAGAGGACAAAGCCATAAGCGTGGTCGAAGCCGTACACATCCGGGACCGGGACTTTGAACCTTTCGCTTTCCGCATAAACGAAGACGTCCTGCCCGAACTGGTAGAACCATATCTGTCCAAAGAGAAGAAGAGCGGGCGACCAACCAAAGAACCGTTCGATCCGGAGAGGGAGATTCCAGAGACTGTACATCGTGCTGCAGTGGATGCCGCTTTTGCCAATGGCAATATCGGCAGTTATGATGACTACCTGGAACGTCTGAAGGGAGCTTACGGATTGCACAATGTAAAGCTCGGCTACAACAAGGCAGTCAAGGTAGCCACCTTTCTTGGCAACAAGCAGATGGTCATAAAGGAGGGGAAAAATTATATTCTCAATCCAGAATGCCATTACTGAGTACAACTTTACTTTATTGCAGGGGCGTATATATTAGAATAAAGCAAAGTCGGCAGGAAATCACCATGTGAGATACTCATTTTCTCCCCTCTTTTAGTGGATAATATTATCCTGCATTTCCTTGTCCAAGTGCCAATTCATTATACGCATCCGATATGGCTTACGGGGAAGGATAAACAGGTAACTGTTTCGAGATATGCCAAGGTATAACCTCACTGCGTTACGGTTGTACATTGGCGCTCTTGACTGCTCAGTTCCTTCGTCAGTACGGTACTCGCAAGCTCGCACCTTTTCAACCATTATAACAACGATTCAAATGAAAGAAAATATTGCCAATACATCAACTTCCCCGAAAGAAACAAGAAGCGTCTTTGTCGGGGCAAAAGTCACTCCCAGCCAGAGAGACCATATAAAATCACTGGCCGAACAATGCGGCATGACCGTAAGCGACTACATATTGTCATGTGCGTATAACTTCAAGCCCAAAGCGAGGCTCACGAAAGAAGAGGCGGCACTGCTACAGAATCTGGACAATTGTCGGTCTGATCTTGTAAAATATACCTCCGCACTTCACGGAATGTCCACAAAGCAGCGGATGGTAATGTTCAATCAGATTCCGTTCATGGTCGGCTGGCTCGGAGAACTTTCCAATGTTGCCGAAGGCGTCTGCCAATTCCTGGAAGCCGTAAAGGAGAAAAACAAAATTCCGTCCAACCCTCAATCCGAAGAAAAATGATTGCAAAAGCCAAAGCCATATCTTACGGTATCAATGACCTTCGTTATATTACTGGTGAATCAAAACACAAAAAGCATCCGGAAAAAATATATCGGGTATTGGACAATCTGTTGCCCCCTGAACTGGACGCTATGGGAATATGGAACTCCATGCAGTTGACCCTTGCCCAACATCGGCCGATAAAGAATTCCATAATCAGAATAGAGTTGAGTCCATCGCCTGAGCATACCAGTTTCTATGACATTGAGGACTGGCAAAAACTCTGGCATGAGTTCGCCGAAGAGTTCGACAAACAAGTGATTACCGGCAAGGACGGGAAAGTCCGTTCCTGCCCGACCAATCTGGCCAACAGCAAATACACGGTATACCTGCACATGGAATCCAAAGGGAAAGTTCCCCATCTCCATGCCGCAATTTGCCGCTTCGATGAAAACGGGAACATCAACAATGACCATAACATTCATCTTCGGGCACATCGTGCAGCCGAGCGAGTTGCAGTGAAACGTGGCTGGAAGACTGCAGAAGAAATCCGAAGTCGCAACATTCCGGAAGTAAGCAGAGAGTGTATGGAGGTATTGAGAACCATGCCATCGTGGTCATGGGAAGAATACAAGAAAGCACTTGCCCAGAGAGGCTATTCCGTATATGAGCGGAAAGACAAGAAAGATGTTCTCCGTGGATATGCGATCCTCAAAGGAAATACCAAATACAAGGCTTCCGAACTGGGAGTGGCCCGTAACCTGATGATTTCAAAACTTCCCCGTACCTGGCAAAAGCTCCACTACCGCGAGAGACTTGCCGCTCAGGTCAATACCTCTCAAATCCATCGGCCGGAACCTGTTCAAAGACCGGCAGCCGATATGGACTATACTCACTATCGTTCCGGCTCGGTGTCATACACGCTTTCTTCCCATGGCAGAACGGAACAGCGTTTCTATATCCCGGAGCGGGTACTTGACTACTTCAACGAAGAGTTTGACTACCGGGAGGTTGCCAACAGCAGCGAGCTGACCGACATAGCCGTAGCTATCTTTGTCGGTATGCTTGATACGCCCGCCGTATCTACCGGAGGTGGTGGCGGAGGTTCGCAAAGCAATCTCCCCTGGCGGGACAAGGACGATGATGACCTGCAATGGGCCCGCCGCTGTGCCCGTGCTGCAACCCTCCTATTGGGCAAGAAACCAAGAACAGGATTAAGGCGATAAAGTCATGAAACAGGCACACAAAAAGCGGCCGCCTCGTGCGACCGCTAATAGCTCAATACTATCAATTAAGTTTTACTAACAAGTTCTCCCAACTTTAGCTTACTTTTTTATTTTTTCTTCAAAATCAGAAATCAAATCATATCTTACATAAAATGATATTCTCTCTTCTGTGAAGTTAAAATAAGGAACTAACGATGGCTCAATAGGAACAAAAATCCTATTTTTTGACAATACAGTCGTTGTTGGCAATTGCTGTCCACCTGTCATTCCATCAGCCAAACGATTACTCTTAAGTTCTATTTCATAATATAATGTTAATTGTCCGGAAGCATGAGTAAAGATATATACTATCTTGTGCATACCCCATATCACTTTAGTCGTGTGTGGATCTAAAAAGAAATCTAATTGTTTTTCAAATACTACATCTGATAAAGCAATGAAATGAGTAAAATTATTCAGTTGTGGATATGGTTGGGCTGTCTTTAGGATTTTCATTTTGGTATCATTTCCAAGCACCTTAATTGGAGGCATAGGCAATCCAGGATCGTTTTTGGGAGTATCACTATTGATGGTATTGGTCTGTGTAATACTCGGTATCTCACGTTCCATGGTACCAACCTGCTGCAGGTTTACAATTTGCCGATGGGTCTTTTGCATATCTTCTGATACCTTGATAACATCATTCAATTTCCGTTTACCTTGAATATAATCTTTAATCAATCCCTCCATGTCACCTCTTTCACTCTCTTCTATAATATATAATTCTTTGGTTCTCTGAAGCATTCGATACAAATGATCTGCCCCTTCTCGTGTGGAAGATGGGATATACGGAGCTAATTGTTGATACAAGTAATTACGAATATAATCTTTTACAAAACCATCAAATAATCTGGGATCCATATCGTAAACCGTCAACACTTGATTTACATTATTTGAGTTCCTTGCTATATAAATACAAACTATACCATCTTTTTTCTTGACAAGGTTGGTAACACCATGACTAATGTTTGCAAAATCTATTTTAGTGTCCATGATAAGGTAATCATCTTTCAATGAACTCATCAATCTAAGTATGAATGCAAATTCTCGAGTATCTAATTCGCTTCTATCATATAATTTAAGAACCATTGCATTATCACTTACTTGAGGTATACGGCACAGGGTAAGCATTTGTTGCTGGATACTACGCCTGGGATAATCACGACTTAATGATACCAACATGGTATTTTCTCCAGAATACTGACTAATAATCCCTTGATCCGTTCCCGAATAATAGTATACCTTCTTGCCATTCATTTCTGCCTTGAGCATACCAAGTTCCAAGAACTCATTCATCATTCCAACTTTTGCAATCTTGATACGGCTAGCTAAATCATATCGTTTACGGTTTTGTACATAATTTAGGAATTGTCTATTACTATCACATATTTCTTTTTTAGCCAATTCCTCTGCGACAATATCTTCAACATTGTTGATTATTTGGGCAGCCTTATTTACTGTTTCTACACTAATGGAATCTCTACCTGCTGTCGGGATTAATATCGATAAATCGGCAATCCCTCCCAAATTGAAATTCGTATTTATGGGAAGTGCTGCTAATCCAAACCCATTCCTTAATCCTTGAATGCTGCCTTTATTTTGTTCAAGATATATAGAACCTCTGATCGAAATTCCATTCTGCTGAATATTCTTAATATATACAGCGACCCTACCATCTGAATGTTTTGCTATATAAATATCCAAATCAAAGCTGAACTCGCCCTTATTATAATGATTTGAGACAATATCATCATTTATCAAACTATTTGAGTCGAAATACGGATTTAGACTGATCACCTTACCATTTAGAATAACAGGAACAGGAAGATACTTGACAAATTGTTGTAAATATGATTCAGCTTCCTCCATATTAACATAAATACCTTCTTCTAATGTTGCTTTCACAGTTGTTCCAGGCTCAATCCTTTTTGTTATCTCTCCCAAGTCAATACATTTTTTTCCTATTTCCAACTTCTCTCTATGGGCGGTACTTCTGTATGTAATATCACCTTCGTAATATCTTGACTCTATTTCAAGTGCTGTACAAATTCCAAAATTGGCCATTGCTCCAATTCCAAACGTACCTACAACACCAGCAGCGCGAGCCTCTGGATTATTTTTCCCACTTGAACCTGCCTTCCAATAGTTGTTTTCAATCACTTCTCTGGTCATTCCAATACCATTATCAGTGATTGTAATCACCCCTTGTTTTACGCAGATCTCAATTTTAGGGTCAAATGACTCTCTTTTCTGGCGCATTAATATAGCATCATATGCATTCTGAACATTCTCTCGTAAAAGAGCATAAGGAGAGTCGTAAATGTCATTTGCCAGCAATTTCAGTATTCGCTGAGTTTCTATATTGAATTCAATCTGTCCTATCGCCATATCTTTATAAATAATCTACCATTTTTCTTATATGAGCACTTTGAGAGGTTTTGATTCCTCTATACGCTTTTACTCTCGCATTTATATCTTTATCGTTCAGTTCATATGCTGCCTTCATCACAAACAAAGCATCTTCGTCTGTCTGAGGGTCTCCAATATACGAGATAATATCATTATATTGTTTACCTTTCATCATCAGATCTAGCATTCTTTTTCTCGCTATTTTATCCTCTGCCGATTTTTCGCGAAGCATTTCTATTGCTTCTGTATAATCTCCAGTCTCAAAGCCTCGATTGATCAAATCACTCAATTCTATATCATCAAAAGGTTGTACAGGATACGGCAATATTGTTTCCCAAGATGACGCCCCGATTTCTTTAATCCTTCCATCTACCCAAGTAGGAATCCCATATTCAACCGGATTACAATCTTCTCGCAGATGAATGGATAGTTTCAGTTTATCATTCTCTTTTTCCATTTCCAAAATATTGTACTGCCGTGGAGTCCCATATGAAAGAGCTTCAGTTGCTCCATATAGTGATCCAGTACTGAACATTAGTAGCTTTCCACTTTTAAATGCATTATGGTATTCTTCTACTACTCCGCTATAATGCTGATGTCCATGTAGCGCAATATGAATTCCCATGTCAATAATTGGGTTAAGAATTCTATTGTCAAGATAATTATTTGCCATAGGTCGCCCCGAAGCGTTATGATGCCATACAGCTACAAGTATTCGTCCTTGTTTTACCATTTCTTTTACCTGTGTTTTAGCTAAAGTCACACATGTCGGGTATATTTGTCCAACCTTATTCATATGATCATTCAAATAACAACTATTAAACCCTACAAAGCAAATGTTATATGCCGGCATATCAAAAATTTCATACTGTCCACTTGGCATAAGTGAGTATTTTCTGTTACCATAAAATGCTTCATAGAATTCGGAAAAATGCAGAAAACGGGAATTATATTCTATATCATTATCAAAAAAATACAATTTTTGGTCCCACCAATTCCATCTTATATTATGTACTTTTTCTAATAAAAACAGATTAAGCATTTTAATGTAATTTTCTTGTTCTTCGGGCGAGCAGTTAGGAATAGGCTTCATCAACTTTTTGCTCACATTCCAATCTACATCGTGATTTCCTGGAACAATAACAATCCGACTCTTATCGCCATCAAGATAGTAATTTACTAAATCCTCAAGAAATACTTTTACTTCTTTGTATTGTTTTCTTATTTCATCTCGAGTTCCTCCCTTAATCAAATCACCACTAACGACAATAATATTGGGTTTCTGGATACCTCGTTGTTTATAACGTTCATAATCATCCTTCATCGACTGATAAAGATTTCTAAAATCATCCTCGTCATTTTTATGAAGATCAGAAATATGGAGTATTGATATTTTGGGGTACTGTTTCATTAAAAAATTGACTATAATTATTTTGCATCTAAATTACATAATATTTACGATACTGCAAGCCATATTAAATTTTATTATTAGAAATGTTGAATCAGACTCACTTGCTTTCATAATGATTTACTCTGTTGTTTTATAAATCTGTAAAATTTATAAAGAAGAACATTCCAGCATTATTAAATGACCTTTATCTAGACATTACAATTATAAAAAGAGAAAGAAAATTCTATTCATTTTATCTTTTTATTGCACAATATTTTATACCTTCGTTGAATAATAACAAACTTGATTATACAATGGGCAAAACCATGAATCGTATCAAGGATGTACTTGAAGATAAAGGAATCAAACAAACATGGCTAGCAGAACGGCTCGGAAAGAGTTTTTGCATCGTAAATTCTTATGTTTGCAATAGGCGACAGCCTAGTTTAGAGGTACTTTTCGAAATTGCAAAAATTCTTCAAGTAGATCCCAAAGACTTAATTGATAGTGATGAGAAATAATAAACAACAATATACATTCATTGATTTGTTCGCCGGACTTGGGGGCTTTCACCTCGCTTTGCAGCAATTAGGGTGTAAGTGCGTATTTGCTTCTGAAATTAAAGATGATTTAAGAAGGTTATATGCTTTAAATTTTCCAGAGACTCCAATTTTTGGCGATATAACAAAGATTAACCCGGAAGACATTCCACCACACGATATTCTATGTGGAGGATTCCCTTGTCAACCATTTAGTCAAGCAGGCAAGAGAGAAGGCTTTAATGACACGAAACAGAGAGGTACGTTATTTGACTATATTTGTGCAATCGTTGCTGCACATAGGCCCAAATATCTTATACTCGAAAATGTACAAAACCTCAAGAATCACGACAACGGCAATACATGGAAAGTAATACAAGAAAAGTTGGCTGCGCTAAATTATGATGTGAAAGCCGACATTCTTTCACCACATCAATTTGGACTTCCCCAACATCGAAAAAGAATTTTCATTGTTGCTATCGCCATTGAAAAAGGTTCTTTAGACCATTTTCGTTTCCCTGTTGCTCAGAAAGGCGCATCGCGTTTTTGCGACATCAATAAGGTTATTGATGCGAGCGACACTAATATCACAAAGCTAAAACCTGAAACAAGGCTTCAACTTGAAGTTTGGCAAGAGTTCATTGACCAAACTATCGCACACGGCGATACTATACCGTCATTCCCTATATGGGCCATGGAATTTGGAGCCACATATGATTTCAAAAGTAAAGCCCCTGCATTCCAATCTCTTGAAAATTTACAAGGCAAGTTAGGAAAATTGGGGCAACCCATAAATGGACTGACAAAAGAAGATTGCATAGCACAGTTACCCAACTATGCTCAAACTACAACTTCACTAATATTTCCAAATTGGAAAATAAGATATATCGAGCAAAACCGCAAATTTTATGAACGAAACAAATCATGGCTTGATCCGTGGATTGAAAAAATTCGCAATTTTGAAAATAGCCATTTGAAAATGGAATGGAATTGCGGTATTACGGCTACTCCTACACTTGAAGATAAAATTATCCAATTCAGAGCTTCGGGTATTCGTGTAAAATTACCCAATTTCGCACCTGCACTAAATTTGGTAGGTACTCAAATTCCTATTTTCCCATGGGTAAAATTACCTGCTGAAATACTATCTGAGGGAGAGCCAAATAAAGGTCGCTATATGACAATTCGTGAGGCCGCTGCAATTCAAGGTATGCAAGACTTGAATTTTGGCTCGCTTTCATCTACACGAACTTTAGAGGCCTTGGGTAATGCTATAAATGTAACATTGGTACGCCGTATCGCAAAACTCCTATTGAACGATGAACAACAATAAAGTTTCCATAGCTACCAAGCCATTAGTCTATTCTGCTTTTCGTTACATCGAAAATAAGGTCTGGAACGCTCTTGCAGAATATGTAGATAATGCTGTGCAGAGTTTTAAAGACCATATAGATATTCTGAAAAACATTAACCCTAATGGCAAACTCCGTGTAGATATTAACATTGATATAGAGCAAGATATAATTACCATTACTGATAATGCCTTCGGTATAACTAACGAAAATTACGACAGAGCTTTTGAGTTAGCCAATATTCCATTAGACCGCAAGGGACTCAATGAATTTGGTATGGGGATGAAAGTTTCCTCTATTTGGTTATCCGATCTTTGGACAGTTCAGACTAAAGCGTATGGAGAAAGTGAAGTAAAAACGTTAGTTTTTGATATTCACGAAGTAACCCAAAACCAAGAGGTAGAACTTCCCATAAACACTGAACCTGCAAATTTATCAGAGCATTATACTATAATAACCCTTACTAAACTATCTCAGAATAAGCCACGCACTCGCCAAATTGCATATGTCAAGAAGCATTTGGCAAGTATTTATTCCAAATACATTCGTGAAGGTATTTTAGATTTAGTTGTTAATGGTGAACTTTTAGAGGACACACAATTGCAATGTCTCATTGCTCCATATTACAAAACTCCTAATGGAGAGAAGATTACATGGCGCAGAGAAATCAATTTTGTAGCTCCTAAATATGATGAAACTGGTAAGCAGATAGGTGTATATTATGCAAAAGGATTCATCGGTATTCTTGAAAAAATGTCTACTTCCGTAGATAATGGTATCCTATTGTTTAGGCGTGGTCGTGTTATCGGAAGTAGTTATGATGAAAAATTTCGTCCAAAAATTCTGAGCGGCGAAGAAGGTTCTCCTCGCTATAAACGAATTTTTGGAGAATTGGAACTTGAAGGCTTTGATGTAAGTTTCACCAAAAGTTCTTTCCAGGACGATGATGAGTTTTCTACTTTCATTGAAATTCTTAAAGGCGACATTGACCGAGATAAATCTTTAGACTTATTTGGTCAGGCACAAAACTACACCAAGCCCAAAACTCAAGCAGATAAGACCAGGGCTGCTCAGCAACTTGTTAAAACCATAGCTGATGAAATATCCAAGCCAATGGAATTGCCCGTTGAGCCAATAGAAGTTCCTACGACTATTGCTAAAACTTCGATAACAACTACTGCTGTTGAAGCCCCTTCTCAAACAGAGACAGCGCAGACCATTGAAAACGAGTCATTTGAAATTCCGGCTATTGAGACCGAGGTTAAGCCCTCTGCTTCAACTTCATTCAGATTGGTTATTAATGGTGTTTCCGAAAGTTCAAGCAAAGGTCTTTATTCTTTGGTAAATAAACCAGACGGGAAATATTATGCTACTATAAATTTGTCTAATGGGTTCTTTGAACGTTTTAGAGACTGTCTTTCTTCTGAAGACAGTATTTTGCAGTTAGCTTATTTTATTAAAAATTTGGTAGTAACAGAACTTCTTCTATTGCAATCCGGCACACCTTCGGCTGCAGCTTTTAGAAATAAGTTCAATCAACTTTTTGGCCTGATATGACAGAAATTATTTCAATAACTGATATAGTACAAGACCCTCCAAAGGACTACTTTATGCCGTCCATTGGAGAACGCACTATGGCGTTTATAAATAGCCAAGAAAAAATTGATGAGGACAGCAAACTCACAATAATAGAAGAAGCACAAGATATTCTTTCTCATTGTATTCTTCCCGGTAATCAAGAATCTATAACCAACATTGCTGTTGGTTATGTTCAGAGTGGAAAGACATTATCTTTTACTACTCTAACAGCACTTGCTGCTGATAATAATTGGCGTATCGTCATTTATCTCACTGGTACTAAGACTAATCTCAAAGAGCAGACTTCTTCTCGCTTGCGTCAAGATCTTCTTTTTGACGAAAACGAATACTACAAAATTTTCACAGACCCAAGCATCTCAGATCGCAACCGCATAAAGAATTTTATGGAGATAGGGCAAGAAGTTCTTCTTTTTCCTATCCTTAAACATTATAAGCATATAAATTCTTTAGCTCAGATTTTTGAAGACCCCGAAATCAAAAATATTGTTAAGAATTTTGGTGTCATTATTATTGATGATGAGGCTGACCAAGCAAGTTTCAACACTTTTGCAAAGAAGAATGCAGGAAAAGAAGACTGGGAAGATGATGATTTTAGCAGAACTTATAGCGCAATCTTACGATTGAAGAAAACTCTGCCAAATCATTCATATATTCAATATACTGCCACTCCGCAAGCGGCGTTCCTTATTGACAATAACGACATTCTTTCTCCCAAATACCATACTGTCTTGACTCCAGGTAAAGGATATACGGGTGGTAAATATTTCTTCAAGAATACGGAGTGCAACTTGCTCTCCATTATCCCAGATGAAGAAATTTATCATTACAGCCGCAATCCTTTAACTGAAATACCAGCCTCTTTAATGGAGGCTTTAAGGCAATTCATTATCAGCGTAGCCATTGTTGTCATCAAAGAAAAGCGTCAGCCTTTCCTTTCTATGATGGTCCACATTGACGGTCGCAGAGATACCAACGAAATTTTCGAGCACTGGATTTCAAATAACTTACAGTATTATTTGGAAATTCTTCGTGCCCCCCAAGGCGACCCTGGCAAAGATCTCTATATCCAGTCTCTCAAACAGTCATTCGATAGTATAACTCAATACATGGAAAATCCTCCCTCTTTTGAGGAAGTCCTTCCATTAATTCCGCGTACCATACTCAGGACACAATGCCATTTGGTTCAAGGTGACGGCGAGAATACCATTGATTGGAATGCTGAGAAAGGGCATATTTTAATCGGTGCAGATATGCTCAACCGAGGATTCACTATTGAAAAACTTTCTATGTCCTATATGCCTCGCACATCTGCCGGACGCTCAACAGCTGACACCATTGAGCAACGATGCCGATTTTTTGGTTATAAGATGCCATACATTGACGTATGCCGGGTATTCCTCAGTGCGAAAAGTAAAGACGAATATACCGCTTATGTCGAGCATGAAGAAGTTTTGCGGTCAAGTTTAAAGCAATGCCATACGCTTGCTGAGTTCAGTAAACATTCTATAACAATGCTTCTTTCTGATTTACTCAATCCGACCCGTACAAACATTCTATCTAATAATTTAGTAAGAGATAAACTTATTGGCTGGAGACAGATGCTATCACTCGATTGTATGCAAGAGAACAAAAGACTCTGTGTTGACTTCCTCAGCCGCATAGAATCTTTTATCCCATGTAGTGAATATGGCAACGAAATTAGGAATCATCGTCATGCGTTAGTACCTATTGAGGAATTTATTAAATTTTTCCGTGAGTTCAAGTACATGGATGTACCGAACATTACAAGAAAAATTGTTACTATCCAATACCTTCAATACATTAAGGATTTCGAAAATATTGGGGTGATTGATGTCTACCAAATGGCTTATCAAACGGAAACTTCAAGAAATTTACGCAGCCGTAAAATTAAGGGAAATAAGCCTAATAACCTCCAAGCCGGTCGAGCAGACAATGGTTCTTATCCAGGTGATAAAGAATTCTGCTCAAATTCTGTTGTATCGGTTCAGTTTCACCATATTATTCTCGATGATCCAGGAGTACAATATGGTAAGAAAGATTTGTTTAACCTCGCCTTCTACTATCCACTCGCTATAGGTGAAGATTTTATAAGGCTCGACAAACCTGTGGAAGATGATGACTCTGAATAATATTAACTTACTTGAGAAGTTTCGTGAACTTAAAGCCCGACCTCATACTAAGAGCGGCTTTAATGCTGTTGTAATTTCTAAAACTTCTCCACATCGTTTAGGCATAACCTCGGAAGGTTACCCTATATTTTTCATCGCTTGTTCTTCATCTGAGCGTGTTTCAGATATTAACCTGCGACTTTTCAAAGTCTTGTTCAATCGCCGATGTACCATTTCCGACACTACTACAGAGTCAGATATTCAAGGTACATTTTCGATAATACAGTTAAGTTCACAAAATCCAGACTTCCAAAAATATTTTCTGGAAGTAGTTTTTCTACTTTTATGCCGGTTGGAGGACAAGCCTACCGTCAATATATTGAAAGCCGAAGTATCAAAATTGATAAGCCTCTTTACGAGTGTAAAATCAATTTCTAAAGAAGTAGTTAGAGGTCTTTGGGCTGAGCTAATTTTGATTAAGCGAGCCTCAAATCCGTCATACCTTATTCGCTCTTGGCACGTTGTTCCTGAGGATAAATTCGACTTTAACGATGGTTCTGATAAAGTAGAAGTCAAATCTACTAATGGGACTAAACGAGAACATACATTTTCTCTTGAACAACTCAATCCTAATAAAGGATCAAGATTGCTCATCGCTTCAATGCTTGTTTCGCAAACTGGAGTAGGTAAAACTATTTTTGACCTTGTAGACGAAATTAGTTCTTCTATTTCTGACGTTGATGTTCTGTTTAAACTCCGCGAAGAAACAACCCAAACGATAGGTTCGCATATCGAAGAAGTTTCCAACATGTTCTTTGATGAAAATGTCAGCCTTGATAGTTTACGGTTCTTTGATTACGCCTCTATACCCTCTATCAATATAGCAAATGTTCCAGCGGAAGTTTCTGCCATTCATTTCCGGTCAGATCTCAGCGATGTTTCACCTGTCGACTCTTTCGACCAAGACAGTGTCTTGTTTAAATCTTTATAGTCTATGGCGAAACAACAGTATTTAAAAGGGGCTGCTTTATACGACAAATTCCTTTCGGGATTTGCACATTATGTAGGGCTTAATATCATTTCTCGAAATGATATTTTACACATTAGCATTGACGGACACGAATACTACATTTATCTCAAATGTATTTCACACAAAGGTAATCCATATCCGCTTAATGATCAACGAGCTCAGCTACCGCAACGTCCTATATTCGACAAAGTAAAATCTTCTGGCATAGATTTCCTTTTCCTTGGATACGATATGGATAATGATGTATTTGTCTGCTGGGACCCACTAAAAGTTCGTCAACGTCTAAACGTAAAATCCTATGTTTCTTTTTATAGTTTCAAGGACTTGCAAAGCAACGTTCAATTAGGCAAAATTGACTCCGCCGAACTTTCAAATGGTGATAAATTTGTGCTTTTCAAGAGGGATGATATGCTTTCCTTTTTCAATATGATAAAGGTACACTTCCCTCGATTGAAGGAAACTGACCAGATTGATGAATCCGAGGAAGAAATGCCAATATCAGCACCGACAACAACCCCTCCCAAAAAAGTTGAAGTTGTCGGTATCCTTTCAAATGTTATTTCTGACCAATCAGTTAAGTTACTCATTGATTCTATGGTAGCAAATGAACAAAATCGCATGCAAATCATTTGCTCTTGCATGAATGATTTTCAAAAGTTTTATTACAAAATGAAACTTACCGATTGGAAAAGAATCATTTACACTTACCTTGATGAAACAGAGACATTTGTAGATGAAAATAATTAACGATTTCTAGGCCCACTCACTTTTGGATATGTACATGTCCAAAAGTTCTGTTCCTCCTCCCAGGCATAAGCACGAAGATATTATAAATAGTGCGGTACTACGGGACTATATTTATTGGTAATGGACCATGTGACGCTACACAATGAAATACCTTCGGTTCTCCAACTGTGTATCACCTTAAGGATAAGTTCCGTAATACTGCTGATGATCTCAACATATGCGGTTGCAGAGCCGGTTCTCCACAAGATATTACTTCTTTTGTGATAATGCTAATTGTAACGGGTCTAGGACATTGTCTGCAAGTGAGTTTGCAATAACTTGCCCTGTTTATAGGCAAGTTGTGAATTAAAAGTACTGCCGCAATCTCCGTGTGTGCTTATGGTTATTTCTTCCGTAAATACTTGTAACAACTTGCTCACATGGCTGTTGCAACGAGAGGTACTTAGACTTTCAACTGTTAAATGACTGCGCCTTGAATTCCTCAAGATTAAATGAATTGCTCATAATTAAAGTGTGTATGTAAAGACAATAGTTTCTCTACTTGACACACTTTAATTTACAGTATTTTAAATCGAATTCAGATATAAAAAGAATCTTACTTCTGGATTCTGTTTCCATTTACACAAAAAATGTGGACAATATATATTAATAGTAATCAACTCTATCAATCAGTTCTTTACCTCTCCATTTGGTGTTTGGCACATCTAAATATGCAGATCCATACATTTCGTAACTATCACAATGATATCCAATATCTTCTATAAAAAACGTTCTATATTTGTCTACGATATCAGGCAATTCCTTTGTATAATATTTGACATTAAAACCTTTATACTTAGGTACTTTATCTAATAAATTTTGATATCGACTTATTGCGCTTGGATGTGTTTGATAACCGATTGGAGGAACCAGATAATCTTCAATCGCCTCGTATATAGCTAAATAAGCAAACCATAGCAGTGCATATTCATATACAAATTGCTTTTCTACATCTGTATAATTTGGTAAAGTTATCGAGGCTAAATCTGCTTCAAACTCATGCTTTTGAGATACGGTATATGCACCTATTTTTCGATAATCTTCTTGACTTTTAAACATCGCTTTGAATAAATGTTTTTGCTCTATTTTAGTATTGTCCAAATGACCTAATAAAAAATGAGCATATTCATGTCCAGCAAGAAATTGAGCTTGAAAAGGGTATGTGTGATACATTTCTTTTTGAATAACTTTAGGTATAATTCCTCGTGGATCCATCTTAAAGTCAAGAGCTTCTGTTTGAAGCATAACTCTTATTGCAATTCTTAAAGCATTTAGTCTCACATGTTGTGGAACTTCTTCAGTAAAATTCAATAATCCCAAATTCATAAATTCAATGAAATATCTCATAGAATCACTAATTGTCGTAATAATACCGAATTTTGTTGGGAAAATAAATCCATTTACTTCATTTGAAAAAATATTTCCACAAGTAATATTATCCTCACAGTTCTGTTTCAAATCAGGAGGTAGCCTATTTTTAAAATTAACAAAATGATCACTCTCGAATGACTTTTCTAAAGACCACTTATCGCCTTGCTCTATTGCTTTATTCCGATAAACTCTAAATAATCTCATGTGGTCAACAATTGTGTCTGCACGAAGTTTCAAAAGATAATCTTGCGCATTTTGAATATTAAAAATACGATCTATTTCTTCTTCATTACAAATCGGACGATAAAAGAGTTTCTGTATTTCTATGGGAGTTTTTTCCATCTGTAATCTTTTGTATGTGATAAAATCAATAAATTTGCTGTAAAATTACTATCGACCAAAAATAATTACCTTTTATATTCAGTAAGTTTTGGTTTGTGATATTGAAAATCAACAGCCATTTAAATATGTCGCATTTCAACAATGTAAATTTATGACGGCAATTGCCGAGTTTTTCTCGGTAATTGAATCTTTGCTTAGTGTACCGGATTCATTTTACAATAACAAGGCAAAGCAATCTGAATAAGATTTGCTCTTATGCGGATTCTTTCCAGATAAACAGTTCCTAATCCATCCATATTTGAGCAAGTTGTATTATATTTGCAGTGCAGTCCCGGCCGTTCCTCTCCCAGCTTTCAGTTACTGGTGATGAATCCGGGTTTTATTTTATGCATACAAGACGCCTTTTTTCTTGTTCAAGTATCTGTTTTAGTATATCTTGAATCCTAATTCATCATTAAGCCCTGAATATAATTTATCCATCGCTGATTCTAAACCTTTCATCGTGGCATAGTTAAATATCCGGTCAAAATATGCAATATCGTTTATCGCACTTAAAATGCCATCAACAGATTTTGTATAACCGGATATACACTTGGCTCCAGTCTCTGTCTTGAATGTTTCTAACTCTTTTTCACTTCCCAGCAATGTGCGGCAACTGCTGAAATGTACAAACCGGTCTTTAAAAACGCCATCAGATAGATGCGCCAAGTCAGATAGGCTCAATACTGCCTCATCCCCTTTTTCTCCTTCCAGAAAGATTGAATGTGTATCCCCATGGAATGAAAGATAGATAATTGAATAATTGTCATATCTTGTCAAATTGAACCGTCTCAGATAATATTGCAGCTCATTTTTTGTTGCTACTCTTCGATAAATGATTTCACATTCGGATGATTTTTCAAGAAACTCCAGTAAAGGTTTAGTGTGTATTGAGCGTCTGTTTCTTTCGATAGTATGCTCCCACTCTGTTTCAAGACAGATAATTCCATTCTTCTGTTTCATAGTATTATTTTGTTTATTTATGCATATAATTTCATTTTAATTATAGGGAAAGGACGTCCTTGCTCATCATACTCGGTCCGTTCATATTCTTGGAAGCCCAAATGCCGGTAAAAGTTTCTGGCTTTCGGATTCTGTTCGTTTACATCGACATAGATGCATCCATAATCCCTGATGGCTATATCCATAAGTCTTTTCCCAAAACCGCAACCGAAATAATCCGGCAAGATGAAAAGCATCTCTACCTTTTTGTCTTCAATACCGATAAACCCTGCAGGGGCATTTTTATAATGCAGGACAACAAGGTCTTCCACTGATTTGAGTGCAAGACATACATCAGGAATCAAATCATGGATATCGGATTTCGTCAGGAAGTGATGGCTTGCCTTTACTGATTCTTTCCAAAGGTTGAGTAAGGACAAAATCAACTCTTCCGTACGGGCATTCTTGCAGATTGCCTGTGGCAGAGTCAGATATTTGCTAAAATAGAGCATATCCTTCAATATTTTCCCGTCCTCTTCTATAGGATGATCATAGTTGACGGTAAAGAAATCCGGCACAGAATGAGAATAATTGAATCCGCATTTCCGATAAAATGATATTGTACTCATACTGTCTCCGGTTCCTACTGTCATAAGGCAGAATTTGTCCGCATAATGTTGGCTCAGAAAGTCAGTCATTTCTTTGCCATAGCCTTTCCGCTGAAATTCCGGAGCTACAGCCAGACTTTTTATTTCGCATATACCATTCCCCTCATCAGTAACTATTGCAGAACATATTGCGACACCATCTTGAGTGTACATGACAAACATATCTCCTCGTCCGATATACTTGTCAATCATGGTTTCCTGTTCGTCTGCCAATAAAAGAAGCGACAAGAAACGTTTCCTGTCTGATAGTATTTTCTTTATGACTGTCTGCATTTTTAAGTAATAATTTTTACAAAGGTAATATTAATTCATCCGGTCAGTCGGATAGTTTTATAGGAAAATCCGCTCTACATCCTGCCATTCTGCAATAAAGACAATCGCCTGATATTGCTCCTTGGTCAGAACCGAATTAGCATCGTCAGAGCACTTGTATTCCCACGGCAGTTCGTAGACGGAACCTTCTTCCTGATAGCCCATATAGTTCACTATCCAAACAAATCCTCCAATGTTATCTCACTTTGTACAACTCCCGAATGCGAGTTCTGACGGACCCCGTAGGTTGTTACCATCGTAAGATGTACAGCCTTGCGTGTTTTTGTAGTCTCGATAAATGCACTCTTTTTGTTACGCAGCTCGCGTTCGTAATCAGCATCAATGGTGAACTCAGACATAGAGTATTTCATCTCGCAGACATTGATCACCTGGTCATTGCGGTCTATCAGCAAATCAATTTGTGCTCCGTTGCCATTTTCATCTGCCTCTTTTCGCCATGAGTAGATGTTACTCAATACTCCTGAAATACCCAGGCCAGCCTTGATTTGCTGTGTATGGGCCATACACAGGCGTTCAAAAGCCAAACCACACCACGCCCGATGCGCTGCAGAATCTATAGACACAGACCAGAAATGCTCGTCATTATTCTTGTTTTGCTGGATAAACTTGAAATAAAAGAGAGTATAGTTATCGACTAATTGATAGATTGCCTGTTTTGTCTTTTTGCCATAGCCACTGTATTTTCGGATGAAACCGCAGTACTCCAACTCATCAAGCACCTTACTCAATGTCCCGTTGCTCGGTTTGTCAATTGCAGTCATAATCTCCTCGCGAGTCATTCCAACCTTTTTATGGCCAAGAGCAGTTACGACATCTATATATTGCTCCGGTGACTTAAACAATGATGCATAGAGCAGATTAAACTCATTTGACAGTTTGCCATTCCTGGAAAAGAAAATCTTATCAATGTTTTGAGCAAGGCTGAGCCCCTTTTCAAGCATACTCCAATAAAAAGGTATGCCTCCCAACACCATATAACATTCGGCAATTTGATATCGGTTCATTTCAAGCCCCCTGTTTTGAGCAAACATTTCACACTCATGCAAAGTAAAAGGCTGAAGTGCTATGCGTTGTGTAACACGGTTATGAAGTCCACCATGATCATTAATCACTTTATTGATGATCCACGATGTAGCAGAACCGCAAATTATCAGAACTATATCCTTTCTGGCCGATGCCCATCCATTCCAGAAATGTTCAAAAGCAGAAATGAAATTTGAACGAGGTGTATCCATCCATGGAAGCTCGTCCAGGAAGACTATCTTTTTCTCATCTGTCGAATTCTTCAGGAAATGAGATAACAGACTGAATGCCTCCAACCACGATTGCGGTATTGGGCAATCATCGTATCCGGCATCACGAAGTGAAATGGCAAAACTGAACAGCTGGTCTTTTGTCTTGGCATTTGCCAGGCCGGTATGCTGGAATGTGAACTTATAGCCAAATGTTTCACGAATCAGATAGGTCTTGCCTACTCGTCTGCGACCATAGACTGCTATCAACTCCGAGTACTCCGACTGTGCTGCCGAAAGCAATATTTTCTGCTCTTCTTTTCTTCCTATTATCATAACTATAGAATTTTGTCTTTACAAATATAGAACAAATCAATTACATAATCAGCCAAATCTCGTAAAATTCTTGAGATTTGGCTGATTATATCCGATTTTTGAAGCAAAAGCAACGCTTTCTTTCAATAGTATCAAGATTGTATCGGATATAATTTACCTGTTGTTTTTCTGTCATACTCTTTTAATGAAGTCTTATTCTTTCCTCCGGCTGCCATTCTGCAAGTGAGACAATCGCCAGATATTGCTCCTTGGTCAGAACTGAATTAGTATCGTCCGAACACTCGTATTCCCACGGCAGTTCGTAAACAATGCCCTCTTCCTGATAGCCCATATAGTTATGATAGGAGTCGGGAACCAACCGTACATAATCCTCTTCGAGCAGGATTCTCAGGAACTTCTCTGCGTCATATATCAGCAGCGGTGCCCCGGCCTTATACAAAGCTGTAGCCACTTCAATGGCCAATCCGGCATTGGCAGAATAACTGTTGGAAACAACAATTTTCCATCCCTGTTGCCGGTCGTGTGAGGCAAAGATATTCAGGCGTGAAAGTCCCAGTTCTCCGTAATGGTCAGTTGCGAACCGCATGAAATCCTCCGGACTGTCAATGTCGTACTTTTCCGTCACATCCACAAACTTCTTTCGCTTGTAATAGACCACATCGCGCAGTTCTTCAGGAACATCCTGCGGATCTGTATGGATGCGTCTCCTAAATCCACGCTTCCGGTGAAAAGCCTCATACACCTCGTTGGCAATACGGAAATAGGTGCAATACTTTCGTATGGTCATGGTTTCCAAAAGAGGGGCAGAATACCCGTGCACCGAGTCCTCCAATGCCTTGATAGCCGTTTCCCTATCTTCCACCTCAATTTTGAATTGAGGCACAATGCGGTTAAATTCCTTCTGTGCAATCCGCCCTGTACGCTGCTGGTACAGCAGGTTATGTGCCACGTAATCGTTGAACCTGTCGGGATTTGCGACAATGACATCAATTATCCGTTCCAGATAGTCGAAGAGGCGGGTTAGATTCTCCCTGCACCACGTATCATCTGGCCCTGCATCCGTACACTTAGGACAATTCGTAATGATAAAACGGGTATGCTTCCGGTCAGTAACACGGATTGACCGGGAATCCCCGTATCGACTTGAAGCGATATGGAACCACTTGGTTTCCATCGGGTTGAATGCAAGCCAATCCGCAAGGAACTCTTCCCGACTGTCATATTCCCCTGAAGCGACCAAATCCTCGGCATCCCCCCACTCTTCCGGCGTAGGCCGTGGCACTTCGATATGGAATCCCCGGTACTCATCGTCACCCATTACGGCCAGTCGCTCGAACCGATGCTGTATCTCAACCAACCGTTCAAGCATATCGCCACCAACAACAATCTCCCATTGACGGCTTTCTCCCAAAGCCTCCGAATGCGAGGCATTCAAGCCGACATCCTTTGCCAAATCGGTAAAGAACTTTCTATCTATAATCTTTCTTTCGTTCATTTCTGTATGTCCATTAAATTTCAATAAACCTGTATTGTATCTTCATCTTACTGTTCTCCTTTCTTTGATTGCTCAATTTGTTTCCCTATGATTGCTTTTACCTGTGCAAAAGAGACCGGAGTGAAATCGTTGTTGTCCACTCCGACATCATATTGTGTCGGAAGAAGCATACTCAGCCGAGAAGCATCCTTTCCGGTATTGTTCCTTCGGGTATGCACGTGTCCGAAAAGCTGCCAGGTGTCATCGTATGAGCCGCCATAGCAAAGGAATGGACAGTGATTCAGATAAATCTTCTGTTTATCCACCTCGATATACATCTGCATTGTTATCTGCTCGAAGTATTTCGTGTAATTCTGCCTCAGGTTCTTGATGTCGTGGTTGCCGGAAATAAGGTATATTTTCCCGTTCAGCCTGTTCAGTACGTTTACCCATTCGCCAGAACCGCCCAGACAGAAATCACCCAGGTGGAACACGATATCCTCCGGACTGACTACTCGATTCCAGTTGGAAATAATCGTTTCATTCATGTGCGATACATCCTTGAATGGCCTGTTGCAGAACCTGATGATATTGGTGTGGTTGAAGTGGGTGTCGGATGTAAAGAACACCCTGCTTCCGTCAAATTTATAATTCATAATCTTTCCATTCATGCGCATCACTGCGCGGTTAATAATACGTTACAATTCAGCCCGTGGACGGAATTGACGGAGAAGAGCACATCGTGCGAACGTCACCACAGGCATCAAATAAACTGCAAGCCGAATGCAGATCCAGTCATTGACCGGAATATGCTGAGGCGCAGCGTTTATTGTAGATCAAAGATCTAAAACAAAAACCGTCGAAAAGTTTGGTAAGAACTCTCCGACGGTTTTCATTTATCGTTTCAGCGGGATACCAGCATCATCATATCCCCGATGGTTTATCAGACGTTTGTCGGAAAATGTTTCCAAAAGTATAGAATGCTCCAATGCGCAAAGTATGGACACACGACAATCTCTCAAGGCATTTTATGCCTCGATCCGATACAGTGTTCCAATTGTTCATTCTTCTTTGCAGCATTGTAAACCCTATGTTTTTATTCAATTGAAGGCGCAAAATTACGGATTTTCTTGAGGACCAGCAAATTTCTTTAGAGAAAAGCCGATATGAAGCAAACTGCTGACCCAAAAATGCAAAAGTGCAAGTGCAAACGAATATTCAGTTTGTACTTTGGCCCTTTACAGAGAAAGTTCAAAGTATCGGCCTTGAGTACTAACTTCGGTGATGGTTTAGAGTTTTACATTTTTTCAAGCGAATAATACCTGTTATCTCACACTTTTTCCAACGAATCAAACTCCCTTTATACACTTTTCCATCAAAATGAAGCTTAAACCCAACACTTTTCCATGAAATCAGCAACTGTTATAAGGAGATTTTTGAAATGATATGAAATCGCAAATAAAAGCGGCCAGAGTATATTTCCCTGGCCAATTCTTAAGTATTATTGGTTCTGACTATGCTTCTGTAGTTACAGATACCTGTTGCTCAACCCTTACAGGCGAGTAAACAAATCCATTGAGATCAAGCTGCTTAGTAACCTCATCGTATACCTCGTGCTGGCGCTTATTATCGCGGATTGTAATAATCAGGCAGAACTCCTGGCTAATAGCCTCGTCATTGGAGCCTTTCAAATCCTCGATGAATTGACGGTACAAGCCTTCAATTTTTAGATACCATGATTTAGGAGTCTTGAGAAAATCGTCTTTCTTACCTTGTGTCAGCTCACTAAGGTCAACATTCCATTTCTTGATTGGCTGGAACTTGTCGCCGTAGTCTACCAGCATTCGTTCGGATGCATATGGCGTGTCGGTATCTCTATGTGCTTTTGTTCCATATAGAGATGATCCGAGCAGATTTTTGCGTCCTTCAGCACCGATTGGATTCTTGATATTCCTCTTGGATGTGTCACGCAGTGTCTTGCTGTCGTATGTTCCGAACATAACCTTGATATTTGATTGGCAGTATTCAGCGCCTTGGCTTGCATTAAGCATGGGCTTGCTAACAAGAGTTACTTGGATATTGCCGTATAAATATCCGTTTTCGTCAACCATAGATTGAGGATAAGGAAAATCGAGGATTTCAATGAAATGTCCTTTCTCAAGCGTATCCTGGAGTATTAGTGTGGTCTCGTACTTGTCATTATACAGAATCTTATTGCTTGAAGCTGGAAGGCCAAACCCTGCGTATTTTAGCTTGTCGCCAATCTCCATTTTCATTTCTGCCGGATAGTGAGCTGAATGAATAATCAGGGCTTTCGCCAGAAGAGGACTGAACGCCTCTCCTATCTTCATCTGCAAACCAGCTACTATAGCGGTAACACGCGGCGTTGAAAAACTTGTTCCAGCCTTGCCGGTAATACTACCGTCAGGAGTGAAAGATAGCACTGGAGTCTCTGTTATTTCACCATCATCTGTGACCCCAGCGTTACCGCCATAACTTACGACTTCCGGCTTGATGATGTGGGCTGGGCCACGGCCTTTCCTGGAGAAAGGAGACGGACAATTTTCGTCTGCCCGATCAAATTCTCTCTTCTTATGTGCTATTGAGCCAACCACAAGACTTCTAACTGAATCTGCTGGTATAGCAATACGTGATACGGGTACTGGTAAGTTTTCGCAGTTTCCGGCAGACTTTACAATCAGAACATCGAATTCATCCTGTATGCTGTCTAGTTCCTTCGCATAATCCGAGAATTCCTGCTCATCAGCTGTTAAGTTAGTGCCAATAGACATATTCCAAATTTTGATGTCAGGTTTATGGCTTATGGCTTCACGAATATTCGAAATGACCTCATCTTCATACATGGTCTTGTAATACTTGCTGATAACTGTGGCATCATACAATTTGCATCCCTGCCCACCAGCACACTCTTTGCCAATAAGTTCATCACCATATTCAACTATTCCTGATACGAACGTTCCGTGCTTCTGATCTGTGTCTTCATCTGTAAAAGAAGTAGCTTTATCTTCACATAACCACGGAGCAAGATGTGGTATTCGTGCGATGCCTGAATCAAGTATTCCGACTACAGGGTAATTAATGCCATCTTGCGGCTTCTTTATAGCAACATCTTCTGCGTATTGGATAGAGTCTTCATCAAACTCGAGTACAGGCATATCAGAAATGGATTGCACACCTTCAAAGTTTCTCAAGAAAGTCAGTTGATCTGTGGTAATTCCCTGGCCTCTGTATGCTATTAACTCGCTGGAATATTTGCATCTGGTACAATTGATGCCATTGTCATCGCAACTTTTCTCAAAAGATTTGATAAGTAATCCGTTGAGTTCTCTATCGAAATAATTAATCAGCTTGATCTTTATCACGCCGTCAAGATTCAGGTCTTCTTCTACAATCGGTGTGAATTCGTCAATTTCATCAATAGCAGCAACACCAAGATAGGTTTTGTCACCAGTCCGCAGCGAAGAAATCCTTTTTGCAATGCGATTTGCCTCAATAGGAGTGTTTATTTTAACCATTACTTTGTCTTTGCCAGTAACACCGATAAGGTTGATAGCACCTTTATCGTTAAAGATATGAGCAATATTCTCTCTATGTCCTTTTGCCAATGCATTTCCATTCAAATGTAGAGTTAGCACAGAAGGGAGAAAATTACTTTGTTTGTTTTTTTCGGAAAGCTTTGCCGCCATTCCATTCATAGCTGAGATAAATAATGTCTGCTTTTGAGGAATAGCATCCCTATCTACCCAATTGGGTATATCAGAATCTCCGGCACCTTCAGTCTTTCTTTCGTCGTTATCTCTCATAGAGAAAAAACGAATAGGCAAATTCTTTTCATCCATATTTAGTCCTCCTTATTTAGAATGTTCTTAATCTGTCTTATGGATATTCCCAATTTTTCAGAAATTGATGATTGGGATATTCCTTTTTCGTTCAGGTATTTAACAAGGCTTTCGACTCTGCTGTTGTCGTGATTCTTAAAGTCAAACAGTTGTATGAGTAATTCTTCTTGGGAGAGAGTTGAACCGGCCTTTATTACAGCTTGAACCTTCGCATTGTTTACTATGGTCTGAATATCTGACGGAGACAAGTTGCCATATTCAGCAAATGCAAGTATAAGTTTGGACATTTTCCTGTCATCTTCAATTGGTAAGGTTGTCTTGAAATCACCAATGAAAAAATTGAGCATTTCTTGAATCTCTTTTTCCCCTGGGAGACCAATTTCGAGAATAGTGTGGAAACGTCTCCAAATAGCTTTGTCGAGCAAATCCGCATGGTTTGTGGCAGCGATAAGTATGCTGCTGCTTGAAAGGGAGTCAATGTTTTGAAGTAAACTGTTAATTACCCTCTTCAATTCTCCTAGTTCGTGCTGATCATCTCTTGCTTTTGCAATTGCATCAAATTCATCAAGAAATAAAATGCACGGGCGAGAATCTGCAAAATCAAATACTTTACGAATATTCTTTGAAGTACTACCGAGCAATGATGACACAAGCGCATCTAATCTTGCGATAACTAATGGTAACCCTATCTGCTGAGCAATATACTTCGCAACAGTACTCTTACCGCAACCAGGCACACCATACAACATAAGAGTGTTGCTGAACTCAACACCATTTTTATAAAGGTCTCCCTGGTGTTTAATCATATTGATGAAGTCATCGACTTTATGGGCTGTCAATTCGGGCAAAATCGGTTTGATTTCATTTTCGGTCGGACAATATACATCCACAATGCTCATGCGACTTTCTGCATCAACGGGAGTAGATGACAACTCGTCAAGAGAAAGCATCGATGTGTAGCGTCTTTCCAAAGAATCAAGAATCATTTTTGACATCTTGGTTTCTCCGTCGCGTGACATTTTATCTGCCAGTATCTTTGCGTAATTATATACTTTTTGAGAGTCTTTCGACAGACCTCCTTCGATAATTCGTAGTATCTCTGTGTACATGATGTTTAGTTTGATTTTTTTTTGCAAATATACAATAAGTGTGCTAATTGGCAAATATTTCGTGCTATTATTTCAATATTTCGTACTATAATTATTATAAAGCGTGCTATTTTCTTAATACTATAATAGGATATAATCTATATGAGTGGGAAATACTAATTCTCCGTTCCGCTAACACTTCACTTCTCAACACAGACTTCCTTTCAATATTTCAAACACCTCTATCGTGTGCAAAGTGGAATATATATGTAATATTCCTCTCTTTTTTCAGTAAGTTAATTCCTTTGCATGTCGGTCTTGCTGGAATACAGAAAAAATAGCGCATTGTACCATTCAGACAGAACATGGCCGTATAATTTATGTATCAATCCAAATGCCAGTTTAGTATTTCCATGACCATCAAGGTGGATTCTGATTCTAGAAAGAGGTTCTATTGTTACATCGCATTTAGTACTTGATGGAAGATTAAGTATGTAATAAGTAAAAATTACAAGATTAGAAGTTCTGGGGATTTTTCCTAAATTTAGTTATGGTTTAGGATTGTACATTTTTTAAACAGAGAAATTATCAAAATTCGCTTGCGTAATCCATAAGAATAGGGGCTGAGCAGTCAGCCCCGACGAGCTTTCCATGCACGACAACTGCATAAATATACTAATTATCGTTAACCATATTCAGTTTTCTTATTATAGTCCATTTTTCTTTCCATTTTAAATAGCTTCCTGTCAGAAACTCAAATTATTGAAATACAGTTCAAAATACTTTCCAAAGGCACTTCCGGCTGGGTGTCGTGGTTTCCGACTCCCCCTCCGGAGCTGTTTGAAGAAGGAGTTCAATATATTTTTTACCGTTTCTCCGTTATCGCCTTTTTACTTTCCGACCGGTGATGAAAAGTCCTTGTGGGCGCCACCTCTTTCCGGTCCCCGGAAATGCGGTTCAAATATGAACCTTTAGCAGCAACGTATATCCGGCATCTTCTTCCCGTCGATATGATACGGATTTGGGGGTTCCTTTCAATGCTGTCCATAACCATAACTTCTGATTTATACATTAATTCCATGTGATAACCGGGTGTTTGGTCAGGCGGACGTTCCCGGTGGCGGATTGTCGTCCTACGCCGCAAAGAAAAAAAGAGTAAATGTATGAGGGAATACCTTGTCAGTTATAGTCATATATAGACATAAATAGTCAATGCCGGCAAAAGATATGACAAATGGCAGTCCGGCGAGAGCCCGGGATTCTTCCCGATATTGCCGGGATTGTGTGTAAAAGTACGACAATCCGTTGATAGCAGTATGAAAAGAGAAAAAAATGATTGAGGAAGGAGGTCGTGAAACCAGCCTCCGGAAAACAGGATACGGCGGAGATCAGATACCGTGAAAAAAGAAAAAAATCCCCACCGGAGATGAATGAACCGGCAGGGAACGTAACAATAAAGGAACGGGCCTCTCAACCCTTGATGTAACCGTACTTTTTCAGGTCGTCCATGAAATGCTCCGGCGTGTCGGTCCTCACCGTCACCCCGTGCAGTTCCCTGTACCGCCCGGAGA
>OOBM01000250.1_pt1 | contig 46780 bp, 33 predicted proteins | sample 1671581 | NCBI WGS metagenome assembly OOBM01 (sample SAMN06348171, study PRJEB24527) | human gut metagenome
CCGGGTCCGGTCGAGCAATCGCCGGAACCAGAACGCCATACTGCTTGATACTGTCAGCGGTCTCCATCATGGCTTCGTCATCCTTGACTTTGAATGGGTGGTTCTTAAAGGGATGCAGTTCAGACAGCGGAATCTCCTGAATCTTTTCCAGCTTTGCATCCTGGCGGCCTTCTTCGGTGGAGAACAGATCATCTACCGATGCCAGCTCTATTTTTTTCGCGCTGCTTTTCAAGTTTCAACACCTCCTTCGTCAGATTTTTGTAGCCCTCTGCCACCTTGCCGCCGGGATCATGGGCAAAAATGCTTTTTCCCTCGGCGCTGATTTCCTTTGCCCGGACAGAATGGGGAATCTCTGTGCCGAATACTTTGATCTTGCTGCCATAGGTCTCTCGCAAAAGTGCGGAAATCTCTTTGGCAAAGTTGGTTCGGCTGTCAACCATCGTCAGCAGGATACCGTCTATCTGGAGCTTGGGGTTGATCTGCCGCTTTACCTTGTTTACCGTGGAGAGCAGCTGTTCCAGCCCTTTGGCGGGCAGATACTCCGCCTGAACGGGAATTATGATCCTGTTTGCAGCGGCCAGCGCATTGACTGTGAGCATCCCCAGGGAGGGCTGGCAGTCGATGAGGATATGGGAGTATTGCCCCTTCAGCGTGTCCAGATATTGCCGCAAGATAGTCTCACGGCTCATGGCATTTACCAGGGATACTTCCATACCGGATAACTGGATGTCCGCAGGCATCAGGTCTACACCCTCTGGGTGGTGCAGGATACCCTCGCCGGGACGAAGCGGCTCATCCATCAGGATACGCCCCATAGCGTCCGACAGCGTAAAGGGCAACTTGTCCGGTTGTGGATTGCCCAGGCTGATCGTCAGGCTTCCTTGCGGGTCTCCGTCGATCAGCAGGACTTTCTTTCCGGCCTGCGCCAAACCGATTCCAAGATTGGCACAGGTGGTGGTTTTGCCAACGCCGCCCTTCTGGTTGGCGATGGCGATGATTTGCGTGTTCATTGACTTCACCTCATTTCTAATTGTTTCTGTTGCTTCTGGAAATAGAAAAAGCCGCCACTCCAAAATAAAAGGTGAAGTGACGGCTCTTTCTATCGCCGGAATACGAGTTCCTGAAATGAAAAAAGCACCCAGTCATTTTATACTGAGTGCTGAATCAAATTCATATTCAATTATTCAAATTAGGTCAAACTATGCCAAACTGCCACAGCCCAAAACAAGAGGAAGGCTGGCTGAAAAGTAGCCCCCAAAACACCCACAAAATCGGCTCTCGGTTAACCACTTTGGGCACCACTTGACCCTCTTTTTGCCCTCTTTTTGGCCGGTTAACCACTTGCGGACCACTAAAAATTGGGTGAAAACGGCTCTCGTTTTGCTAAATTTGGTCAAACTATATCAGCCCGTTTAGATACAGTAAAACCCCGGAAAACCTTGATTTTCCGGGGTTTTTGAACCATTTTGATACGGTTTGAACAGCAGATTATCTCTTGCTGAACTGAGGCGCGCGACGAGCTGCCTTGAGACCGTATTTGATGACTTCCTCAGCCATAACCGCATCAATCACAGCGAGGAGGACTTTGTTCTTGTAAAGGGAAACTTTGAGCCAATCGTCTCAGAGGAGCTATGGGAAACCTGCAATCAGATCCGCAGTAAACGAGCTGCATTTGTCAAAGGAAAAGATGGTCGTGCCCATAAATTTGGTGTGCCCTTTCCGCAGAACAAATGGACGAAAATTCTGTTTTGCGATTGTGGGATGCGATTCCAAATCGAAGGCTACGATAAAACGGCCAACGGTGGGAAAAATATGCGGCTCATCTGTGCACGGTCGAAAATGTTCAAAAAGAAAGATGCCGCCAGAGCACTGAACGGCATTCCTTGTCCGGCACCATACGCATCTGAATGGAAGCTGGAATTGATGGCAAGGGAAGTGCTCCGTACAGTTTGGAAAGAAAATGCCGAGGATATACTGGGTCTTTTGCGGATGTTGGATGCAAATCTGAACACTATCGGCACACCGAATGATGGAAACCAGCTGGAGAACAAGCTCTCTGCGCTGAATGAGGAATTGGACGATCTTGTCAGCCAGCGGGCAAGCCGAAGCATAACTATGGATGATTTCTTAAGCAGAAGTACGGAAATCAACAATGAGATTATAAATGTCGAAGGCTTACTGCAAAGTTCCATATAGGAACAGTGTCCTAAAGCAAGGTTAGATATGCACAGCATCGAGGCTGCACTCAGCGATGATGCCTCTTTTCCGGATGGTAAAATAGAGCCGGATTTTCTGGACAGGTATGCCAACCGGATTGTAAAAAGGAATAACCGCTACATTTGGATGTTGCAGTTGATGAATGTGCAGCAGATCATGCCTATCCAATCGGAAAGGCAGCCGATAGCGATGGTTACCTATAAAAGTGGCGTTTCCTATGATATTGAGCAAGAGCAAATCGGCAAGCAGGATAAAGAAAGTGCTGGACCAGATTGCGCGACAATATGTCGTCCACAGGATTTCTTTTTGGACATGAGCCGAACCAAAAGAAAGCGTAAGTTGGTGGAATGGCTTGAAAGCTGTCAAGAAAATCAGGTGAGCGTGCTGGATGAAAAGATACCACTTTTGAGTTTTGCGGTTGACTTTGTGACAGCCTATGAGTATCAGAAAGCGCGTGGGATTAAGATCCACCCCGGTTTGTGGAAAGATATGCGTGTGGATATATTTCTGGTAAAAAAAGAAAATTGAAAAAGTTGTGGAAAAAATCCGATTCGCTGTTCTCTTATGTATTAGGAGGTTCCAAACCTCCGAAAAAGTGAATAGCGTCCTCTGCTGTACCGCATTGGGGAAGCAGCGCCATGACTGGATTCCACGAGCGTGCCAAGATGCGAGAAAACATATCGCATGGCTGCAAAGTGATGCGAGGCAAAGCGCCGGAAAGGGTTGCCTGTCTGGAATTTGCAGAGGGAGAGAAACGCACAGCTATAACGACAGATCGTGCCGTGGAGGAAATACTTCCACGGCATTATTGTGTCGTTATGGAATGACGCTAGATTTGCTATTTGAATCAGTAAATGGTAATATTATAATTCGGATGAGGAATAGACCGTGATGGCAACTATTCGGGAATTCCGAATGGTTCAAACAGATGACATCTGACAGGTTCATCGAAGGGAAATTATCGCAATTTGTGGCTTATTGCGCCTTTCGAGTTTTATCTGCATATATTTTTGAAGATTATATGCAGAAAGCAGGATTCCATGTGGCAAAATTTAATCATCGTCATAGCAGATGAGGTGTCTGCGATGATAGATCATGCTATGAAAGAAATCCCTGCTGCGACGCTTTTGTACTATTATAGAGAAATTTCCAACTTGCTATTTGTATCGATAAATGGTACTATATGACTATACTAATGTCATTTGAATGGTTAGAAATAAATGACTTCTGAAGGAGGCTTTGGCGAAATGGGAAGATTCGTGAATCCGGATAATAGTGCGTTTCAAGTTGCACTGAATTCAAAAATTTATATGGATAAAACGGGTCTGCTGGAATATACCAACAGCGTTCTTGATACACCAGAAGCATATATCTGCAATAGCCGCCCCCGGAGATTTGGTAAGTCCTATACGGCTAATATGCTGGCAGCCTATTACAGCAAAGGCTGCGATTCAGAAAAGATGTTCGATGGGCTTACAATCGGCAAGAGTAGCGACTTCAAAAAGCATCTCAACAAGTATGATGTGATCCATATAGATGTACAATGGTTTTTGTCCAGCTGTGCAGACATCAAAAGTATTATATCCTACATTACGCAATCGGTTTTGGAGGAACTAAAAGAGTACTACCCTGAAGTTCTTCCTAACGAAGTGTTGACATTGGCGGACGCTTTGTCGCGCATCAGAAACTCGACCGGTCAGAAATTTATTGTGATTATTGATGAATGGGATATTCTGATCCGAGATGAAGCAACCAATAAGGCTGTTCAAGAAGAATATATCTATTTCCTGAGAGGCTTATTCAAAGGTACAGAGCCGACAAAATACATTCAGCTTGCATACCTCACCGGCATTCTGCCAATCAAAAAGGAAAAAACGCAGTCGGCCTTGAATAACTTCGATGAGTTTACCATGGTCAGTGCCGGCACGTTGGCACCTTTCATTGGCTTTACGGAAGAAGAAGTTAAGAATCTTTGCGAGGAGTACCACAAAGACTTTGACAAGGTAAAAAAGTGGTACGATGGTTACTTGCTGCGGGATTACCAAGTTTATAATCCCAGAGCTGTTGTCAGCGTTATGCTGAAGGGAGAGTTTAAGAGCTACTGGTCGGAAACGGCTTCCTATGAAGCAATCGTTCCCCTTATCAACATGAACTATGATGGGCTGAAAACGGCAATCATTGAAATGCTTTCCGGTGGGGAAGTTAAAGTAAACACGGCTACCTTCAAGAACGATACCGTTAATATCCAAAGCAAAGATGATGTTTTGACATATATGATCCATCTTGGCTACTTGGGATATGACCAGAACCGAAAAACAGCGTTCGTTCCGAATGAGGAAATCCGGCAGGAATTGACACTTGCGGTGGAAAGCAAGCATTGGAATGAGATGTTGCTGTTCCAGCAGGAGTCTGAGAAGTTGCTGGATGCGACATTGGATATGGATGGCGATGCAGTAGCCACTCAGGTTGAGAAAATCCATGATGCCTATGTTTCTGCCATCCAGTACAACAATGAAAACTCCTTGAGCAGTGTCTTGGCGATTGCATACCTGAGCGCTATGCAATATTACTTTAAGCCGGTTCGAGAGCTGCCCACAGGCAGGGGCTTCGCAGACTTCGTTTTCGTACCAAAACCGGAGTACCGAAATGACTATCCGGCGCTTGTTGTGGAGTTGAAGTGGAACCAAACGGCGGAGACTGCGATGCAGCAGATTAAGGAAAAGAAATATCCGGATTCGCTGCGTGGCTATACAGGAAATCTTCTCTTGGTAGCTATCAACTATGACAAGAAAACGAAGAAACATCAGTGCCTTATTGAAAAAGTAGTATAAAGATCATGCCGTGGAAGGAACCTTCTTCCACGGCTTTTCTATACCATGATTGAGTCATTGACTGTACATTTTGAAAATACTGAATGCAGTATTATACTGATGGGGAAGGGGGGGAAAAACCGATGCAATATGATAAAGCAGACCAGCAAAACTGCCCGCGCAGAGTCGTGTTCTATGGGCGCGTGTCCACGGAACTTGAGGCGCAAATATCAGCACTGAAAAATCAAATGAACTGGTATCTGGAGCTTGCAGAACATCATCCGAATTGGACGGTGGTTGGGCAATACGCCGATGAAGAAATCTCAGGTACTGGCATGAAAACCCGACCTTCTTTTATGAAGATGCTGCGAGATGCCCGGAAAAAGAAGTTTGACCTAATCGTGACCCGCGAGGTTTCCCGTTTTGCCCGAAACACGGTGGATACTCTGGTTACGACCCGTGAGCTGAAACAGTACGGCGTTGAAGTGTACTTCGTCAATGATGACATCTGGACGATGCGTGGCGATGGAGAAGTTCGCCTGACCATTATGGCAAGCCTTGCGCAAGATGAAAGCCGTAAAATGAGTGAACGCACCAAGGCGGGCATTCAGACGTCACAGAAAAAAGGCACCTATGTTGCGGGACCGACACCGTTTGGATATAAGCGTGATAAAAAGGCTCATACGCTTGTGGTGCAGGAAAGTCAGGCAGAGACTGTCAGAAAAATTTTTGCTTGGTATGCTGATGGCATAAATGGCACCGAGATAGCCCAGACACTAACGCAAGAAGGCGCACCGAATAAATCCGGAATGCCACAATGGAGCGCGCGTCAGGTTCTCTCAATCACCAAGAATACGATTTATAAAGGGTATTTGACATACAACAAATCGCATATTGATGATTTCCTCAGCCATAAAAGCATCAAGAACAGCGAACAGGATTACATTCTGGTGAAAGGCAGTTTTGAGCCAATCATTTCAGAGGAACTATGGGATAAATGTCAGCGCCGCAGACATGCATGGCAGTCGTACAAAGACGGCAATATAACGCAGGCTTACTTGTATGGAAAGAGCGAACACGCCGACAAATGGGCTTGCCGCCTGTTTTGTGGCTGCGGAGCCAGAATGCGGGCGTTCCGCGCAGAGAAAGGCATTGTTCGATATATCTGTTATCAGCGGTCGCTGAGGAATGTAGCCCCCAAATGCAGCGCCCCCAATGTGCAAGCATGGAAGCTCGAATTGATGGCGCGAGAAATCTACAAAAACGTTTGGCAGGATCACCGGCAGGATATTTTAGAAGAATACCAGCAGGAACAAGAAAACAGAGCTGCCAATAGTGAAAAGGTAGAGGAAGCACTCAGCTGGCAAGAGTCGTTCCCAAACGATGAAATCAGCCGGGAATTTCTGGACAGATTTGTGCCGAGAATCTTCTCCATCGATGGACAGAAATTCATCTGGGAACTAAATCTATTTCAAGAGTCATGCACTGTTCAATGCAATGTGCGCGGAACGTACAATTACCATTCGATTTCGGCGGAAAAAATCATGCCGGGAAAAACAAAAGCGAAGAAAGGGGATGGGGCCGTCAATAGGATACTTGAGGATGCAAACAGTACGCGCTTTTGGGTACATACCTATGATGACGACCCAATAAGCAGGCAGCCATCAAGTCGCCTCGCGGCTGATTTGCCAGCGAGTATAACCATTAAGTTGAATTACGAACAGGCTCGCGCCTATCGAAATTCGCGTGGTTACGTACTTTGGCCGGGGAAGTGGAAAGACCTGACAGTTAAGGTTCTTCTATAAATCCTATCAAGTCCCGAATTGCTTGTATCTGCAATTCGGGACTTTTTGTTTTATTTTGCCTCATTTTGTACATTTTCCTGAAAATGTACACGGTTTGATGGGTACATTTTCGGGCCCAAACAAGGTCACTTAAGGATACCCCCCAAAATGCGAAATTTACGATTAGGAGCGCAAAGCTATGAGCAAAAATGAAGTATCTTATCTGGCAGGCGCAGAGCAAGCGATACCATTAGAGAGACTGCGACCCTTTGCCAACCACCCGTTCCAAGTCCGGCACGATTTGGAAATGCGGGAGCTGATGGACAGCATAGGGGAGAGCGGCATCATCACCCCGATTCTGGTACGCCCCAAGGAAAACGGGCTGTACGAGGTCATCAGCGGACACCGCCGCTGGGAAGCCTGCAAGGAGCTGGGCGTGCAGCAGATCCCCGCGAAGGTGCTGTATCTGGACGATGACGAAGCCACAGTCCTGATGGTGAACAGCAACATTCAGCGCGAACATGTGCTGCCAAGCGAGAAGGCATTTGCCTACAAAATGCGCATGGAAGCGATGAAACATCAGGGCAAGACAACTTCGTGCCAAGTTGGCACGAAGTTGCGCTCAGATGAAATTCTGTCAGATACGGCGTCAGAAAGCGCACGAACCATTCAGCGCTACATCCGCTTAACCTACCTGATTCCCTCCATATTAAAGATGGTCGACGAGGGTCGCATCGCCTTTAACCCGGCTGTGGAAATCTCCTACATGACCGAAGAACACCAGCGCTGGCTGAAAGAGGAAATGGATTTGTGCGATGCCACGCCGTCCCTTGTGCAGTCCCGCACGCTCAAGGAGATGAGCCGAAACGGCACACTGACAGAGAACTACCTGAATACCCTGCTTACGGAGGAAAAGCCGAACCAACGTCAGAAATTTTTCCTGAACCAGTCGGACGTGCAGCGCTACTTCCCCGACACCTACACCCCCGAACAGATGCAGAACGTCATCTTCCACTTGCTGCGCAGCTGGGAACATAAGCGCACCAGCCGCCAACGCCCGCAGCGCGAGGACGAGCTGGAGCGATAACAAATAATACAATATGTATTAGCGTACAAAGTGTAGCTTTGTGGGCTTTCTTACCTGCACCCATTTTTAGGCGGAGGATGCAATATGCAGCAATACGATTATTTTTACGGCACTCAAGCCGAGCAGTTCTCCTTTTACCGCATCCCCAAGGCGCTGTTCAGCGAGCCGACCCTGCGGGAGATGTCCACCGATGCCAAGGTGCTTTACGGTATTCTGCTTGACCGCATGAGCCTGTCGCTGAAAAACCACTGGCTGGACGCACAGAACAAGGTCTACATCATCTTCACGGTGGAGGAAGTCATGGACGCGCTGAACTGCGCCAACCAGAAAGCCACCCACCTGATGGTGGAGTTGGAAAAGCACGCAGGTCTTATCGAGCGCAAGCGTCAGGGGCTGGGCAGACCCAACCTAATTTATGTAAAAAACTTCGCCGTAACGACAAATAGCAAGAGCTGTGAAAAATCGGATTCTTGAAATGTGAATTTCACAGTTCCGGATTCTTGAAAATCACACGGAATTAAGACTGATAGTAACTAGACTGATACTAACGATACTGAAAATAGAAATACTTGTTGGAAAATTGAATAGGGGTGCTGACTATGCCGGGCGTAACGGAACGGGAAATAGCGCAAGCCAAGCAGATGAATTTGTACCAGTACATGCAGCTGTGTGAGCCGGACAACTTCAAACCGGAAGGTCCCGGGCAGTTTCGGCACAAGGGACACAGCTCGCTGAGCTTTGCGGAGAACGGCACATGGACGTACTTTAAGACGCACGCCACCGGACGCACCGCCGTGGACTATCTGATCAAGGTCGAGGGCGTGCCCTTTGTGGAAGCCGTGCGGCAGATCAACCGCATCCAGGGCGGCTGCATTCCCTCTTTCCAATCGGTACAAGCGCCTACACCGCCGGTTCAGCCCAAGCCGCCGCGGGAGTTCAGGCTGCCGCAGCCGGACCCCAACAGTTATGCCGCCACCGCCTATCTGCGCAAGCGATGCATCCACCCCAATGTGCTGTCACTCTGCAAGCAGAAGGGGATATTCTACCAGACCAGCATCAAAAATCACCCCAACTGCGTGTTTGTGGGGCGCGATGGGGAAGGGCAAGCCAAGGGCGGCAGCCTGCGGGGCTGCTCAAAGGTGCAATTCCGGCGCGATATCCCCGGCGGCAAGAAAATCTATCCATTCTACATCGAAGCTGCCGCAGAGACCGATACGGTGGAGGTCTACGAAGCACCGATTGACGCCATGTCGGGGGCATCCCTGCGCATATTGCAACACGACGGCAACTGGCACAGCGTCCATTATCTGGCGCTGGGCGGCACAGGGTACGCGGCACTGGACGCTTATTTGACCTATTTCCCGAATATTCAGCGCGTTGTCTTATGCCTTGACAATGACGAGGCGGGCAGAACGCGGACGAAGGAAATAACGAAGCATCTTGCGGGCAGCGGCAAAACCGTGCAGGACCGTGCGCCGCCGCTGGGCAAGGACTATAACGACACGCTGGTGCAGTTTACGCAGGAATTCCGGCAGCGCTGCATGACCTTAGACGATATTTTGGAGGAAAGCCGATGAAAACCATTGCCATTGCAAACCAAAAGGGCGGAACCGGCAAAACGACTACCGCGTACAACTTGGGCATTGCCCTTACCCAGCAGGGCTACCGCGTCCTTATGGTAGACTTCGACCCGCAGGGCAATCTGTCTTGCTACTGCGGTATCCCGCCTGAGCAGGACCTTGAACAGACAATCACAGAGCTGCTGATGAAGGTTGCCTATGAAAAGCCCCTCTCCAACCGAGAATGCGTTTATCAGAGCAAGCGCACGGATGACTCTGCACCACAGGTGGATTTCATCCCGTCCAATCTCCGGCTGGCCAGCTTTGAGCTGGCAATGGGCACCATGATGTGCCGCGAGGTGCTGCTGAAAACTTGTCTGGAGCAGTACAGCAGCCAGTATGATTACTGCATCATTGATTGCTCTCCCTCCGTAGGACTTTTACTGACAAACGCGCTGTCCGCTGCCAACGAGGTTATTATCCCGATGCAGGCGCAGCCGTTCTCGGTTGTTGGTATGTCGCAGCTGACAAATTCGATTTCCAGCGTGCAGCGCAAAATCAACCCCGGACTGCATATCAGGGGCGTTTTGCTGACGATGACCCAGCATACGAAAGTCTCAGAGCATTATGCCCATGATGTCCGCGCCAAGTATGGGAGAACGCTCCATGTATTTACTACGGAAATCCCCTATAACGTCAAAGTGCAGGAAAGTCAGGCGTTTGCAGCACCCACTATCCTGTACGAACCCAAAAGCAGCAGCGCAAGAGCATACGTTGAATTTACGCAGGAGGTATTAGGTCATGGCCGCGAAGAACAAGTTTATGAACGCGATGAAGATGCCCGCGATCGCTGATATGTTTTCCTCAGAGGCTGACCGCCAACGAGAAAGCGGCGACCTAGTAACGGAAGTACCGCTTTCTGAACTGCATCCTTTCGTCAATCACCCTTTCGAGGTGCGAGACGATGAAGATATGCAGAAGCTGGTGGACAGCATCAAGGAAAACGGCGTACTTACAAATCTGACCGTGCGCCCCCGCGCCGAGGGTGGCTATGAAATCATCTCCGGGCACCGGCGCTTCCATGCAGCGCAGCTTGCAGGGCTGGACAAAATCAAAGTGCAGGTGCGGGATGTTGATGACGACCAAGCCATCATCGACATGGTGGATGCCAATATTCAGCGAGAGCATATCAGCCCGATGGAAAAGGCGCGAGCGTATGCTATGCGCTTAGAGGCGGTAAAACATCAGGGCAGACGTACTGATTTAACTTCGGACCAAGTTGGTCCGAAGTTGACAGCGGCAGAAAAAGTTGCTGCTGGTGTGCAGGACACTCAAACACAGGTTAAGAGGTACATCCGGCTGAACAGTCTTGTCCCCGACCTGCAAAAGAAAGTAGACAGCGGGAATCTGAAATTCAACCCCGCAGTTGAACTTTCCTACCTGACCCCGGACGAGCAGCAGAGTTTCCTCGATTATGCCGAGGCGCAGGACTGCACCCCATCCCTCTCGCAAGCACAGAAATTGAAAGCAGCCAGCAAAGAAGGAACCCTGACACCGGACAAGTTGGAAGAAATTATGTTGGCGCAGAAACCGAGCGTTGCGCCGCGTGAGCCGGTGTTGAACATCAACGTCAGCAAGGTGGCGCAGTATTTTCCGACCGGCTGCACCAAACAGCAGATGGAAAACCGCATCTTGAAAATTTTGGAAAGCTATTTTCGACAGATGGCTCATGAGCAAGCACATGAGGAGGAGCGCTGATATGGCAGAGTACCGGTATTACCTGATTCCGGATGGTATGACCCGTGCGTTTCCGGAGCAATTTGAAAAGCAAACACCAACGGAATTCTTTGATAATATCGCAGATTTGGAAAAGCGTTATCATCAACTGCGTGAAATGCCCTATAACAACGAACGCACTTGGAATGAACGGGCAAGATTCCCTTATGCACGATTGGTGGTAGGTATCGACCGTCAGAATCCGGACGGAGCGGTCGCAATCATACAGGTGCGAAACGGTATAAATTACCTGTGCGATGACTACCGTGGTCCTTATGCTGACCGCAGTGATACACGAATCCCGCAAATGGCCGAGAAGCTTGTAGAAGTTATCGGCGTGGACAGGGTACGACCGCATACCTATACCCAGCGGGATGGTTATACATGGGTACAGGTGGAAAAGGATATGCACATTACAGAATGGCTTTACGCGCATGAGCTATGCAGCGGGTTGCATTTTACTCGGTTCTTGAATAGAGATGGGCGGGAACTATTTCAGGTACGTGACGGGCAGCGCGTGATTGAGACAAATGCGGACGGAACCAAACAGCTCAGAGCGGTAAAGAACATTGACGTAACCCATGCTTATGTCGGGCACTATGGCTGTCATATTCAACAATATGCAGACGCAAATTTTAAATCCGGTTGTTACGTTACTCCTGAGCACCCCCAACCGGGGGACAATCTGGATAGGCTGCAAATTTTCCAGATTACTGCTGATACCGACTATCGCTTTATGCGTTACAGCTACGCCCAAAACCGCATCCGCGCAGCGGATTACAGCAGCGTGTATCTTGCAAATCTGCCCCAAGATTACGATTTGGAAAAGTGCTTTCGGGAGTTTAACGCCCCCTGCCGCCCTTGCAGCCGCCGTATGCGCTCGCTTTCGGTCAGCGACATTGTGGTCCTAGAACAAGGCGGGAAAGAACAGGCGTTGTATGTGGACTCTGTGGGATTTCAGGATGTAAGCCACCTGCTGCCGGAGCTGCATGAGATCGCAGTCCAACGCCAAAAAGAACAGGTTCAGGACGAACCGGAAAGGTGAAGCAATGCCAAATCCACAAGATATTTTCCAGTTGGCGCAGCAGACCGCTACACAGGTCACGGCATCGCCGGACCGCTGGCGGCGGTTCCTGTTTACGGCTGCCCACAATTACCGCACCACCTACCTGAACCAGCTGTTGATCCATGCCCAGCGCCCTGACGCCACCGCCTGCGCGCCGATGTCATACTGGAACGAACAGGCGCACCGCAAGGTCATGTGGGGCAGCAAAAGTATTCTGGTTTTGCAACGACACGCGGGCAGACCCGTGGTCAAACCACTGTTCACTATGTCCGACACCCTCTTACTGGGCGAAAAGACCGCCGCACCGTGGGAGGTCACACAGGAAAACCGCAAAGCCGTTTTGCAGAGCCTGACCGATGGCGACCCGCGCGTATTCCTGATTGAACAGGCAACCCAAAACGCTGCCGAGCAGTTCGGACGTGTGCGCCGCGTGACCGAACGCTCGGTGCAGGGCAGCGCGCTTGCCTGGGCAAAGCCCGAACAGCAGCTTGCCTTTATGCATGACCTTGCCGTGCAAAGCGCCGTGTTCATGGCGTTTTTGCGGCTGGGGTTGCCGGTCGAAAGTGCCAGCTTTCCTGCATTTGAGCAGGTCGCACAGCTGGATACCTACCCCATCAGCCTGTGTCTGGGCGGGTATCTGCAGACCGTGGCGGAACCGCTGCTGCAGGAAATCGGTCAGGCGGTCTTGCAGCAAAATCGCGCGCGCGACAGTGTTGCAAAACAAGCGGAACCGATGCATACTATAAGCGAACCGAAAGAAAACCCTGATAGCCGAAAGGAGGCTGCCCGCAATGATGTACACGAACTGCAACGGATATCTGGTACCCAACCTGAGCCTGCCGAACACGCCGGAAGTCAAGCTGAACCACTACGGCAGGATGCGGCTGGAATATCTCGAACAGAACGAGCCGACCCTGTGCGACCGCATGATGCTGGAGGGCACGCTGCTGTCGAGCTGCCGCAAGATGGGGCAGGACGCGCAGCAAATGGTGGACAAGACCCTGCGCGAGCTGATGCGGAAAACGCCGATGCCCAACCGCAAGACGAACCCGCTGAGCTGGGCGCAGCTGTGCAACAGCCTGAAACAGCAGGCGGAGGAAGCCGTCCTGCCGATGCTGTACGAGATTTAACTGAATCTGCCCCGATAGCGGAGAGCGAGCCATCGCCCTCCGCTTTTTCTTTGTCCGAATTTCCCGCAGAGCTTTTGCCGAAGCTGTTGAAAACCGAAACCTCATCCCGCGCCGCCAACGCAGATTACCTTGCCTTTTACCAAAAGTCGCCGCTGTCGATTGATCGGCTGCGCTTTGTGCGCGACAGCTACAAGGATATCTTTACCGAACTTCTGCTGGACGGTGACACCCGCGTGGGGTTCCACAGGCAGGAGGACGGGCTGCTTGTCTGGCAGGGCGCGTACCTGACTCGCAGCGCCGAAACGCTGCTGCCGTGGCGTGCGGTAGCAAATGCACTGAACGACCTGATCGGGCAGCATGAGCTGACAGCAGCCCTTGATGTGAAAGCCCTGCCGCAGGAGAATGCGCAGATTTCCTTTGCCTTGCCCGAGGACGCCCCGCGCGGTGAGGAAGAAACCCTGCTGGCAGATGACGAGCTGCGCAGCGAGGAAAAACAGGAGCGCGCCATACCTCGTGCGATGGAAAACGCGCCGATCAGGGACGACGGCAGCCATATCACCGATGAGGAAGTAAACCTTGTGGTTGCAGACGGCAGCGGGTTTGAGAAGGGCAAGCTGCGTATCTATCGGCACTTTACCGAAAAGAAGGGTAATAACGCCGAGTTCTTGAAAAAAGAATACGGCTACGGTGGACGAACCTGGTATTACCAAAACGGCGAGAACGGTTGGGTCGGGCACAGCCCTGCAGGGCTGACGCTGACAAAGACCTGCGCGGACGGGCGGTTTGAACGCAAACTCAAGTGGAAAGAAACCGCGCAGCGCATTTCTTACCTGCTGGAAATGCAGCACTACCTGACGCCGGAAGAAGAAAAAGAGTATCCCGTCTGGCTGGCGCAGCAGCAGGAAAAGCAGCCCCCGCGCGCGGTCGTTGTGCCGGAAGTCAAGCCCGTATGCACCGAGGGCAGCGTGGTCTATCTGGAAAACGGACAACCGTTCACGGTGGAAAACATCGGCAAATTCGATGTGCATCTGCGGGACGAGAATTTCCCGCTGATCAGCCGCGCCGTCAGCCGCGAACAGCTGCAGCCGCTGCTGGACGCAGAACCCCGCAACGGCGGCATGGTGCTGCCGGAAGTGCCGCAAATCGACCGCGATTCCAACCAGATGAAACAGGCGCTTTCCTACATTGCGGATTATCTCAGAAATGAGTTTGACATCACGGATGCCGACTTTTCGGACCTCACGCAAATCGACTTGGGCTACACCATCACCGAGGACGAGCAGCACACCATTCAGGTCTGCGCGGATCTGGAACGCTGCACCATCAGCAAACTGGTGGATAACACCCTCTACGCGCAGGAGACATTTGCCTCGCTGAAAGCCATGAACCGCGATCTGCTGTCCTCGCTGGAATTTGACGCCCTGATGGAAGTGGATAGTAACGAAATTGAGGAGCGCGAACCAACAGAAAGCCCCTTTGTGGCCGAAGTGATGGCGAAGGTGGAACGTCTGTCCGCAGCGGCGGAACCTGCCGAGTATGACCTGACCAACTATGTGGCACCCTGTGAGCCGACGGTGCCCAAAGGCGCGAAAGAAAAGTTTGCCGCCAACGTGGCCGCTATTCAAACCCTGAAAGCTGTCGAGCAGCGCGGCACGCCTGCCACCGAAGCGGAGCAGGATGTTTTGGCAGGGTATCTCGGCTGGGGTGGTCTGACTGATGCTTTTGACCCCGGCAAGGACAACTGGCACACCGAGTACGAACAGCTGAAAGTCCTTTTGACTGAGGACGAATATACCGCCGCGCGGGAATCGACCCTGACCGCCTTTTACACCCCGCCCGCCGTCATACACGCCATATACCGCGCCCTGGAACGCATCGGCTGCATGGGCGGCAACGTGCTGGAACCCAGTATGGGCGTGGGGGCATTTTTCGGGCATCGGCACAGTAAATTTGATACCCATAACGCCAAACTCTACGGTGTTGAGCCGGACAGTGTGTCGGGACGTATCGCCAAGCAGCTGTACCGGAAAGCGCGAATCCAAATCAGCGGGTACGAAAAAGCAGACCTCCCCGACAGCTTCTTTGACCTTGCCATCGGCAATGTTCCGTTCGGGCAGTATCAGGTCAGCGACCGCCGGTATGACAAATTGCATTTTCAAATCCACGATTATTTTCTGGCAAAAACCGTGGATAAACTCCGCGTGGGCGGCGTGATGGCGTTCATCACGACATCCGGAACACTGGACAAAAAGAGCGAGGAGGTGCGCCGTTATCTGGCAGCGCGCTGTGATTTGATCGGTGCGGTGCGCCTGCCCAATACGACCTTCAAAACCAACGCGGGTACCGAAGTGACCTCAGACATTCTCTTTCTGCAAAAGCGCGGCACCGTGCTGGAGCAGGATGTGCCGTGGATTCACATTGGGCAAACGGCAGATGGCATCCCGCTGAACCAATATTTCATCGACCACCCGGAAAAGATCTGCGGCGAAATGCAGATGGTCAGCGGTCCTTACGGGCTGCGCGCCACCTGTGCTGCGCGGGAAAACGGGCTTTCGCTGGAAGCGCAGCTGGACGCCGCCCTTGCCGACCTGCAAGCCGAGTACAGCTTGGAAGAACCGCAGGACTACGCGCAGGAAGAAAGCGGCACCTTGGACGCTGACCCGAATGTCCGCAATTTCAGCTATACCGTAAAGGACGATGTTGTCTACTACCGCGAAAATTCCAAAATGCGAGTAGCGCAAGCCGGTGCCACGGCGCTGGCACGCATCCGTGCGCTGGTTCCCCTGCGGGACACCTGCCGTGAACTCATTGACGCGCAGCTGGAAAACTACCCGGACGAGTATATTCAGAATTTGCAGGTGCGGCTGAACGCCCAGTACGATGCGTACAGCCAAAAATACGGGCGCATCAACAGCCGCGGTACGGCATCGGCATTCCGTGAGGATTCGGGGTATTTCCTACTTTGCTCGCTGGAAGATCTGGACGATGAGGGCAACTTCAAGGGTAAGACCGATATGTTCACCAAACGCACGATTCGCCCCGCACAGGCGGTCGAGCATGTGGACACCGCCGATGAGGCACTGGCACTGAGCCTGACCGAAGTCGGGCGGGTGGACCTTGGCTATATGTCCAACCTGACAGGGAAACCGCAGGAGAAAATCATCGAGGATTTATCCGGCATTATCTTCCGCGACCCGCTGGAAAAGGCATCGGACGGCAGTGACATCTACTATGCGGCGGACGAGTATCTTTCCGGCAATGTGCGGCAAAAGCTGGCGGCGGCAAGGGTGGCAGCGCAAAGCGACCCTGCATTGCAGGTCAATGTGGACGCTTTGCAGCAGGTGCAGCCCAAGGATCTGGAAGCCAGCGAAATCAGCGTGCGGCTGGGTGCAACCTGGATTCCCACAGAGGATGTGCAGGATTTTCTGTCCGAGTTGGTGGACGCGCCGTACCTGACACGCCGCATGGTCAAGGTGAACTTTGCTGCCGTTACCGGCGAGTGGTCCATCAGCAACAAACGCTTTGGGGACAGCAACATCAAGGCAACGGTGACCTACGGCACCAACCGCGCCAACGCCTACACGATTGCCGAAAGCGCGCTGAACCTGCGCACGATCCAGATCCGTGATAAGGTGCGGGAGGCGGACGGCAGTGTTACTTATGTTCTGAATAAGGAAGCCACCCAGGCAGCCCAGGAAAAGCAGCGCCTGATCTGCGAGCAGTTTCAGGACTGGATCTTCAAGGAACCAACGCGCCGCCAGCGGTTGGTTTCGATGTACAATACCAAATTCAACTGCCTGCGCCCGCGCGAGTACGACGGCAGCCACCTGCATTTCCCCGGCATGAACCCCGAAATCACCCTGCGCCCGCACCAGCGCAACGCCATCGCCCATGTGCTGTACGGCAACAATGTGCTGCTGGCGCACGAAGTGGGGGCAGGGAAGACCTTCGAGATGGTAGCCAGCGCCATGGAGAAAAAGCGGTTGGGGCTTTGCAGCAAAACGCTGATCGTAGTGCCCAACCACCTGACCGAGCAGATGGCAGCCGAGGCTTTGCTGCTGTACCCCAACGCCGAAATCCTGGTGGCCCGCAAAACGGATTTTGAAAAGGCAAACCGAAAAAAGTTCTGTGCCCGCATCGCCACCGGCAACTTCGATATCATCGTCATCGGACACAGCCAGTTTGAAAAAATCCCGCTTTCCTTTGAGCGTCAGCAGATGTACCTGCAAAAGCAGATCGATGATGTGGTGGAGCAGACAGCCCGCCTCAAGGCGGCACGCGCCGAAAACTTTACCATCAAGCAGATGGAACGCATGAAAAAGCAGCTGCAGCGCAAGCTGGACAAGCTCAACGACCAAAGCCGCAAGGACGATGTCGTGACCTTTGAACAGCTCGGTGTGGACAGCCTCATGGTGGACGAAGCGCACTATTTCAAAAATGCGATGATCACCACCAAAATGCGCAATGTGGCGGGCATATCCCAGACAGAAAGCCAAAAGAGCAGCGATATGCTGATGAAGTGTATGTATCTGGACGAGGTGACCGGCGGGCACGGCATCGTGTTTGCCACCGGCACACCGATTTCCAACTTGATGACCGAAATGTATGTGATGATGCGCTACCTGCAGCGCGGACTGTTGGAGCAGGAAGGGCTGCTCAACTTCGACAGCTGGGCATCGACCTTTGGGGAATCTGTGTCAGCCATCGAACTTGCCCCCGAAGGCACCGGCTACCGTACAAAAACAAGATTCGCGCGGTTTTACAACCTACCGGAACTGATGAGTATGTTCAAGCAGTGTGCCGACATTCAGACCGCCGATATGCTGCATCTGCCGGTGCCGGAACTGACCGGCGGCAAGCCTACAAACATTGCCCTGCAGCCGAGTCAGATCCAGAAAGACATGGTCGCAGACCTTGCCGACCGTGCCGAAAAAGTCCGCAACCGCGAGGTCAACCCCAGCGAGGACAACATGTTGAACATAACCAACGACGGACGCAAGTTGGCGCTGGATCAGCGCCTGATGAATCCGCTTTTGCCTGACGACCCTGGCAGCAAGGCCAACGCCTGTGTGGAGCAGGTCTTTGCCATTTGGGAAAAGACGAAACCGCAGCGCTCGGCTCAAATGATTTTTTGCGACCTCAGCACACCCCGCGCCGACGGCTTTGATGTGTACAACGATATCCGCAGCAAGCTTGTGGCAAGGGGCATCCCCAAGGAGGAGGTGCAGTTCATCCATGATGCCGATACCGAAGCCAAAAAAGCTGAGCTGTTCGCCAAGGTACGCAACGGCACCGTGCGTGTGCTGATGGGCAGCACCCAGAAAATGGGCGCAGGAACCAATGTCCAGACGCGCCTTGTGGCACTGCACCATCTCGACTGCCCGTGGCGTCCTGCCGACATTGCCCAGCGCAACGGACGCATGGTGCGCCAAGGCAACCTGAACAAGGAAGTGTCTATATTTATTTACGTTACAGAGTCAACTTTTGACGCCTACAGCTGGCAGTTGGTGGAAAACAAACAGAAGTTTATTTCGCAAATAATGACGTCAAAATCCCCGGCGCGCAGCTGTGAGGATATGGACGAGGCGGCGTTATCCTACGCGGAAGTCAAAGCGCTGGCGGCCGGCAACCCCATGATCAAAGAGAAGATGGATCTGGACATTCAGGTCAGCCGTCTGCGCAGCCTGAAAGCTGCCTACACCAGCCAGCATTACCGTCTGGAAGATGCCGTGACGGGGTTTATCCCGCGCAAAATCCAGAGTACGCGATGCAGCATTGAAAACTACGAGAAAGACCGACAAACAATCCGGCAAACCCAATGCTATGACAAAGACCAAAAGCTGATTTTTGACATCGAGCTGGACGGCAGACACTACGATAAGCGCGAGGATGCCGGCAAAGCCCTGCTGGGGCTTGTGGGGGCTTCCGTGCGGGTCAACCACGCGGTCAGCGTCGGGCACTACGCGGGGCTTACCCTGCAGGTGCTTTATGTACCGCTTGCCAAAGTGTTTGAAGCGCATCTTGTGGGGGCAGCGACCCACGCCACGGAACTCGGTGCCGATGCGGCGGGCAATATGGTGCGTCTGCAGAATGTCATCAACGCCTTGCCGGAGGATATCAAGAACCTGCAAACGCAGCTTGCCCAAGCTGAAAAGCAGCTGGTGGACGCCAAGGAAGAATTAAAACAGCCCTTTGCGCAGGAGCAGGAGCTGGCAGACAAAAGCGCACGCCTGGCCGAGTTGGACGCACTATTGAATGTGGGCAACGATGCGCCGATAATTGAGGGCGAAGCCGAAGAAATTGACGAGCCGCCCTGTGCCGAGCCCATCGAAAAGGAATGTGAGCCCGAACGGTAAATCGACAGCCTTGCATTATTTTTGCCAAACTGTATGATAAAGGTGGAGGCGATGGAAAATGTTGATACAGCTCAAGAAAAACTACCTGCTGCTGTGGGTGCTTCGTGTTGTGATGGCGCCGATCGTGCTGATTTTGTACGCTGCAGGGCTTATTTTGCAGCTGCTGTTCGGGCTTTGCACAGCGGTGGGCACGCTGCTTTCGGGGCTGGGCGGCATCGCTGCCGTGCTGGCGCTGCTGGACCACTGCTATGCCGAGGCGGCTGTTTCGGCGCTGGTCGCATTGCTGGTTTGCCCCTATGGCGTCCCGCAGCTTTTGTTTTGGGCGGGTGGTATTCTGCTGGCAGCCGCCACCGCCCTGTACACTTGCCTGTATAGAATGTGAGGTATCCTCATGAAAAAATGTATATTTGCCCTTGCGGTCCTTATGCTTACCTCTTGCTCTGCGCCGGCAAATTCTGCCGACGTTTTGGCGGAAAGCAGTCCGTCTGCCGTGTCTGCCCCTGCAGCGAAAAGCATGGCAACCCCCGAACCCACCGCTGCACCTACCGCCACGCCGAGCCCAACGCCGTCGGCAACACCTACCCCGACGCCGAACCCGACAGCAACCCCTGCACCAACGCCCGAACCCACACCGGAACCCACCGCCGCGCCGGTCGCGGAAGCTGCCCCTGAACAGGTCAGCATGAGCTACGGCGCACTGCCGTTTGATCTGGCAGCGGGCACCGAACAGTGGTGGAGCATTGACAGCTCCGATTCAGCTTATTGGGCAGTGCAGGAAAACATCAACGCCCTGCGTGCCGCCGGTGGTCTGGCACCGCTGACCATGGACAGCGGTTTGAGCGCCGCTGCCGATGCCCGATGCGAGAGTTTTGTGGCGGGCGGTCCCTTTGACCACAGCGGCATGACCACCCGCAGCGAGATCTGCGCCGCCGGTCCGCTGAGTTCTGCCAGCGCCGTTTGCACAGGCTGGCAGGGCAGCCCCGCCCACTATGCCAACATTATGGAGCCGAGCTTTACGTCCATGGGCGTTGGCTGCTGGTTCTGCCAAACGGCAGAGGGGCAATACACCTATTGGACCGTAACATTTCAGTGATAGGAGGAAATCCCGTGGGAATCACAGAGAACTCTCTTAGAATGACGCCTTCGGAAAACGGCGTGATGCAGGCTTTTTGGAACGCAAAGAAACCTATGACGTCCCGTCAAATTGTGGAAGCCGTACAGGCAGCCGGACAGGCCACATGGAAATCCAGATCGGTGTTTGTCCTTCTTAACAAGTTGATGAAGAAGGAATTGGTTCGTGTTGTAGGGTATGCGAACGTCGGCGGGTCTATTGCGCGGCGTTTTGAACCTACCATGACAAAAGCCGAATATCTGGCCCTTGTAGTTATGGACGAACTGTCAGAGGAAGAATTGCCGGAGTTTCTGGAAAGCTTTTCCAAGAAAGAGAATCCTATAGCATCCTGAAAAACAACGATAGAAAGAAGAACAAGACGATGCACCCTGTTGGAACATTCCGGCGGGGTATTTTTATACCCTGCCGCAGCCCACCGGCAATTTGTTGCCGGCTTATTTTGTAAAAACGAAACGAGGATAACTGTTATGAATTACAAGAAAAAATTCTGCCACCGCCTTTTGGCGCTGGCCATGGCAGCCGTGATGTGCTGCACTTACTTGCCCGTCGGTGCGTTTGCCGAAACGCCCCCGCCGCAGGAAAGCACGGTCGCTGCTGAAGAACCGCAGACCGATGAAACCGAAACTGACAACGGACAGACCGATGCCAGCAGCCCCGACCCCGGTGCAGCTACCGCGGAAAGCACGGCACCAACCACAGACGAGCCTGCTGAAGAAATCGAACCTTACACCTTTGACGGTGAAATCCTCTACGCCGATATGCCCGATGCCCCCACAGGCTCCTACCTTGGCAGCTACGGTTTGCCGGTGGCGACCGGCGAAACCAAAATCGGACTTGGTGTGTGGGATGCCGATTTGGAACAGGATAGCTACTTAAGTGCCGAAGCGCTTGACAGCGACAACCTGACGCTGACTGCACCCTTGCTGGAAGATACCGACTACGCCATTGTGCCGATTCTGGCGCAGGTGGAGTATCCCGCCGACGGCAGCACGCTCGATCTGGTTCTGCCGGACGGTGTGACCCTGCTGGACTACTACGGCGCACCTGTTGAAAACGCAGAAAGTCTGCTGCACAGCGAATACAGCGAAACTTCCGCTGCCGTGCTGGGTGTATATGTACAGGCGGATGCGGATTTTACCGCGCAGCTGGTTTATACCGCGCCGGACGGCAGCTGCCTGACCAAAGCCTTGCAGGTGACCATCAACCGCAATGCGACTGCCGAGTATCCTTTCCCTGACAGCGAAATTGCCGCCTTTGCTGAGCGTCCCACCCCTGCGGTGACAAGTGGCAAGATCACCAAGGTTGCCAAAGTCAACGGCACATGGCTGATCTGGTTCAACGGCGAACCCGCCTACTGCTGCACCCACGGTGCCAACGGTCAGCCTGCGGGCTGCCCGCCGTACACCTATTCCCATACTTCCACGGTCGGCGCAGACCAGTGCATCCCCGGCGACCACTACGGCAATCAGGTACGCATCTGGGGCGGCTTGAACCAGCTTTCTTTGGGCGATGCGGACGATCTGCCCGCTGTTTTTTCCGCTGACGAGGGTGAAGAAATCTCTCTTTTGGATTTCTGCACATCAATTTATGACGATGTGCAGATGTATATTATCGAAAACTTCCCTGAAAGCACTGCCGCGGAAATTTATCTTGCCTCTGCCGACGAGCTGCTGAACGGCGTGGAAACCTACGCCTCTGCCCGCGGCTACTACACCTACATCTATAATCCCGGTCGCGCAGGGTGGCAGACCGTTGCCCTGATCGGACCTGAGATCGGTGAGGAGGAACCTGAGCCGGAACCTGTTGTGCAGGAATACTACGCCAGCTGGGAGGCACCGGCCCAGACCGCCAGCGGAAGTTTTGATTTTTCCTATGGAATCCGCACGGATAAGATCCAGCTGAAAACGCAGGAGAAGGTGGACGGCGCGACCATCGAGATCGAGCCCATCACCAAATCCGGCAGCATTGACGGCGGCAGCTGGTCTATCAGTCCTGCCGGAAAACAAACGGTGACCACCAGCGGTCATACCGCCGATGACAACTACCAGAAGAACGGCGGCGATGCAGGCGCAAGCTGGAGTCTGCACTATGCCGTTACAAAAACATCCGGCACTCGCAACGGACAGGTTGGTCCCTTCACCACGCAGGAGGCTGCTGATGCGGCCGCCAGCAGCGCCCGCGACGCCGCCATTGCGGAATTGCAGGGTGAGGCTCAGAATGCTGTCAACAACGCTATTGCAGCAGCCAAAGCGCAGCTGGGCAGCATCCAGTTCCGCTATGAAGAAATCACGGTACCGTATGGATTCGGCAAGTACTGGGGCACGAACGGCAGCAGCCAGACCATCTCGGTACCCGCAAACACCAACAACGACTATGTTATGAAAAATGTTGAGTGGAGTTTGCAGGTCAACCTCAAGAAAACCGACAGCGAAACCGGCAGCCAGATCGCAGCCGATGCCCAGTATGAGATCTATCAGTGGGATGTGGTGACCGACAAATACCAACCCACCGGCGGCTACAACACCTACAGTGTGCAGCGTCAGGGCGACGGCAGCTATGCGGTCATCAACAGCGCCGCCTATGCTGCTAACGATGCCATGCGCCACACGCTGTATTACACCCAGCGCAATCAGGGCAAGTTTATCCTTGTGGAAACCAAAGCCCCTGCCGGATATTTTGGCGACTGGACGGACATCGACCACCCCGGCACAGCGGGCACGCCTTTGGGCAAGCGCGCCTATTACATTGAAATCACCGAAGCCAACGATAATGCGGTGCTTTGGCTGGACAACGCCGACTACAGCGCCGATATTCTGACAGCCGACAAGGGCGGCACCAAGCTGGTGACCAGTGGCGGCGTGGAAACCACCGTCACGATTTCCAATGTGTACAAGAACCCTAACCGCAGCTACAGCACCGACAACAGCGGCAAGGCTGCCAATGAGGACAGCTACACCACCACCGCCACGGACGGCGTGATGAAAAATGACCGCACGTTGGGCGAAATCAGCATTTCCAAGGTGGATTTGGACGCTGCAAAGTACGTTCAGAATCACGGCAACGCCACGCTGGACGGTGCCGTGTACGACCTCTACGCTGCCGAGGACATCACCCACCCGGACGGCGTAACCGGTGTTGTGGATTATTCCAAAATCGTGGATGCCGATGGCAATCCCATCTGGCACACGACCATCCGCGACAACAGCGGGCAGTGGGTATCGGATTACCTGCCGGTTCTCAAAAAAGACCATCTGGTCGCCAGCGCCAAAATCGAGAACGGCTGGCTGACCCTCGCAAACCTGTACCTCGGCAGATATTATGTGGTAGAGCGCTCCACCGGCACGGTCATTCCGCTGCGTGAGGGCGCTCTTGCTGTATCCGGGACCTATCCCACCGTAGACAGCCGCACCAAAGCCGCCACCGGGCAGGTCGCGGCACTGGCCAGCAGCGGCGGGCAATACACCGATTGGGTGTACAAAAACCAGTTCAGCACCATCACCAAGGGCAAGGCATTGGACGGCACAGTAACCTACGATGCCTATTCTTTGTCTTTTGCCAACGGCTATCTGTGCGATGAACACAACTACTACATTGCACCTGCTTATTCCGATGAGGGCTGGTATGTGGAGAAAACCACCTTTGCCAACGACAACACCGTGTATAAGGCAAACTACCACCTACACCGCGACAATGCCCAAACCGAAAGCCAAGATCAAATCGCAAAGGGCAATGTGGAAATCAGCAAAATTATATCTTCCAGCGGCGAATCCAACGGGCAGGAGCTGGAGAATGCAGGCTTTACCTTTTATCTGGTGTCCGACTTGTCCAAAGCCGAGCAGTTTACCCAAAGCCAGACGGGCGCTTACAGCCTGCAAAGCATTCTGGACTGCTACCTCGACAAGAACTACAACAATGACCACCCCAAGTGGGATTTCTCCGGCGAGGGACAGGCGGTTGCCAGAACTTACGAGGTCAACGCCGCCGAAATTGCCGCCTACAACGAAACGCTGACTGCAGCGGGCGACAACAAAAACGGCAAGGGCGACGGCTGGCAGCCCACAGGCACCGCCAACGAGTACCGTTTGGCGGAAATTTTCAGCAACGATACCGGCAACATTCGCGTGCAGGGCTTGCCCTACGGGACCTATCTGGTGGTGGAAACCACCGTTCCCAAGGATTTGTATCAGGCAGAACCGTACTTGGTGGTCATTGACAGCAACAGCCCGATGAGCGCGATGGCAACGCCCAAAGACAGCGCCCTGACCGGCTCTGACAGCTACCAGAAATTCACGGTGCTGGATGAGCAAATCGAGGTGTATCTGCGCATCACCAAACTGGACGAGGAAACCGGCAAACCCGTGCTGTTGCCGGGTACGGCGTTCCAAATCTACTACCTGGATGATGACGGCAATTACCGCATGGAAAACGGCGCGCCCAAATTGGTGCGTATGACCGACACGGTAAACGGGTATCTGACCAAGAACGTCACCACCTTCTATACAAACGCCGAGGGCATCCTGACCCTGCCCGAAAAGCTGCCGCTGGGCAAATACCGCATTGTGGAAACCACCGCGCCCAACGGCTATTACAATGCGTGGGTTGCTGATGAAAGCCACTATGTCGATTTTACCATCACCACCGACCGTATTTATCAGGCAACCGGCGATAAGAACGAAAACGGCATGGACACGCTGGTAATTTGCGAAAAGTATTCCAACCATGAAACCCTCGGCAAGCTGACCATCCGCAAGACCGGCGAGGTGCTGACGGGCTGGCAATCTGAGCCGGGCGGCATTGACCCATGGATGACGGGCGAAGCAGAAAGCGGCAACTTCACCTATGAAACCCGCCCGCTGGCCGGTGCCGAGTATACCATCACGGCAGCCGAAGACATCTACACGCAGGATCGCCAGCTTGATAACTACGGCAACCGCACCCTCTGGTACGCCAAGGGCGATGTGGTGGCAGTCGTAACCACAGGTGACGGCACTGCTGACACTGCCGTCTTTGCCCCTGCGCGCACGGCGGCTACCTATGATTTCCTGTCCGTCATCCACGATGGTACTATTGGCGAGGTCAGCGTGACCCTGCCGCTGGGCAGCTATCACATTGCGGAAACCAAGCCGCCGTATGGCTATGCAGGCACGGACGCCACCTTTGATGTGACCCTTGCATGGGACAACCAGACGCAGGAAATTGTTGCGACTGACGCTGTTGAATTCCATAATGAGCGCGAAAAGGCCAAAGTCGGCATCTACAAAACCGATCTGGAAAGCGGCAAATACCTTGCCGGTGCCGTGTTCAACCTGTACACCGCCGATGACATTTACGATGCAGACGGCAGCCTTGTTTTTGCCGCCGGTGAGCTGGTAGCCACCAGCCCCGAAACCAATGCGGATGGCACCACCTACTTCGATTGCGATATTCCCATCCGCGGCGAGCAGTACGGCAGCAGCACCCACAAGGATGCCGCCACCAACAGCGGCAACTACATCGCCAAAGAAATCCGCGCCCCGCTGGGCTACTATGTCAATGAAGAACCCATGGAAGTCACCTTTACCTGCGACGGGCAGGCTGTGCAGGTTTTGGAAAGCACCTGCACCGACAAACCCACCGAAATGTGGGTGAGCAAGCGCGATTTGACCAACGACGAGGAACTGCCCGGTGCCACTTTGACCATTAAAGACGCTGACGGCAACATTGTGGAAAGCTGGGTGTCCACCGACACGCCCCACCGGGTGACCGGGCTGCACTTGGGCGATGCCTATACCCTGACCGAAACCCGCCCCGCCGATGGCTACGCGCTGGCGGATGAAATTACCTTCCGTCTGCTGCAAAAGGTGGAAGAGAACGGCAGCAACCTGCAGGAAGCCGAGGTCTACTATTTGACCAAGAAGTCCTTGCTGTTCTGGACGTGGGATGATTGGAAACTGCTGGACGATGCAACCGTGATTATGCGCGATGACACTATCAAGGTGGCAATCTCCAAGAAAGACCTGACCACCATGGAGGAGTTGCCCGGCGCAGAACTGACCATTACCGACAAGGACGGCAAGGAAATTGACCGCTGGGTATCCACCGACAAACCTCACTACATTGAGAAACTGCCCGCAGGCGATTATACGCTGTCCGAGGTGAAAGCCCCGGACGGATACGCTTTTGCCGAGAGCGTACCGTTTACAGTGCTGCCCACCGGCGAGGTGCAACAGTTTGAGATGCGGGATGATGTTATCAAGGTGGAAATCTCCAAGGTAGACATCACCACAAACAAAGAGCTGCCGGGTGCGGAGTTGATTATCACCAACAAGGACGGCAAAGAAATTGAACGCTGGGTATCCACCGACAAACCGCACTACATTGAAAAACTCCCTGCCGGTGATTACAAGCTGACCGAAATCACCGCCCCCAACGGGTATGAAACCGCAGAGGATATTTCCTTTACCGTGCTTCCCTCCGGCGAGGTGCAGCGCGTGGTTATGAAGGATGCGCCCATCCCCGAACAGCCCGTGCAGCCGACACCGCCGAGTACCCCGACCCCCACACCGCTGATTCCCCAGACAGGCGATACTTTCCCGCTGGGGCTGCTTCTGGCGCTGGCGGGTCTTTCCTTGGCAGGACTGGCGGCACTGATTTACAAGTGCGTCCACTGCAAATCCGTTGCCAAGCATGACGACGAAACAAAATAAGGAACACCAAAATGAACCATTCAACCACTATGGGTGACCCGCGAGGGCCACCCATTTTTTATGAGGAAATCGAATGAAGCATATTCTGACTTGCAGCTTTGGCAAAGATAGCATCGCCACGGCGCTGCTTGCCCTGCAGCACGGCGAACCGCTGGATGAACTGGTTTATTCCGAGGTAATGTTCAGCGATACCGTATCGGGGGAACTGCCGGAGCATAAGCGGTTCATCTACGAAACAGCCATCCCGTATTTTGAAAAGCGAGGCATTCCTACAAGGGTCCTGCGCGGGCAAAAGACATATTTGGACTGCTTTTACCGCATCGTAAGCCGCGGCAATGCCGAGGGAAAGCTGGCGTCCTTTCCGCTGACCGGACGCTGCAGTATACAAAGGGACTGCAAACTGCCGCCCATACGCACCTACCAGAAAACATTGCCGCAGGACACGGTTTACTATCTGGGGATTGCCGCCGATGAACCGATACGACTGGCACGGCTTAAGACAAACCAAATCTCCCTGTTGGCAAAGTACAACCTGACCGAGAAAGACGCGTGGGCAATGTGCCAAGCCGAGGGGCTGCTGTCCCCGCTATATGCGTTCACAGGGCGCGGCGGCTGCTGGTTCTGCCCCAATGCGTCCATGCGGGAACTTCGGCACCTTTACAATGCCCACCCCGATTTATGGCAGTTGCTGCTGGAATTGCAGGACGCCCCCAATAAGGCAACAGAACGGTTCAACCGCAGCCATACGCTGCACGATTTGGATTTACGGTTCAGCCTGGAAGGCGAACAATTAAGCTTTTATCACGATTTGGAGGAAGAAAGATGACTGAAAACAACAAAAATCAGCCCCGCGCGTGGATCTACGCGCGCGTGCCCGACAACCTGCCGGAAACGCAGGCAAGCTTTAACGCCTGCTGCCAACAGGCTGCCCGCGACGGCTGCTGCATTGCGGGCGGCGGCATGGACTTGACCTGCACCCATACCATGCGCCGCGGTTACCGCGATATGCTGCAGCAGATCAAGGCGGGCAATGTGGACCGCGTGTACATCTGCCGTATGCGCGAAATCGGCGGCAACGAGCACCAGCTGTTCGGCTTTTTTAGGTGCGCCATGGATCACGGCGTAAAGGTGCGCACGCTCGAATACAGCCTGCCCGCCCGCCTGCAGCAGTACGAGTTGGGAGGAAAAATTGAGAACTACGCGGCAAAACACAATCGCCCGATGCCGTGGGTGGTGTAAGCCCATGAACCAACGAACCTACGGCTTTCTGCTTGCGTTTTTTGCAACGGTTTTTGCCGGCAGTGCCGCCCTGCTGCTTTGGTACGGCGTAAAATCCCACCGGCAGGCAACTGTTTACGGGCAGCTTGCCGCAGCCGTGCAGCGGGCAAACCCCACGCCAACCCAAGCAGGGGAGGAAACACCGCTGAGCGAGTACCGCGCGCTGTCCGAGGAAAACCCCGACATGGTGGGCTGGATTCGCATCGACGGCACCGACATCGACTACCCCGTTGTGCAGCGCGCGGATGAGCTGAACTACTACCTGAAGCACGACTTTGCGGGACGCTATACCGACTTCGGCTGCCCCTTTGCGCAGGCAAACTGCGATGTGCAAGCCCCCTCGGACAACGTTATTCTTTACGGTCACAACATGAAAGACGGGTCGATGTTTTCAGACCTTGTGCGGTATCAGAGCCGTTCTTTTTGGGAAACCCACCGAACGATACACTTTGACACGCTGACCCGCCGTGGCGAGTACGAGGTGCTGGCGGTGTGCAGGATTTCCGCCGATGCGCTTGCTTTCCATACGTTTGTGGACGCCGCCGATGCGAAGAACTTTGCCGACTATGTGGCAGCCTGCAAGGAGCGGGCACTGTACGACACCGGCGTGAACGCCCAATACGGCGACAAGCTGCTGACTTTATCCACCTGCGAGTACTCGCAAGAAAACGGCAGGCTGCTGGTGGTTGCAAAACGAAAGGATGATGAAAAACCATGATAGAAGAAACCGCTGTGCGTGTGGAGATCCATGCCGCGCGCTTTGCAAGCCAAAGCATCTTTGATATCCTGCGCTTGACCGTGCAGGCTATGCAGGGTCGCAGTTATGGGCAGCAATCGCTGGCAGCCCTCAACCGGCAGGAACGCCAGCTGGCGTCGGTGGATGTGAACGACAAGACTCTGCGCCTTGTCAAGCGGCAGCTTAACCAATATTCGGTGGATTTTTCTGTGACAAAAGACAAGGACAGCGGGCGGATGTACCTATGGTTCAAGGGGCAGGACGTGGATCGTATCCAGACGGCGCTGGAAAACTGCATTGCAGAGCGCGGACAGGAGCGTCCGACGCTGCAGGAACTTTCCGCACGGTTGGCTGCGCGCGCCCGCGAAACAGGGCAAACCCGCACGTCGCCCGTGCCGGAACACGGGGAACGCCTATGACGCCGCAGAAATCAACATCCCGCGCTGTGTTGGCTGTGGCGGCGCTGCTGATGTTCTGGTTGGGAAACCGCATGGGAGGCATCTACCAAACCACAAACGGCACGGTCACGCAAAAACTGGCGGCAGCGCTGAACCTGCAGCTGCTGCTGGCGCACCCGCTGCGCCTTTCTGCCGATGGGTTCGCTCTGGCGTGCGGTACGGCGGCTGTGTTGCTGGCAGGGCTTGTCTACCTGTATATCAAGTACGGCAAGCACCGCCTGCTGCCGCAAAAGGAGTACGGCAGCGCCCGTTGGGGTACGCCGCAGGACATTGCCCCTTTTGTGGACGCTGACCCGCAGCAAAACCTGCCGCTGACCGCCACCGAAAGCCTGAGTCTTTCCCCCAAGATGAAGGTCACGGCCAACGACAACTACAACCGCAACAAAAACGTCATTGTGTTCGGTCCGTCCGGCTCCGGCAAAAGCTACAGCGTGGCAGGTCCGCAGCTATTGCAGTTCAACAGCAACTACGTTCTCAGCGATCCGAAGGGCGAGCTGCTGGACACCTACGGCAATGTACTGCTGGCACAGGGATACACGGTCAAGGTGTTTAACCTAAAAGACCGCGACAGATCCGACCACTACAATCTGTTTGCCTACATCAAAAACGAGGACGATATTCTTGTGGTGACGAAAAACCTTGTGCAGAACCTCAAGGACGACCCCCGCGCAAAGACCACGGCAGACCCCATCTGGGAGGAGGGCATGACCGCCCTACTGGAAGCACTGATCGGCTATGTCTTTTACGAGGAAAAGCCGGAAAACCGCAACATGAACAGCGTGATGACGCTGCTTTTGATGCTGGAAACCTCCGACAGCAATCCCAACAGCGTGAGCCAGCTGGACTTGATTTTTGAGGATCTGAGCATCCGGAAGCCGGAATCCTTTGCCGCCAAACAATACAAGCTGTATAAAATGGCACCCGGAAAAACCGCGCAGAGCATCAATGTGTCGTTGGGCTTGCGCATGAGCGCATTCAACATTCCGTCCATTGCCAATATCTGCGCGGACGATACGATTGACCTGCGGGAACTGGGCAGCGAGAAAAAAGTGGCGCTCTTTGTTGTTACGCCCGACACAACAACCGCCTACAATTTTTTGGCGGCAGTTATGTTCCAGCAGTGCTTTCAAATTCTGGTGGATATTGCAGACCATCGCCCGGATAAGCGCCTGCCAAGGCATCTGCGGTTCCTCTTGGATGAATTTCCGAACATCGGCATGATACCGGATTTTCAAATCCTTATCAGTACGATTCGCAGCCGTGACATTGCCTGCACCCTGATTTACCAGTCATTGAACCAGCTGAAAAGCCAGTACAAAGATGACTGGGCGACCATCTATGAAAACTGCGATTCTATGATCGTTCTTGGCGCAGGCGGTAACCCAGAGAATCTGGAGTTCTTCTCCAAGGCGTTGGGCAAGGCAACCATTGAGGTCATGAACACATCGGAGAACAAAGGCAGTCAAGGCTCGTATACGAAGTCCTATCAGGCTCTTGGACGTGAGTTGATGACCTCAGAAGAAATCCGAACCATGCCCCGGAACTGGTGCCTGCTGATGATTTCCGGTGTGGCACCCTTTTATTCGCGCAAATACAATCTGAAAGATCATCCCAATTACCATTTGGTAGAAGCGGAAGGCGGCAAGCCTTTCGACTATGACAGACGCGCAGAGCAGTCTTTTGCGGATTTTATCAGCAATGTGAAGGACGTAAAGACCGTAAATCTCTGTGCTGAGAATAACAACTGAACGGAGAAATATAAAATGGAAATGGTATCTACGATTACGACCCTCATCTCGAATGTTGTCACCTTTGCCGGTGGCCTCCTGCTGCTGTTCGGCGCGGTGACGCTGGGCACCAACCTGAAGGACCACAACGGTCCCGGTATCAGCAGCGGTGCATGGGCAATGGCAGGTGGTGTGCTGATTATTGCGGTTGCCACCTACTTCGGCACGCTGACAGTCGGGTAAAGGAGGGCTGCGCTATTTTTGAAGATACAATACGCAGCCAGTTGGAGGGCATTTCTGCCACGGTCAACTCTATGGGGCAAAATTCCGGTTTGCTCAGCAGCCTGACTGACTGGAACAGCACCTTGGCGGGCTATGCTGACAGCATAAGCACCGGCGTAGTTATGCCGGTGGCGCTGACCCTGCTGGCGCTTTTTATGATTCTGGAGTTGTACAATGCCACCCAGCGTATTGCCATGAACGGCAGCAGCAACGCCTTTACCATCCAGCAAATCGCGCTGGTGATGATGAAAATCGTTGTCTGCCGCTGGGCTGTGCTGCATACAACGGAAATCCTGAACGCACTCTTTGAAATTGCATCCACCGTGACCGTTGGCATATCCGGTTATGTCGGCAGTGGCGAAGTCAATACGACCGTTGATATTGAAAATGCTATTGCTGCGCTGCCGGGCGGCATTGGCAATATGCCGGTGGCGCTGGAGCTGATGGTTGTTGGCTGGATGCTGCGCCTGGTCAACATTGTGGTCAACACCATTGTGGCGGCGCGGTTTATCGAGCTGTATGTGTACAATGCGCTGGCGTCGCTCTCCATGGCGACGCTCTGCTATCAGGAATTGCACGGTGTGGCGGTAAACTTTCTCAAATCCTATCTGGCTGTTGCGCTGCAGGGCGCGGTGCTGTATCTGGTGATCGGGTTTTACCCTGCGCTGGCAGCCTCCCTCGGCAGCGGGGGCAGCATCACCGAACAGGCGTGGGCGATGCTGGGGCAGTCGGTCATTTTACTGGTGGCTGTGTTTATGAGCGGAAATTTCACGAAAGCTATTACAAATGCAGTCGGATAATAACTAGAATAAAGCAATCGTGACATTGACTTGATTTTGGAGAAAAAAGCTGAAAAATAAAAAGTTTTTTCCCATTCCGGGAAAAACTTTGACTTTTACGCTGCTCATTGCTATAATGAAGAAAAAGTAAGGAGGCAGTGCGAATGGTTGAACGTAAACAGTATCTGCAAGAGCTTAAGCAATGGAAAGATGATGACGTAATCAAAGTCGTCACTGGTCTGCGCCGCTGCGGGAAGTCAACCTTGCTCGCGCAGTTTCAAAATTGGTTGCTGGAAAACGGCATAGAGAATGAGCAAATTATCTCCATCAACTTTGAAGAACTTGAATACGAAGATTTGCTGGATTATAAAAAACTCTATGCTTACATCAAGGAGCGACTTGCTGAAGGCAAAATGACCTATATTTTCCTTGATGAAATTCAGAAAGTGTCCGACTTCGAAAAAGTGGTAGACAGCCTGAATGTAAAGCCCTATGTGGATATTTACATTACAGGGTCTAATGCCTATATGCTGTCCGGTGATTTGGCTACTTTATTGACAGGACGGTATGTTGAAATAAAGATGCTGCCGCTGTCCTTTGCGGAGTTTATGGAAGTTACGAATCTTCGAAAAGAGGATGCTTTTGAAGAATATCTGCGATGCGGCGGCCTGCCTTATGTTGCGACAATGAACCGAACCGGCGAGAAAGTGGATACCTATTTGGAGGGCATCTATAATACCGTTATCGTTAGGGATATTGAAGACCGCCAAGCCAGATTAGAGCAGGATAAAAAACTTCGCAAAATTACGGATATTTCCTTGCTTAAATCTATTGCCAAGTATCTTGCCAGTACCATCGGAAGCCCTGTTTCCGCCAAGAGCATTACGGATTATCTGATTTCTTCCGGCCGTAAAGTCTCGAACACTACGGTTGGAGATTACGCAGACGCACTTACAGAAGCATTCATTTTCTACTCAGCACAGCGCTATGACGTTGTCGGCAAGCAATTACTGAAGTCCAACGGCAAGTATTATATCGTTGATCTTGGATTGAGAAATCACATCCTTCCAAGGCGTAAATATGACTTGGGTTTCTCTATCGAAAACATTGTCTACTTGGAGCTTCTGCGGCGTGGATACAGGGTATTTATCGGTAAAGTTGGGACAACGGAAGTTGATTTTGTCGCAGAGCAGCAAGGCGTTTACACCTATTTTCAGGTGACTGCTGATATGGCAGCGGAAGAGACATTCAACCGTGAAATTGCACCGCTGAAAAATATTAAGGACAATTATGAAAAGATAATCCTGACATTGGATCGGGTCACACTGGGTAACTATGAAGGTATCGAAGTTATAAACCTTCTCGATTGGCTATTGAATGTAAACCAATCCATAATGTACTGATGCATTACCACTATTAAATCAGAAAAAAGTCGCTTGGCAATCAAATGCGCCCAAGCGACTTTTTCTTTTCACAATTACTGATAGGAGAAAAATCCTATGATTGCCACAAAAACAAACCTCGAAATCACAGAGTACAGAGAAAAGTTCTTTTTGGGGCTATCTCTCCGCCAGCTGGCCTGCTTTGCTGCGGCTGCGGTGCTGGCGATTGCGACCTGCTTTGTCTGCCTGCACTGGCTGCGGATGGATATGCAGGTCGTTTCTTATATCGTCATGGTGGAGGTGCTGCCTTTTCTGGGACTGGGCTTTATCCACCGTGACGGTTATCCGTTTGAAAAGCTCGTGAAAATTTACTGGGCATGGCACAGCGAAAATGCAGCGGTGCCGATCCGCCCCTATAAGGAGAGTCGAAATGTTCAAAAGAAAAGAACTCGCAGAAATTCCGAATGTGAAACCTATTGCCGCCGAGACGAAAAAGCAGCGCGCAAAGGAAGGAAAGCAGCGGTCAAAGCAGCTGCGCAGATCCGCAAAACAATCCGAAATGAATGCCGCGCAGAGCGCCCGCAGCATTAAGAAGCGCCGTGCGCCTGAGAAGGCTGCGGACTGTCTGCAATATGAGCGTATGTACGAAAGCGGCATCTGTGAGGTGGAACCGGGGCTTTTCTCCATGACAATGGCATTCACGGATGTCAATTTTCAGCTGGCGCGGCAGGAAGAGCAGAAAAGTCTTTTTACCCAATACAGTGAATTTCTGAACTATTTTGACCCAGACACGCATCTGCAAATCAGTCTTGTGACCCGACGTGTGGATGAAGCGGAATTCCGCCGCGACACTTTCCTGCCGCTGCGCGGTGATGCCCGTGACCGGTACAGCGAGGAGATGAACCGTGTCATATCTGAAAAAGCGTTGCAAGGGCAAAACGGACTGATCCGGGAAAAGTACATTACCATTAGTTTGCATGAGGATGATTACCGAAAAGCGCAGGTTCGACTCCTCAAACACGCCGAGGACATCCAAAACCTGTTCAAGCGCATGGGCAGCACTGTACGCAGGCTCTCCGGTATCGAGCGCCTGAACCTGCTGCATGGTATTACCCGCCCGGAAGAGGTTATGGAATTTTCTTATGATTGGCTGCTGGCAGAAGATTCCCTTACGACAAAGGATTTTATTGCGCCCAGCGGTTACAACTGGAAGCCGGAGCATGATGACTCCCGCGCTGTGTACAATGACCGCTACCAGTTTGGCGAGTATTATGGCAAGGTGCTGTATCTGCGGGATATTGCCCCGCAGATGAAAGACAACCTGCTTTCGCTGCTCAGTGACTTAGACTTTGATAATGCAATTTCCATCCATGTAGATGCAGTTGAGCAGCGCGAAGCCGTCGAGCAGGTTCAAAAACAGTTGGCTTATATGCAGAAAGAAAAGGGCGATGGCATGGTCAATGCTGTGCGCATGAACCTGCCCGCCTACATGGGCGTGCGATATGAACTGACCAACCAGATCGAGGATGCCGAGGAGCTGCTGGATAACCTACACAATTATAACCAAAAGATTTTCAAGGTCTGCATCCTGATCCACACCTATGGCCGCAACAATGCCGAACTGGACGAGCGTGTGCAGCAAATCTGCAATACTGTGCAGCAGCAGACTTGCCGGTTCAGCCCTATCCCGTTTGAGCAGTGCGCTGCCATGAACAGCGTTTTACCACTTGGAAAGAAATGGCTGGCGCTGGAGCGCACTCTCCTGACAGTGAATACCGCTATCTATGTGCCGTTTACCACGCAGGAACTGTTCCAACCCGGTGGGCTGTATGAGGGCACCAACGCCCGCAGTAAAAATCTGATTATGGTCAACCGAAAACTGCTGCCTGCCCCGGCTGGTATGGTGCTGGGCATGACCGGCTTCGGAAAATCCTTTGCTGTTATGCAGATGATGGCAGGTATCATGCTGCGCTGGCCGGAGGATGATCTGGTCATCATCGACCCGGAAAATGAATATGCGCGGCTGGTCGAGGCTTTTGGCGGCGAGGTGATTGAAATCTCGGCATCGAGCAAATCTCATATCAATCCGATGGATATTTCGGAAGATTACGGCGATGAAGGTAATCCTATCCAGCTGAAAAGCCAGTTCCTGCGGGATTTCTGCCAACTGGTTTTGAACAGCAAAGAGCTGAGCGCCCAAGAGTGCAGTCTTGTGGACCGCGCAGCGCTGATTACCTACCAGAAATATTTGCTGCATCCGGAGCGTGAGCAGATGCCCTCGCTGCATGATTTTTACAATAATTTGTCTTTGCAGGGCCCGCAGGCAAAAGCGCTTACGATGGCGTTGAGTATGTATGTGGATGGCACAATGGACCTGTTTGCCCACCAGACAAACGTGGATTTGCAGAACCACTGCATCTGTTTTAATACCGTGAAACTGGGCAAGAGTATGCAGTCCATCGGCATGATGACAGTGCTGGACCAGATCTGGAACCGCATCACCCGAAACCGTGTGCTGGGACGCCGCACTTGGATTTTCACCGATGAGTTCCAGCTCCTGCTGGGCAACAGCGCCTGCACGAACTACTACTTTGAGCTTTCCAGCCGTGCTCGTAAGTGGGGTGCCATCCTGACTTCCATTACCCAACATGTTCGCTCTGTGCTGAACAACGAGGATGCCCGCCGTATGTTGTCCGACTGCGGCTACATCAAGCTGCTGAATCAGGCACCGGACGATGCGAACGACATTGCGCGACTGCTGCATATCTCTGACGAAGAAAAGCGGTATATTGAAAATGCAGAGGTTGGCAGTGGGCTGCTGATTGCAGATAAAGTGGTGGTGCCTTTCAACAATACTTTCCCGCAGGACACTGAGCTTTTCCGTCTGATGGATACCAATCCTAACCGCAAGAAATAAGCCGGGATTGTAGGGGTTATGAAATGTCAGAACTATTCACGCAAACGAATAAGCAGAAGAAACTCTTTCGAACAGAAGCGGATATTGTAGCGAACATTCAGACTCAATTCGGTATGCCGCATACGGGAAAAGACCTTCTGCTTGATGCAAAAATGAGGCCAAATAAAGACCAGTCCAGTCGTCTGGACTCGGAACCAGACGCGCTGTCTGATACAGGAATGTCCGATGATGTCGGTGCCGGTGACACATCCGGAATCCTGCATGATTCTGCTGGAGGTAATAAGAATGCTATCACCGGCACAAACACACCGCGCTCCAGCCACGCCAGCGCCTATTATGATTTGATGCGCAGCCAGCACAAGAACGGTCGCTATAAAGCTCATGCATACCGGGTTGTGGATGCCATAGAAAGCCCGCTGCAAGCTGGTGCCGGTGCTTTGAATTATCACGATGACTTCGATACGGATGCCGTTCAAAATGCAGGGCTGCACATGGCAGTAGCGCAGACTGTTGTGGAAGGCAATATCATGGCCGCAGCAGCGGACAGCGCTTTTGTAATCGGCAAACAAGCTGGCAATATCCTGAAAGACCTGAAAGATGAAACGATGGATGCCAAGGATGCGTTGAAAGCCGGTGGGCAGGTACTGCGCCTGCAAGGAGGAAAATCCGTTGTAAAAATTGGTGGTGCAACCCTACGCAGTACAGAGCAGTACCTATCTTCATTTCAGGTTTCAACGGATGATTTCACCGGCAGTGTTCCGGGAAAGGTCAAAGAGGCTGCTACCAATACCGGGAACATTCTTAAAAAGATAACCAACGTGGTCCTGCATCCGCTGCGAAATCTGATTGCTATGGGAAAAGTGATCCTGATTGGTGCGGTTATTTTACTGTTCCTGATTATTGTAAGCCTGTTGGGACAGATGAGTGGCACAACGTCCACCTCTGTGTTTGGCGCAAATCGTATTGAGGACGTTCAGACGCTTGTGCAGAAAATCAACGATTACCGCAATGCAGCGGTTACCGAGGGCATCTATCAGGCATTCCAGAATGACGTTGACCCCAATGGCAATCCCTATGGGTACGATTCGCTCACCGGGCAGCGCAGCAATAATTTGCAGCATGGTGTCACTTGGAACTATGCCAATGGCATCTACAATGACACGGCAGAGATCATCTCTCTGGCAGCGGTATATTACCAGCAGGATTGGCCGCGTTCGGAGCTTTTGTCCGCTTTCGGCGACAATGTGCCTTTTACAAAATTCTGCCGAGCACTGGCAGCGTATGGCCTGGATGTGACTGCACGGGAGTCAGCTCCTTATTCCTGCATGAGCTATGGCGGCTGCGTGAACGGTTACCGCAGCGAAGGCGAGGTGGTTTCCATCAAGGACTACCGCCTTGAAACCCATACTTGCAGTGAGGGTGACGATGCCTGCGGGCAGTACGATGCCGCCGCAGAGTGGCACTGGAATGAAGGCCATGCAGAAAATAAGAGTTATTCTATATGGAAAGAGGACGGCACACATGATGTGACCGTCTTTTTTCCTGTCATTTTCCCGGATGGTGCAACAGGCTCTGAACTTTCCGATTTGCCGGAAGAATACCATGCTGTTGTTGATGGGAAAATTAAGGCAGCGGACTGTACCGGCAATATTGTGCTGGATGATAGCGCTAATTTGTACAAGGGTGAACTGAACGACTGGTTTTATACCCCTGACGAGCTGACGGTCACTTTTACTGTTGTGACTGGCGAGGGTGATGATGCAGTTTCCGATGATTACGAGGTTACTTTTTCCAATGCAACCGCTATACCTTGGTGCCCCGGAGAGTTGAACGATGGGCAGTACGGTCACTACGATCTCGACTGCACGATTTATCTGACAGGCTATGACCGCTACACAGACCCGGAAACGCAGGCCCCAAACGGTGCGGACGGTGGAACAGGAAATCTCGAAGCGCTGGCTGAAAGCTGCGATGCAGGTACATTGACCCGGACAATCATAAAGCAGGATCAGCACGGCAACGAGTATGCCGGTAATGCAGTATCCGCCCGATATACAAAAACGGTCACGCTGCCTAGTGGCGCAAGAGGATTCCAAGGCTGGTATAAGGATGGCGAAGATGCTTACGGAAATGTGGAATGGGCATCACTTCTGTATCGCATGGACTGGGAAGAACTCTATAGGATTGTGGACGGCATAAAATGCCGTGCCACCGGCAGCGGTATGACCGAGGAAGAACTGCGGCAGCTATTTGCCAGCCTGAATATCGACGCCACGACTGCACGCGGTCAGGTGGTCGCTTTTGCTCTGAGCTGTCAAGGAAAGTTTGTCTATGCCCAGCCATCTTCGCTGCGCGGCGGGCCGGGCAATCCAAGCGTGGGCATCAATCTGGATTGTTCGAGCTTTGTCCAATATTGCTACTGGGCGCAGAACCTGCCTTTTTCCGCAGGCGGCACAGCCGCCTATCGGAATGCAGCAGACCTAGTAAGTATTTCTCCGTCTGAAGTGCAGCCGGGAGATTTGCGCGTGGTGTACGCCTCCGGCGGCGAGCAGGGGCACGTTCAGATGGCGCTGGGCGGTGGTGCGTGGATCGAGTGCTGCTATGGCTATGGCGTTGCGGTGAATATGTCCAACGCCTGGATGGAGAGTAGGCCGTGCTATTACTTCCGCTATGCGGGATTTTAAAGGCAACAAAAAAATGCAGCCCGGCGTGGACCGCATTCTGAAAATCAGTTATTAGAGTTTAGGAAGATAATCAATAGCATATAGTGGCAAATTGATAAGCCAATCCTCTTTCTTGAAATCTGCCATTGAAGTCCTGACTGCGATTTCAGGTTTGTATTTTTCGCAATAGATTTTCAGGCTTTTTGCGCGAAGATTGATTTCGGCCTTCACCTCTACCGGTATGATTTGTGAACTGGTATCAACGATAAAATCCACCTCGCAAGATCCCCGATCGTTCGTGTAGTAGTACAGACCAAGATCCTCTACTGTCTTCAGTTGCTGGCAGACATATTGTTCTGTCAGGGCACCTTTGAATTCCACAAAAAGGGCGTTCCCATCCAAAATCGTCCGACTATTAAGCCCCACCATACAGCTAAGCAACCCTATGTCCACAATAAACAGTTTGAATGCTTTTAAGTCCTCGTAGGCTTTCAACGGAATGCCTGCGGCATTGACACGAGAAACCTTATGCACCAAGCCGCAGTCGATAAGCCACATAATAGCTGTTTCGTATTCTTTGGCGCGGCCTCCTTCTCGCACAAGGCTGTAAAGGAATTTCTTGTTCTCCTTTGCAAGCTGAGACGGAATACTGTTCCACAGCATTCGAATTTTCGGAACGGTTTCATTGGGGGCGTGCTTAGAAAAATCCTGCTCGTATGCAGCCAGAATGCGCTTTTGAATTACGCGCACCTCAGCAAAATCACCGTCCTCAGCGAAACATTGAACAGCTTCAGGCATACCGCCCACGAAATAATAGTATTTCAGAGCATCGATATAAGTCTGTTTGAAGCTGGTAATGAGAGAAAAATCTCCACTGTTCAATAGTTCTGCGTAGCGTTCTTTCCCTGTGGCCATTAGAAATTCTTTGAAAGAAAGTGGATAGAGCTTCAAAAAGTCAACTTTTCCAACGGGAAAGGAAGTGCCCTCGTGCAAAGCAATACCAAGCAGAGAACCAGCGCAGATAATGTGATACTGAGGAGCATTCTCGCAAAAATATTTGAGTGAGGTTAAGGCGCGAGGAACTTCTTGTACTTCATCAAAAATTAGAAGTGTATGATCAGGATCGATTTTCTGCCCTGAATAGAGTTCTAATCCGAAAATTAGGCGCTTTACATCCAAATCAGCCGCGAAGAGCGCCGCCATCTGTGAATTGGAATCAAAGTTAATATATACGGTGCTATCGTAAGCCTGTTTGCCAAACTCTTTCATCAACCAAGTCTTTCCAACCTGTCGCGCACCTTCTATAATGAGTGGCTTACGGCGTGTATTGGATTTCCATTTCAGTAGCTGTTCCATTGCAATTCTATACATAATCAGGCCCCCGATACAGTTCTATAATGATATTATAGCATGGAATCGCAAAAATTACAGCGTAAATTTGAAAATAATAACATTTTTTACGCCGAATAAGTGCAGGCGTAAACGCTGAGGTGATACTCTTGAAGAAATTGCTTGTGATATTATTAGGCTTCATACTTTGTACAACAACAAAAGTCTATGCAGAAGATGCTGCTACTGTAACGGTGACGGTCAAGGATTTGCCGCAAAAATTGCAGAACCGCACTGTGATTGTCACACTTGGCAATGGCCCATCTGATACGGAATCTACAATTGTCATTCTGGGTGGGCTGAACAATTACACGGAAACGGTGACGATTGCACCGTCAGAATATTACTGCGCGGCTGCCGTACAGTATGATGCCTTGGGGGATTATTCCTTGCAGGAAATTAACCAGACGACATTTTTGCAAGCAGAAGGCGGGAACCACTACGACCTAATTTATACCTTGGTAGGCAGCAGCTGGTATGAGAGCGTGACCGGCCAGCAACGGCACTATACGTTGCAACCGCTGGAGACGCCACCAGAGAACTATGAGCCAGAACCGGCACAGGTAGGAGCCTATCTGACTGCGCCGATTGGTTTTTCCCAACACGTGATAGTTTACTTGCAGAATTTGTACACTGATGATGTTTATGATTTGGAGCTTTATGAATCGAATGGGTTGGCCGCTGTTGAACCAAATGCACTGAGCGGAAAATACGCTTTTCTTTCTGCTTATGTTGTTGGTGATGCAGAAAACCGTTACCAATTCAGATGTGAGCAGAATGAACTCTCTACTGAAAACGGTGTGGACTTTCATTTGACGGTGACGGACACTGCCAATCCAGACCGCGAGATGAACACGCCCAGCCGAGATCAGAATGTCACGGTGCAGGAGGCGAACAGTTTCAACAACAGAAATACGGATGCACCGCAGCAGCCGACCGCAGAGCCGGAGATTGTTTCCCAACCTGTAAAGCAGCAGAAAAAGCAGCTTGATCTGCTTTCCTTGCTGCTGGACTTTATGCCGGTGGTGTTTGTGGGTGTGGTGCTCTTTGCAGTGCGCCGCAAACGCCGCCGACAGCGCCCGCAGGGGTAACCGGAGCGTGAGCGACGGTTAGCAAGCATTGCATATGGGACCCATATGCGACACTCAGGGACACCCTGAAACCCGTTAGGGTTACACCCAAACCCGAGATGAAAGGCAAATTCTATGGAAAATCGAAAACGTCCCATCGCTAAACGTATATGGTTTAGTGAGGACGAATGGAGTAAAGTCGAGGCAAAAATGGGACAAGCGGGGGTGATAAACTTTTCCGCTTTTGCGGCGGAAATGCTTTTGCGGGGACAAGTCAAAACCTACGACTTCTCTCATCTGAAAGAACTCAACGCCTATATGGGACGCATCGCGGGCAATATCAACCAGATTGCGAAGCGATGCAATGAAAATAAGTCCGTTCACACCAACGATGTAGAGCAGCTGCGCCGCGAGTTTATGGCGCTGAAAGCTGACTACCAACAGCGCGCAGTAAAACTGCTGCGCAAATTATAGGAGAGAGCATTATGCAAGAAGAGATTCGCGTTTTATATGTGCAGCCCGGCAAATACCCCGAAGAACGCCGCATTCCCAATACCCTGCAGGAATGTCAAAAACTGGTGGGCGGATGGATCGAGCAGGCTCCGCTGGACGACAACTGCTGTGCCATTTGCAATGAGGAAGGCAAGATACTCCACCTGCCGCTGAACCGCCCCTATGTGGAGGGCGATGTATTCGCGGGGGCGTTCTTTGTCTGCGGACTGGAGGACGGGGAATTTGTCAGCCTGACGGACGAGCAGTATGCCCGCTTTGAAGCCGAATATCATTGGCCGATTCTCTTTGGGGAAAGTATTCTGGGGCTGATTCCCTTGCGCTGCACGCCGGAACAGTATGCTCAACACATTAACCCGAACGTCCGGCGGGACACCCCTGAACCGGAACTTGACGAGCGATAAACACCTGTGCCCTATGCGAGCCTTGCTGCCCGCATAGGGCGCTTTTCTTTTTTGGGGGAAAGCTATGGCAGTTACAAAAATCCACGCCATCCGCTCCACATTGGATAAAGCGCTGGCGTATATCGAAAACCCGGAAAAAACGGACGGGCAGCTTCTGGTATCCGGCTACAACTGCGCCCCGCAAACGGCAGCCGTGGACTTTGAAATGACCGCCGTGCTGGCGCGCAAGGTGCGTGGGAGGCAGAGCCGAAAGGGGACAAACCTTGCCTACCACCTGATACAATCCTTCTCGCCGGGGGATGCCGTCACGCCGCAGCAGGCGCACGAACTCGGCAAAAAGCTGGCATTTGAATTCGGCGGCGGCAAGTACGAGTATGTGGTGGCAACCCACACCGACAAGGGGCATATCCATAACCATATTCTGCTCAACGCGGTTTCTTTTTACGATTACAAAAAGCTTCGGACGGTGCCTTACCGCACCGCGCGGGAAATCCGTGCCATCTCCGACCGCCTTTGTATGGAGGCGAAACTGTCCGTCATCGAAAACCCGCAGAACATCGGGCAGCTGTACCCCGCGCAAACGGGTAAAAAGCGCACCGTTTCCAACCGCACGGAAATTCGCAAACGCCTGAATTTCTGCCTGGAACGGGCGGGGAATTATGAGCAGTTTGTCGCTATGGTGCAGGAGCTGGACATTACGCCGACGATTCGCGGCAAACATATGAGTTATCGGCTGGCGGGCACGGGGCGCGCTGTGCGCGACGACAGCCTTTCGGACACGGATACCTTTACCTATGCGGGAATCTGCGCGCGTCTGGCAGACAATGCCGCCGAGCAAACCTGCCTGCGCGGGGGCATCCAAAAAGCGCTGGGCACTGCCGCCGATATGGCGAGCTTTGCTAAAAACCTGAAAGCGGCGGGCATAGAAACCATGCTGAAAAAGCCGAACGGGCTGCTTTTGTACAAGGCTGCCCACATGGACGGCACATGGGTGCCTGCCGATGCGCTGGGCGCGGCGTTCACGGCAGAGGGGATAGAGCAGACGCTGAAAAACGGCACGCCGCCCGCCCCTGTCGCCGAAAAACCGCTGCCGGAACGCTACCGCGAATGGACGGTCAACTATCCTGAAATCTGTGAAACGGCGGTCAAACTGACAGGGCGGCAGATCCTTTCTGCGGGCAAAAACGGGCTGCTGCTCCGCGTGCGGGACGAAAACGGCAACGCCGCTAAAATGATGACAAACAGGGAGCAGATCACCACCTCGCCGGACGGGGAAGTGACCCTGCACATCGGCAGAGACTTTCGCTATGACCTCGTTTACGAGGACGGCACCCACGGCACGATTCGGGGCGCAGCGCTGATTCGACAGATCGACGATGTAAACGGCGTGCAGCCGCGGGTTGTCCCGCTGGCAGAAAATCAGGTAAAAGCAATGTCGCTGCGCGGGGTGACGATTACCCTGCCGCAGCAGGGCATAGAGCGCCTGTTTGTCCCTGAAAGCGATGTGGTTCGCAATCCCGCAGCCGGGATGTGTGCCGTGTGCCTGTACCACCACTGCCAATACAGTTATCTTCCCACCGGAGATACAGGCAAACGCCTGCAGATACAAGGCGACCGACTGGCGCAGATGCTGGGGGTTGCCGTAAATCCAAAAGCCGAAAACACCGTGTTCAGCCGCCGCATCGCCGCCGTGGAACGCCGCAAGGGTGTGGAAAACGCGAAATTTCTCGGCAAGATGCTGATGGGTATGGCGGACGAGAACCTTTTTACCGCAGCGGATTACGATGCCGCCATAGGAAACCTTGGCAAAAGACAAATCTCGCTAAGCAATGAAATTGCCGCCCTGCAGGAAAAGAAAAAGGGCTTTGCCGCCATCGCCAAAAGCCTGGAAACCTGCCGCACCTTAAAGCCCTTATGGCAGCAGTACACGGCTTTGCCGCTAAAGGAAAAGTCTGTTTTTTACACAGCGCACGCCGCAGAGCTGCAAGCCTACCACAATGCGGCAGCCAAGCTGGAAAAAGCAGAGGTTGACCAAACTGTGGAAGCGGAAAAGGTGATTGCCCTTGCAGAAAATCTGGAACAAAGAATGCAGGCATTGAAGGAGCAACGCAGGGAAGCTGCCTTGCAGGAGCAAAATACTCGCAGAGAACAGCAGGTGATCATGCAGATTCAAGATGAATCAAGGGAGGATAGACGCGGAGGTGTAAATATTGTAATATAATACTTGCCCTTTTACAAATATGAACAAAATGTAAAATTTATGTGAGGATTCCGAAATCCCAAATTTCTTGCTCTTGTACCTAATGAGGGGAGAGTGTAAAAATGCCGGATTTTCGGAGTCTTTCCTGTTTTATAAGGTGCAAAAAGGGCAAACCGACGGTGCGTGCGCCGCCCTCCGCTTTGTTTTTCCAAACAAAAAACAAAGCGGAGGAAAGGTTATGAAAATAAAAGATTTTGAAACCTTGAGCCGACTGATCGGCGGGGACGTAAGAAAGCAGCGCAGCGTGCTGAAGGGACAGTTACATCGCTTGACAAGGGCACACAGCCCTTTGTCGTGTGCGATGGATAAGTAAAAGTCAAATTTTCCACTCAATCGAAACGTGTTCGTCGGTTGCGCGGATCTGTGAGATCAGGCCGTCGGCAACCTGCCGCCTGTCCTCGAAGTCAATTTCTTCCCATTGGTTGAGGTAGACCGACAACCGCTCGATCTGCTCCGGGGACATGGTTTCCGCCGACAGCGCCGCAATCTCTTTTGTCAGGGCTTGGCGGCGTGTGTCCAGCTCCTCGATTTTGCTGTTGGCATAGGACAGCAGCACCGCATTAGCCCCGGTCAGAGTATTCAGCAGCTTTTCAATCTCGTCCTCCACGCGGGCAAGCTCCATGTTCAGCGCGGTCAATTTGGGATTGACCGTTTCCCGCTTTGCCGTCAGCGTCTGGAACTCGGACAGCTTCTTGACCATTTCGCCGTACAGGAACCTTTCAAATTCCCGTGTACGGAGCGTCCCGCAGCCGTCACAGCTTTTACTGTCGGCCCGCTTGGAGCAGCGGAGATACTGAACGCCTGTCGGATTGCCGACGCTCATAAGCGCGTATCCGCAGCGGCCACACTTGACCTTTCCGGCAAGCCATGTGTTCTTTGCCTTTCGCCCGCCTTGGAACGTCTTGTTCGCCATGAGCTTCTTCCGGCAGCGCAGCCATGTATCAGACGATACCAGCCCCTCGCTGGGAGCAAGAACAAGTATCTGATCTTTCAGGTGCTTGTTTTTTCTTTCCTGCACATCCCGGCCCTGATAGAGATAGCAGCCGTTTGTTCCGGCAAAATCTGTCGCTTCATTGACTACCACCGTCCCCTGACTTTTGAAGAACTCGTACATATCGAGGTCGGCCTGCGCGTAAATGGGATTTCTCAAAAGCTGGGAGATAAAGCCCCGTGTCATTTCCTTGCCGTAGATCAGGATGCCCTCGTCGGCAAAGTAACGGGCGATGTCCCCGAAAGAGGTTGCGGGCTGAGAGTACATTTCAAACAGCAGCTTTGCAATATCTGCCGTTTCCGGGTCAGGCTTCATCATTTTTGTGCGGATG
>OOBM01000263.1_pt1 | contig 44412 bp, 43 predicted proteins | sample 1671581 | NCBI WGS metagenome assembly OOBM01 (sample SAMN06348171, study PRJEB24527) | human gut metagenome
GCATTTCAAGAATCTCACATACATCAAAACAAGTTACCATAAAATTCGAATTTATAGGTTTCTGATCAATGATAAATCACCACTTGACAAAGCTTTGAAATTGCGCTCAATTTTCTCAATGTCCCAATCCCACCATTTCAGTTGCAGCAGAAAGGCGATGAATTCGTCATCAAAACGCATCCTGACCACTCGGCAGGGATTTCCCACGGCAACAGCGTATGGAGGAATGTCTGAGGCAACAACAGAGTTGGCTCCGATAATTGCTCCGTCACCTATGTGAACGCCTGGCATGATGGTAACATGCTGGCCAATCCAGACATCATTGCCCACAACGGTATCACCCTTCAGAGGCAATTCATCTTTCACTGGAGCAATGGCACTTCCCCAGTCACCACCAATGACATAAAACGGATAGGTTGTCACACCGTCCATCCTATGATTGATTGCCAAAGGAGCACCTCCACGGCTGCTGTCAAACTGCTTGCCGTCGATGGTACGTCCTGTGTAATGTGCAGAAACTATGCTTCGGGGCGTGGGATGCTTTCCGTCAGCCTTACCCTCTGCCAACACCTTATAATATATACCCTTGGGGAGCGGTTTCACTCCCTCTTCCTGTGCTTTAGCAAATAGCCAATCCTTATTGGCTTGTGCGTATTCTCTTTTATTCATGTTCAATCAATATTGGTTAGAAGATAAACAGCTAAGGCGACCTGTATGATGATTATTATGGGTATGCCATACTTGAACTTCTTGTGCATCGTCTTGTGATGCCAAAGCCGCATACCTGCCCATGCTCCTATACAGCCGCCAATGACTGCCATCATCAGCAGCGTAGCCTCTGATATGCGCCATCTTCCTTTCTTTGCCTTGTACTTGTCAATGCCGTACAAGAAGAATGTGGCTATGTTTATGGCAAGTAGGTAACCAAGAATTATTTTCATCATCTCAATGCCCTTTCTGCTTCCAGTATTATCCTTTATCCGATATATTCAAGGAAAGCATCTACCTGCAATCTCAGATTCTCCTTCTGTGCGTCGGTCAGCATCATACGACCTTCCGTCCACGCCTCCATGTTCAACTGGATGCCCGTCTGAGGTTCCGTCATCACGTCTGCATGGATAAACGGCAGTGTGAGCAGTTCAGTCAGCTTCTCACGGCACTTGGCTGTTGCCGCTGTACCTCCCGCACCGCTCAGAGCCACCTTCTTGCCGTTGATGGCAAGCGGAGTCTGACGGTCACCTGCCACAAGCGGACGTGACAGCCAGTCGATGAGATTCTTCAAATGACCAGGGTAACTGTAATTGTATTCTGGGGAGAATATCCAGAGCGCATCTACCTCTGCCACTTTTTCCCTCACCCTCTTGACTGCTTCGGGAGCAGGAAACTCGATGTCCTGATTCATCAGCGGCACATCCGAATAGTCGAGATATTCCACCGTTGCACGCCCTATGAGCATCCGTTCCACCTCTTCAGCGAGCTTCTTGTTGAACGATTCCTTGCGCAAGGAACCGATGATAAACAATATCTTCTTCATTGTCTTCGTATATTTTGATTTTCATTATTGCAAATTACTTGCCGTCTCCGGCACATCATACTCGCCTATGCGGTAATTGATGTTTGCCTTGCGAGCCTGACTGTGCTGATGGCAGCGCGGTATATGGTATGTCTTCCCGTCCTTGATGAGCCGTGCTCCCGTCTGATGGAAATGGAATGGAACATCCGCCTTGACACACTGCTCCCGAATGGCGAGAATCCACGCATAGTCGCATGGCCGTGCATTGTGTCCCGATTCGCCTCCCACGCTCACTTCCTCGATGCTTCCGTCAAGATAGGCGGATAGGTCAACGGCTCCAATCAACGGCGCAACGATGATGCTCTTGTGCTTGATGGGCAGCGACTTGAAGATAGGCAGACGGTAATCGGCTATCTTCTGGTTCTCCACCGTACAACCAACCAGCACATTGTCATAGCCGTCACCCCAGTCATCGGGCACGCACTCCATGAATCGGTCGATGCGTTTGGTGAAGAAATAAAACCAGAGGTCGCTCCTCCGCTTCATCATCAGCCAGCACTCCTCACGCCACATGTCGGCATCGGCGAGCAGAAAGTCGGAAGTGAAACAGGTGAACACCACCTTGCCGCTCTCAATCTTCCACGACTTGTCACGCTTGCGCTTGATGGGGAGATAAAAACTGCCCGTCTTACGACATTCGCTGCTTGACACCTCGCTTCCGTACATATCATCCTGCCGATAAACATAGCAGTACTTGCACCCAGGACTGACCTTGGTGCATCCGTGCCACGGATTCCAGTTCTCATAGATGTCTGTACGCTCTGCCATACCTTCGTCTTGTTGTTTATTCCTTCAGAGTCCACCCATAATCGCCATGATAAATCATCTGTCGGGTCATGCCGCCGTCGATGCAGATGTTCTCGCCTGTAATGAATCCTGCCTTGTCCGAGCAGAGGAACAACACCATATTGGCGATGTCCATCGGGTTGCCCACACGTCCTGCCGGCTGCTGCACGGCATCTGCGCCATCGTATTCCTTAAAGTCCGTGTCAATCCATCCCGGAGAAATGGAGTTGACCCTTGCCTTGCCCTGCAGTGTGACGGCAAGGGCATGGGTGAGGGCGGCAATACCTCCCTTGGCAGCCGTGTAGCTTTCTGTCTGCGGCTGACTCATGCGGTCGCGCGAGGACGATATGTTTACTATCGAAGCACCTTCTGCAAGATACGGAGCGAGTAGCTTGACAAGATAGAAAGGTGCAGTAACCCCGACTGCCAAGGCATACTGAAACTCCTCCCACGAACATTCATCCAGCCCCTTCATCAGAGGCAGGGCATTGTTGACGATGATATCCACCTTGCCATACTTCCCGATTACTTCATCTGCAAAGGCTTCCAGCACCTCCTTCTTGGATATGTCTCCAACGAAATGGTCGCCCTCTCGCACATCAATGACCGCAACAGAAGCCCCTCTCTTGCGGAACTCCTCTGCGATACATTTGCCGATGCCATGCGCACCGCCTGTCACTACTGCTACCTTGTCCTTATATTCCATAGCGGTTATCTTATTGTAATCGATGTTCAATTATTGTTTCTGATTTCCAGAGTGATGTCCATGTATGACCGCTTGCCCTCTATGTAGCTGGCATAGAGCATTCCTTCGTTTCTGCCTTTCAGAACATGGCATTTGCCGCATATCTGACTTCGTCTTCCTCTGTCACGACTCGGCATAATCCAAACAAGTTTGGCTTCTGCTCTCGCTGCTCCATCGGTTCACAATTATGCAGACATCTCCATTCGTTCAGGACATAATCCAAACGCTCTTCTCGTGTGGGTGATTCTAAATTCGGTGCGGTCATTATTGTTGTGTTTAATTAGTCCTCATCTTTGAATGTTCCAACTGATACAATGCAAAGCTCCTCCTTCTTTTGCTATTTCCGTCATTTCTAACAGATGTATATGACAATCAGGAAAGGCGTTTTTGACATACTGATACGCTATATTGTCTTCCTCGATATTGAAGGATGGCAAAACAATATGCTTTCCAACCTGAAGAAAATTTATATATGCCCAGTTAAGATCTTTACAAGGAGAAGTAACTATATTATTGAAACGCATTTCAGTAACAGAGAATCCATATTCTACCAGAATATCTTTTATCTCTTTTGCTTCTTCTGGATATTCATCACCATGGTTTCCCATTAGAATACGATTATCTCCACACCACCTGAGAAAACCATCAGAGTGCCCATATTTGTCTGTATCATCAGAGTTGAAATCTCCATGTAAAGTCCAAGGAATGATTATCACAGGATGACCAAGTTCTGATTCCAATTTATGCTTGAACGCCAAGTCTCCCTTTTCATAATGATTTTCTGTATATACCTTATCAGTCATGACGATATAAGGGCCACAACAAACCATATTCCCGCCATCAATAATAAGGTTTGTTTTGCGACAGTTTATCCCCATTCCACGTAGCACTTTTGTGCAATCTGTTATTGTGTCAGCATCTCCTGGTTTGTTGCTATTTACAAGATAATCTGGATAATAACGATACTTTACGAACTCTTCTTTTCCCAATTGAATGGGCATGTAGTCACGAGCCCAGTAATCCTCCGTGTAATGTAACTCTTTTGTCGTTATTCCAATTTCATTCAGCAAGTCAATGAGCCTATGATAGAACTCAGGATGGCCGTCATGTTTATCCTTTAGCCATGTAGAGAAATACACTTCATTAGTGTCGGAATCATGCATCAGATTTTCACAACGAACATACCTATATCTTTTTTCCTCGAATATTGCGAAGTCGTTGCAGAGGAGTTCAAATTCTGGATATGACTCAAATTTTCCAATAATGCTACATACTTTTTTTTCTATGGCTTGCTGCTGCGTTCGAAGATTTTTTCTTTTCTCACATACATATGCTACACTGCCATTGTTATGTTCAACCAGGCGTGGAAAATTACAATCTCCACTAACTGCATTGAAAGTCCTGAAAAGCTCAGCGCAAGCCAATGGACCGTTCAGTATCTCACAACCATCTTCCTTCGTTAATTTGCGTAGAAGAATTCCACCGAAAGAAGCATTATCATCCAAAAAATATTGTTTTGAAAATTTCTTCTTATCATTGGTGATGATTTTGGCTTTAATCGAACTTTCAAAATTTAAGTCAATCCCACCAAAATCGTTTATATACCATCGCATTGCCTTGGAGACACGCGGATGGGTAATAATGTCTCGATGGTTCTTGTTGTAATAATAGAACTCAATATCATTGAATAAATAGCGTGAGCCTTCGTACTCAATGACGAAACATTCAAACAACAATTTTGCTATATGGTCGAAATGTAGTTTGATGTCTGGTGCTGTATTACAGCCTTCAATAGACATTAATTGCTTTAGTTCTTCTATTTTGCTCATAACAGAATATTTCGTTTATTATTTGTTACAGATAAATCTTATGGCATCTTTGACTGCTCTGTCAAATGCCGCATCCTGTCCGGGAACTGTGATGAAAAGATGTGCGGCTCCTTTATATTCTATACGTTGTATCCACCCGCACATTCTTTCTGCAAGATTCAATCCTTGATCGCGCAGAATGTCTCTTTCTGCAGCTATGAGCAAGGTTCTCGGAAGCATTTTCAACTCTTTATCACTACACAGGCCTACGCTAATGGCAGAACAGCGATTGTCAGCATTGATGGTGTATGCTCTATTGAAAGCTTCCATGATTTCGGCATCCAGGCCAAAGCCTTTGCCATATTGCTGCCATGATACCGAATCATCGTCAAAAGCCTTTGTCACAGGGTAGAACAGAAGCAAGGATTCTATTTTTCCGCGGCATGTTTCAGACAAAGCCGTTGCCAAAGCAAGGTTGCCTCCCGAGCTGTCACCGCCAATAGTGATGTGGTTGGCGTCTATATGCAGCTCTGTAGCATGATCGATGATGTAATTGACGGCTGTTATACAATCGTTCAGCCCTTCAGGATAAGGGTGCTCTGGAGCCAAACGATAGTCAAGAGCTATGACTCTCATTTTGCCCGATGCAGCCAGGGCATCACAGAATCTTCCACAACTATTGATGCTTCCAAAAGTCCACCCTCCTCCATGTAGATACAACAGGACAGGAAGGTGCCGGTCTTGACTTCCCTTGGGCTCATAAAGGCGCATGATTGGGGTAATCATCTTTGTTTCCACATGGTCAGAATACTTGGGTGGAGCATTCCTAGAATTGCGGACAGCTGTCAACTCTTTGATATCTCCATCTATGGCTCTGAGTATAGCCAATGTCTGTTTGTGTTGTAGGTCTGACGGCATGTTACGTAGGAATTCATCCGCCTGGATGCGCATCAGACATTGTTCTGCAATCTCTGCCACCTCTTTCTCTTCTTTTGAATTTTGCAAGAAGATGGCAATAGACAAGTGAGAACCGTCGGGCAAAAGAACGATTCCAACATCGATTCTGTCTTGTCTTCCGTCAGAAGAAGGAAAGCCAGAACCTGTCTTGTGAATCAGTTTGCCGTCTTTTGGCAAGGCTGCTGCTATGCGTTGCTGGCCGGTATTACAATCTGCCATTGTATTCCAGATAAAGGAGAGATTCTTGTTGTCGTTTCTATGCAGATAGAACCACTCCAAGAGCCTGGTCATTTCTTTCGGAGTGGCTGAGTTTTCTGTGGCTCTATGTGGACTCTTTTTCATCTCCTTCTCCGTCAGTTGCACATGGATGTCTTTGAATCCAAGCGTATGGATATATTTCTCTACCGCAGCCGGTTGTCCGCATGATGCAAACAAAAGGTCGCACGCATTATTGTCGCTCTGTTTCAATGACCATTCTATTAACTCAGCAAACGTGAAATAACGTGTACCTTCAAATCTTGATAGCATGGGCGACCATGTCTCAGCGTCCAAACTATCCTTATGTACAAGAACGGAGTCGCTAAGTGTCAGTCCTTTCTTATTTAGGTAGTCCGCTACGTATAAAGCCTGTGGGAATTTCATGACGCTATGCATAGCAAAAGCACTATCCTCCTGATGACTGCAACATAAATCCCCCTTCATAATGCTTGCCCCATATGAAAAATATGAGGATTGACCTTTCGCCTCTGTAGTCTGGATATAAGCCAGGAAAAAGGTGAGAAGCAGAAGGATTAGGTTATGTTTGTTCTTCCACATCATCTTTCTAAATATATAGTTCGTTTTCTTTTCTGATGGCACAGACTTTTTTTAGACCTTGTGTCGCTAGAAAGTTCATAATCATTCCAATGCTTCTCGCCCCTGTTGGGCATACTGACACGCACTTCATGCAGGATATACATTTGGCAGTGTCAACCGTTTTAGGGTCAGAGAACGGAATGGCATTGGCTGGACATTGCTTGGCACAAACGCCACAACGGTTGCAGCCGCGTCTTCCTTTGGGTTGTGGCACTTTACCGCCTTGTTTGTAAGGACGATTTCCTGGCACCTTCGGCATAGTGAAGTCAGCACCTTCTGCCTTGCGCATGATGTCAGCACCGAAATGGCGGAGCATCTGTTCATCATCGGCATTGGGTCGGCCTTTGCCGTATTTCCTGATGATGCTGTGTTCGGCTACGGCAGCAACTGCTGCAATCACTCGGAAACCTATCTCCGATGCTACATCCTGCATTTCCAGCATTGCATCATCATAGGCACGATTGCCGAAGACGGCTACGACAACACATTTTGCATTGTTGGGCTTCACCATCCGCAGACGTTCTACAGCCAATGCCGGCACACGTCCGGCAAAGACAGGCATGGCAACGACTACCAAGTCTTCCTCTTGGATATGGGGCAACTGGATGTCAGCGACCTTGACGCACAGGTCTGTCACAGTACTATCTTTGTCCATACCTTTACATAGGATTTCGCTCACTCGTCGAGTTCCTCCTGTGGGACTGAATATGATTTGGTGTATCATCATCTGTTACTTAAATCGTTTATTTTGTTACTCAATATTCTATCACGACATTCCACATGCTTCTTTCAGCAGTTTGACCATTTCTTCCTCATGTATAGAGCAAGCCTCTTCTTTCCATTGTCGGCTGTCGCCGGTAGTCATTTCGCTCATTCTACGTAATTTTAGACTCCCCTTGCTAATCATTTCTTGGAATGTTGATTTCTTTGCGCTTGGATGCAAATTGGAGAACTTTGAGTTGACGTTCCTCTGAATCAAGCATATATTTCCAAATCTATCCACTCCATTTGCTCCTTCATCCTCCCAACGAGGAAAACTTCCTTCTGATGGGTTGCGAGGGTACCAATGTTCAACAGAGTTTCTGAATTCAAAATCAAAGTCGATTTTAGTATTCTTTTTCCAAAGCAAATAATCGAGATAGTTGAGAACAATGTGTGGTGTGGCCACGCCTAAATAGATGCTTTCTTTGTTATTCATGAACTCTATGACAGGTTCCTTGGCTACATCATTTACTATATCCTCATATATCCATCCTTCGAGGGAGCGGCCAAGGAAACAGTCTGTTAGCCAAATCAGAAGTTTGGTAATCCAGTGCATAACTTTGGGTGAAGTATAGGAAACACGCATTGCGGCCTGAAGCATTAGGATATCTTCATTGTGCTGCTCATTATACCAGCAACCTTCTGCTACTACTTTTGTTGGTCTGTAGAGTGCTTTCTTCCTGCCTCCTTGACCATATGAACATATATCTTTTAAACTCCATACTCCATCTTTTGCTGCATCACCGACAAACTCTCGCTTGATGATGTAAAAATCAAACAAATAGCGGGTTCTGAGCAAACAGATGATAAAGCGTTTGACAAAATCTTTTGGAACAATGGGGCTGTTTTTGATTACACATTCAAAGTCTTCGACCAGTTTTTTATCATCCAGCATTCTGTCAAGCAAGTCTGTATGCGACGTGATGTTTTCTTGATGGACAAATACACGAAGGGTATGTAAAAGAAAATATGAAAAGTCGATGATACTTTCAAATCGAGCTTTCAGTTCCTCTTCATTATGATTGCCTTCTGTGGTTATCTTGAAATCTGTTCGTATTGCCTCTTTTATTGAATATCCTTGAGTCTGTGTATGTGAGAATGATAATTTGGAGTAATCGTTGATGTTTTGTGAAGGTATGTCATTCCAATATGTTCCGAAAATTTCCTCTCTTAGAGTTTTGGGGAAATGCATTTGGATATAGCCGTCAATACTTCTGCAAGCATCCCATATAGTAGAAAATATCTCTTGCCACTTTTTGTCTCCTTGCAAATATGCCATTAGCTTGGCTTTTAGTATATCGCTCTGCTCCAATTGTTCTCCACGTGTGTTCATTATCTCAAAATAATGATTAAGATCTGTATGCTTTGGCACTTCAATGCGATACAAGACAGTTTTGTGAAGTCTATCTTTTAATAGCTTTATATCTATGCATTTAAGCTTATCCTTAATGATATTATAGCCACATAAAAGTTCCTGTTGGATTCTACTCTCATCAATCATGTCGGAAGATGTTCCCGAAACTATTTTTTCTACACGTTCCAAAGTGTAGTTGCTTTTATCCCTGCAGTCAAAACGCAGTGCCACTTGTTCTCGGTCTTGAATCTCTCCAAGAGACTTCAGTAACAAGAATAGCGTTGTCAGGCGTTGTTGCCCATCAATGATCTCGAATGAGTCATTTCTACGATGCACAATTAACGAACCTATATAATATTGTCCTTCGGTTGGAATATCCATTATGTCATCTATTAGTTGAACAATATGCTTTTCCTCCCATGCATATCCACGTTGATACAGCGGCACAATGTAGTGCTCATCTGTGAATATGTTTGTTTCGTTGTTGATAATGTGAAGTCCTGTAACCATGTTTTAAAAGCCTTTATGTTTCATATTATCTAAGAGTTTATGCAGCATGTTACGTTCTTCAACGCAATTTCTGCAAGACAACTCTTCAGGTATGTTTATTATTATGTTACCTATTTCTACATGTTTACGTGCTTGTGTAATTAGGGAAAAAATAGGTATACTATTGTTTATTCCATCTCCAACTGCATATTTGTTTACAGAATCGAACGATAGATTATCCAGTTCTATACGCAGCATGAAAGCCCACATAAAGAGTTTTTTTAATGCTAAAGGGTCAAGCTGGTGAAAACGGTCATAATATAATAGAATAGCCGCTTTGAAAAGTTTCCTTACATGTTTCATTCCTATGCTGCAATGTTTCTCTTCTAAAAAATGACGAATTTCAGCAAAATCGTCCTTCTTTCTCAGCTCAGACTCAATGTTTCTCATTAGTTGTAGATAATGATCTACCATTTCGAAAAAGTCGCTGCCGGCAACAAACGGTTCTGTTATTTGGAAATATGGCATTGCCTTGTAAGTACGACGTGCAAAGGTATATGGACAATCTATTGATACCCCTTTATAAGTATCAATGTCCTTATCTGTAAATGTCCATGTCTTCCGTCCCCTTGACCAATTCCAGATAGGGAATAGGTATTCGCGGAATAGTTCTCGAATAGTATCAACATTTTTCTCTTCCCATTTGTTCACTGCGTATTCCATATCATAAGGATTTCCTCGCATCTCTCTGAGATGGTATGCTTTGAGCAAGTCGTGTGGGTCAAGAGCTCGACCACGTGTGTTTTGTGAATCAAATAGTTGGAATGCTTCAGATTCTTTATCAACATATATAATGACTACCTCAAGTATATCCTTCATGGCATTCATGAATGCCTCTATTTTTTCATTTTTTCGTAATGAGAACCACTCTTTTATGCATTGATAGTTCTCATTGATATGCCTGAGTGTAATGTTGTCTGTGTATATGTCCTGTAGAATACTATTATCAAATTCTGCATCCAGATAGTGATTCAACAGCGTTAGCGAGATTATACGCTGCTGACCATCTACTACATGTAGAGTGTTACCATCTTTATGCAGAATAATCGTGCCAACTCTGTATTTGAAGTCGGTATATAACCTATTCTCGCTAATTGCATGTTCAATGTCAAGAAGTAAATCCGTAATATTCTGAACGCCCCATTTGTATGGACGCTGATATTCTGGAATACTTAAGTTTTTTCTTAAGCAATTGCTCACAGAGATTATTTCAATTTTATTTTTTTTCATAATCGTTGTCGTATATTGCTACTTTGATGACTCCATCCCGCTTCTGCTCAAAAAGTTCGTAGGCTTCAGCAATCTTTGCCAACGGGAAACGGTGCGTGATGAGCGGGGTGGTATCTATCTTGCCTTCCTTGATGAGCTGAAGTATCTCTTCGCAGCCACAGCCGTCCACACCTCCAGTCTTGAAGGTGAGGTTCTTGCCGTACATCTGAGGCAGAGGCAGTACCTGTGGCTCGTCGTAGAGGGCTACAATCGTTACTATGGCGTTTGGTCGTGCACATTGCCATGCCAGTTGGAATGTGTCCTTACCTCCCGCAACCTCCATCACCCGGTCGGCTCCTCCGTGGTCACTGTGCTTCATAACAAAGTCGGGACATCCCTCTGGTGTAGTCAGCAGGACATGGGGATAGTGTTGCTTGACGAAGGCGCGTCTTTCTTCTGATTTCTCACAGACGATGATGCGCTTGGGATGTTTCAGCATCGTGCAGAGCAAGGTGCAGATGCCTGTAGGTCCTGCTCCGATAATCAGCACAGTGTCATCTTCCGTAATCTCACTGATGCGAGCTGCCCAGAAACCTGTGGCCAACACGTCACCCACAAACAATGCCTGTTCATCGGTCACGCCATCGGGAATGTGGTTAAGCCCCTGCTGTGCCAAGGGTACTCGCACATATTCCGTCTGCCCTCCGTCGATGCGGCAGCCAAGTGCCCAACCTCCATGTGGGGAGGTGCAGTTGTTCACATAGCCATGTTTGCAGTAGAAGCATTCTCCGCAAAACGTCTCCACGTTCACCGTCACACGGTCGCCTTTGCGGAATCCCTGGACTTCAGTACCCAGTTCTTCCACAATGCCAACCATTTCATGGCCAACGGTTATTCCCGGCACAGCCCTTGGTACACTGCCATGCTTGATGTGCAGGTCGCTCGTACAGATGCTGCTCATCGTCACACGAACGATAGCATCCGTGGGCTCCTGTATCGTAGGTTTTGGCTTATCCACTAACTCGAACCTACCTTTATCTATATATGTATATGCTTTCATTACTTCAAGAATGGGTCAATCGTCGCCAGCAACTCTGATTTCTGCATCACACCGCTCGTCCTCCACAACACTTCGCCGCGTCTGAACAGCATCAATGTGGGCACAGACTGTATGCCATACTGACTTGCAGTCACCCCATACTTGTCCACATCCACCTTGATGATGCGAATCCTGTCACCCAACACTTCCTTCACCTGCTCCAAGATGGGGTGCATCATCTTGCATGGCTGGCACCAGGTGGCGAAGAAATCGACCAAGACCAGTTGGTCGCCTGATATAACGTCTTTGAATGTTTCCATTACGATTTTCTGTGAAATTATGCTATTTTCTTTCCTATTATCTTACAATACTGCCCTGCAAATGTTAAAATCGAGAAGAATTCAATGAAAAACCTTCGTTATTTCAAAGAATATTCGTACCTTTGCAGCGCTCATCTATAGATAGAAGGAGTTTCGAGACCCGGTTGCCTTTGATGCAATTCGGGTCTTGCGTTTTATAGTGGTGTCTGCAATCTCTTTTTCATCTTCTTTTCCAAAGCCTTTAGTCCATACTCTTTGTTAAGATGGTATGCTGTCAACAGATAGAATCCGTTGCTACGTTGTTGTTCCAAGACAATAACATACTTTTCCACTTTATCATAGATGTATGTTTTCTTGACCTTACGCTTTTTGCCGTCCCTCTCTTCTATGGTAAATACATCCAGATTGTCTGGTGTCAATTCTCTCACATGGTGATTTATCCAATGAAGCCTTTGTGAACGAGCCATCTCGAATACTCGCTTTGGATAAGTCGTACCGTCTTCGTTCTCAACCATGATTTCTTCACAGGTAAGATGCTTGAACAATCTTGCCATGTCAATCTCGCCATCTGTCTTTATAGGATAGATGCGCCACCCTCTGAATGAGAATTGACAGTTATCTTCTATATCACGCTTGAATATTGCATGAAGATCATGGTCTCTTTCTCGTTCACTGAGATATGCCAGTTCCAGCAGCTCAGGGTATTTCTTGATAATATTCAAACTGCTCATTGGCTATTTCAGTGCGATAAAAAACAAATTAAACTTCTTTCTAAATTTGGGAGTTGTGGTGTTGAGACTGATATTACTGTGTTTTTTTATCTTTTCAATCAGCTTCATTTTGGCTCTCACCCTTCCTTCAACTTCCCCCCCTTCATATCTAAGGTTGTAGTTGATGGCTCCCATTAGAACATCTGCCAATTGGATGAACACACTTTCGTGTGAACGTATAAACTGAAACCTGCCAATGGAAGAGTTGTATTCCATTATTTTTCTGAGCCTCTCCAGCTTATCGCTACTGCATGTGTCCTTGATATCCATATATATGTTATATGTATAATCCATGTCCATCTTGTGATGCAGCAATTGGTAGTACATGCGGAAGTAGAAATCATTAAACATATAGTCTTCTCGTTTCTCGTCAATCTGACTCTTGTCAACAACCACAGCCCTAAATTCCATGTCATTCATAAAGAACCAGTCTATAAGCTCTGCATAGACTTTATACGTGGCCTCGTGGACATTTGTCCATTTCAGCTCATCACTATAGCCGTGCTTCTTCTTAATATCTTTTATGGCATCTTTTGCCATGCGGATTTGTGTGTATGCTATACTTGTACATCCCAAAAGCATGTAGGGATGACCGTCATGCACCATGTGGGTGCTTTCATCACAGTAGATGTTGAATGTCTTATTCATTGTATCTGTTTTTTGTTTATTCTTTATTCCTTTTCTTCAGCGGTCCACTATGAGGTCCACGGTTCAGCGTCACACCATGCTTGTTGAGTATGCGGAACACGGAACTTCGGCTTGTAAAGCCGCTGATGGCGAAGATGTCATCTATGCTGTGCCCCTCGTTGTACATGTTCACTATGTTCTTCTCACGCTCCAGTTTCGACAGTGCCCTTTCCGACTTCTTGGGCGGTCGGATATTCTGTTGCAGATGGATGATATGAGTCGATGCCTTGCGCAGCACGGCACACTCCTCAGAGAGTGACCCGAACATACGGATGACCTGTGAGGGCTTGGTGTCGGGGAAAAGTTCGTCAAACGTATCGATGCGGTCTTGGATGGAGATGATGCGAACCACCTTCACACGGCAGTATTCTATGAATGTAGCCAGTTCACGGGTGCCACGCAGTGCGTTACTGAACTTCGACACCACCAGCTCGTCGCCGCGCTCCAGACTCGATATGAGCTGCTTCCACATCGGGCGCAGCCTTTCATGTTCGGACAGTTCTTCTATCACCTGTACACAGCCGTATTGCTGCATCCAAGCCTTGTCTTCTGCATACTCTTCGCCATTGGTGGCGATGAAGATGTAACCTACTTTTGCCATACTGTTGTACGCTATTAAATGAAATCAAGTGCAAAGGTACACTATTTTTCCGAGAAACAATCATACTTGGAAGAAAAATCATACTTAAACACGATAATTTGCCATTTTCTTTTCACTTGATTTCATGGAAAATCATACTCGAAAGTATGATGCACAAATAAGATTAAACTTACTGTTATTCTTGCAAATATATCGCTGAAACGCATTAACTTTGCACCGTCAATTTCAAAATCAGACTCAAAATAATGACAACAATGAAATATGAAATCCAACTTTTCGGAGGACAAACCAACCTCCATTGCATGAAACAAATATTGCATAATGCAAAATCAAACTCGCATGGCTGTATCAGACTTGCCATTTGTATTGCCACTGCGTTTGCCGTAGTCATGCTGACAGCATGTTCAGACGGAAACGGCACTAAGTCGTTCCATTCGAGCGATGAAGCCATCAGAGAGTATCATGGCTTTCTGACCACTCTTCGACAGAACGGCAAGGTCTCAATTCAGACATTAGTTAAGATTGTCAACGAATGGCGCGTGTTGGACGATTCCGTGACATCGTGCATCTCACGTGACACTGTCAGGAAAGCCCACTCATACCCGTTCACGGTATATCATGAGTTGAACGACTCCATCCACATCGAGCTGTGCCGTATGGCGATGTCTAAGCAACGCACCTTTCACGACCTGCTCTATCTCAGAGAACAGACCTCTTCCCATGTTGGTGATGAGGAACTACAGCAAGCCGTGAAGGAAGCACAGCCATTCTTCGCTTCCTTGGACAGCCTGCCTATATATAATAAAGGTGGTAAACAGGCGGTACTGAAGCGTTACCTGCTGTTCCTGCAAAAATCCGCCAAGCAAGGCATTCACGGCAAGGAAGACCTGCTCGCTTTCATCAAGGAAGAGCATTTGTATTTCAAATCCTTCCTGCAATACCTGCCGGATTTTGCTGACGATGACATCGGTGACATCAGACGGAATACCGAACAATGCTGTCGGGAGATACTCCGTGCCGCCGACCGCAAGGATTTGTCACACAAGGATGCCATGATTTATCTCTCCATGCGCACCAACCTCCGTCTGCTGCGCAATGCACAAGCAGCTATCGAGGATCTGAAAAGTGGCAGGGTAAAGGACGAGCACACCATGCACGCCTACCTCCTGATGATGATGCAGCCGTTCATGACGATGGATGACCTTTCCGTGAGCGTGCTCTCCGACAAGGACAAGGCAGACCTCTACAAGATAGCCGATGCGCTTCCTAAGGAGATGGACAACCTGGCCAAGAAGCTGCACCTCGACAAGCAACGCCTGTCAGATATGCCCATTCTCATGATGAAGATTTATGTCACAAGATTATAAACACCCCAAACAGAGAATACGATTATGTTAGAACAGTTTTGCGATGATTTCCTTGCCGTCGTGCCTTTGCAGTTGCCAGAACTGCTGGACAAGCGCAAGATGGAGAAGCCTGTCAAGTATGACGATTACGTGCTTCTTACTTTCCAGTTGAACACCCCTTTCACGATAGAGGAAGTGATGGATATGCTCGAAGACGAGATGGAAATGATAATCCTCTATCACCACATTCCAAGCCGTCATACGGAGTTCGGGCACAGCTGCTGTGCCTATTCCAACCCCTCTTTCGGACGGATGTTCAAGGTCAACGGCTCCACCGATGAGCGTGGCATGGTCAGCCAGATAAAAGTGACCATCTATGACTCGCTGGAGCACATGTCGGCTGATGTATGCCTCGACCTCAGCCTGCACTGCAAGAACGGATTCTTCAAATACATGAAGCCCAAGGAGGAAGTCCTGCTCGACTTCATCTGAAAGTTACATTTGCCAGATGACAGTCCTGTTCTATCGCAACAACGCACCATTCTGTTGTCCACAACCAATGCTAAAGTCATGCCGCAAACTCCCGACCATCTGATGAAGGAAACGCTTTACATGAAGATTATCCATCTTCTCGACCGTCACCGCACATGGCTGGAGATTGAGAGCATCGCCACTGTCCGCAACCACACGATAGTCAGGAACGGCAGAATGACCGACATCCTCAGCCGTGTGCTTGTGGTCAAGGCCATCCACCATCATTTCCCCTACACGAGAGGGCAAGTGTGGCAGATAGCCGAGTACGACATGGAACAGGCTATCAAGAGCCTTCGGACAACCGACGGAGCTTTCCGTCAGAGAATAATCAAGGGAGAACTGACACTGGAGGATGTGGAGCGTATCATATCCACTGCCACACACGGTGTCGTCCAGCCCGACCTGAGTCCACTTCCATTATTCACATGCTATACATATTATGACAAGTAAGATACTGTTTCTCATCCTGATGTCAGCGTTCTTCTTTGTGACGATGATTCTGCACAGAAGCCGCAGACAGTTTATGACACGGTTCTATCTGCGCATGACCGCGCTTGTGACAGCAAGGAAGCTCTACCGGTTGATGCTGCTCATCCTGCTGTACGTGTTCCACTTCCTCTACCTCTGTGTACACTATAACGACATAGGCGTAGTGGCTTCCACCATAGCGTTTGCCATATTCTTTGTCTTTATGGATGTAGAGAGGTGGCTGCAGCGTCTGCACGAGGAGCGGACACCATTCCGCATCGCCGCGTTGGCGGCAGTGGTGTTTGTCTTCACTCCTCATCTGTTCACGGTTGCTGTCACCATCTCTTTTGTCCTTCTGGCATCACTGTTCTATCCCTCGCGCATAGTCATATCGCTGTGGAAGAACAAGGCTGACCGCAAGATGCTCCTCGAAGACACAGAAATGCTCATCATATACTACTATTAAGTATCACCTGTATCATGCCGTTCCTTTTGTATAATGGAGCTGGCGACAAACAACAGTATTCACCAAACAGATTATTGAAATGAAGAAACAGAAACATAGAACGAGTTCCGGCAAGATGTCTGAACGGATGTCCCTGTTGGAGTTCTTGAAAGAGAGGTCCGGGATAAGGCTGTCGAAGCTCGAAGCCTACCTTGACCTTGTACACAAGGCTTCTGTACAGTACATCCCCAAGGATCTGTGCAAGCAGGAGTTCAGCCTGTCCAACGGGCAGTTTGTAATCACCATTACCGAACTGGCAGGATGCTGGCATTGGCACCGCGCCACTGTCCGCACCTTCATCGAGCAGTTGGAGAAGATGAACCAGATTTCCGTCACCCGTCTCACGAAGAGCCAAATCATCACCATCCCGATGTTGGCTGAGACACCTGCCGTTTCTCCGATTGACGCAGCCTTGGATGTGTTCCGCCAGAAGATGTGTACCGCATTGGACGAATGGCGAAGCGGCAAGATGTCCGCATCGGCTTGCGCCTCGGAATGTGAACAACTCTACGAAGATGCAACAGAGGAAGTAGCCATTATCTTGCAGAAAGCCGACAATGGCAATTCAATTGGCAAGGTGCCATGCGGAAGAAACATTCCCGAATCTGTAGGACACGCCTTTTGTATGACTGCACTCACAGCTGTCTGCGAAGCCACCTTCCATCAGGTGCTTTCGCAGGAAACAGATAACGCCCTCGCTACCTCCCTTCTTCCCTTCTTTTACAAAGACCTGGGAGGAGACTGGCTCTCATTCATCGAGGCGGCAAAGGCAATATCAGAATTGGCATTGGATGGCAGCTCACCAGCCTTGCAGCAGGAAAGCGCAGCCATCAAGTCGCAGTTCCAGTCTCTCTGCCGACCTTTCCTTGCCATTATAGCCAACCAAGAGGTTTCCTGTCCTACTATAGGCTCTAATGACCTCTAATAATCATCGTATAACGCTTCTTCTTTTCTACAGGCACCGTGCTTCACACGTCTGCCATTGCTGTAAAATAATCGGGCTTGCCCGTTGGTCGGAAATGAGGGAATTTGGGTAGCCTAATACCCCTCTTGGTCTCCGACCATCGGGAGGCTGTCCTTACAAGCAGCAAGCTGGAGACAGGAGAGTTGTACACACATAAAAGGAAATAGGTTATGGCAACACCAAAACAGGTTATGGATTTCCGACCATCTAAGGGAATCACCACAGCACAGAGCAACGAGCACCAACGCCGTTGGACGGAAAAGGGTTGGGGATCCGCTGAATCAACAGGCAACTACGACCGCAGCCGTGAGCGGCTCAACTTCGAGGTTCGGGGCGGCAAGGTTTGTCCTATAGACAAGAGCCGAAGCATCCCGGAGCGCATGGCAGACATCCTGCGGAGCCGTGGAATCAAAGACCCCAACGAGGGACTGGCAGAGCCACGCTTCCGCACAGTGGTCAATTTCATCTTCGGAGGCTCACGAGAACGTATGACAGAATTGGCATTCGGTGACCAGAAGGTGAATCTCACTCACGGAGCGGACAATTCGCATCTAACCCGATGCAAGGACATTGAGGAATGGGCAAAGGATGTTTACCGCTTTGTTGCGGACAAATACGGTGAGGAGAACATCGTCGCTTTCATCTTACACTTGGACGAAACCAATCCGCACGTTCACTGCACCCTCTTGCCAATCAAGGACGGCAAGTTTGCATACAAACAGATATTCGCCGGAAAGGACAAGTACGAGTTTTCTGCCAGGATGAAAGCCCTGCACAGCGAATTTGCCGATGTCAACAAGCGTTGGGGCATGGAGCGCGGAACTTCCGTCTCAGAGACGGGAGCACGCCACCGCACCACCGAAGAATACCGCCGCCAGCTGTCAGAACAGTGCACCACCATTGAGCAGTCCGTCGCCACCCATCAGCGGACACTCGCCTCGCTCCAATCGGACATCCGTCTGGCAGAGCGGAGAGTAAAAGGACTCACCTCAATGGTCAACAACCTCTTGCAGGAGAAGGCTGAGAAGGAGGCGGCACTTGCTGAATTGCATCGGCAGATTCTTGCAGGTCACGACAATCCTGATGCTCTCCGTCAGCAAGTCCAAGAGCTGGAGCAGGAACTGTCCGCTATCCAGTCGAAACTGGACGACAAGCAGGAGAAGCTCTCAGAGGCTGACCGCAAGCTCGATGCCCTGCGTGAGGAGATGACCGCCATGAAGGAGCGCACGGAGGAGTTGCGGCAGGAGGCACACAGATATTCCGATACTATCCGACAAGGTGCGGACACCGTTCTCAGAAATGCCCTTCTCGAAAACATGGTCAGCGAGTTCTCCGAACGTGTGGCACGGCTTTCCAATGAGGGCAAGGACGTGTTTGACGGTTCCCTGCTTCAGGCCTTTGCGGAGAATGGAACGGAGGTGATGTACTGTGCCACGCTTCTATTCCTCGGCTACGTCGATGATGCCACCACCTTTGCCGAAGGTCATGGCGGTGGCGGCAGTTCGTCCGACCTCAAATGGGGACGTGACGATGACGAGGATGAACGCGCTTGGGCACGCCGTTGCATGATGAAAGCTGCACGCATGATGCGCCCCTCTTCCGGCAAAAGGAAGAAACGATAAGCGGCACTGTCACGTATCACCTGTTATAGTATTCACCAGATTAAATTGAACAACATGAGAAAAATACTTATTCTATCCCTTGGCTTCGCCCTTTCATTGGGTGCGCAAGCCAAAGACTATCACCGCACGGCGGACACCACCACCGTTGTATGCAGACTTTCGGCAGACGGTATGCTTCGTCCGCTTAAACCTTCCTACATGAAAGGGGCATTGGTAGCTTCGCCATGGACGGACAACTGGTTTGTCCAAGCGGCAGGAGGAACTACGGTCTTCCTCGGCAAACCGCTCGGATGCAACGACCTATTCGGTCGCATGAAACCGGCATTCTCCGTGTCGATCGGCAAATGGTTCACACCTTCCGTCGGCGGTCGTCTGAACTATGGCGGTATGCAGTTCAACGACTGCAACAACTCCTCGCAGGACTACCAGTACCTGCGTGCTGATTTCATGTGGAATGTCCTCGGCAACCTCTACAAGGACGATGTACACACTCTTGCCAGATGGAGTGTCATTCCATACGTGGGCGTGGGTATGCTGCACAACAAGGTGAATGCCCACAAGCCCTTTGCCATTTCCTACGGCATACAGGGGCAGTATCATCTCTCCCCACGCATTGCTGTTACGGCAGAGATAGGCAACATGACCACCATGCAGGATTTTGACGGCTATGGCAAGGCACACCGCCTTGGCGACCATCTGCTGTCCGCATCCCTCGGCCTCTCTGTCCGCATCGGCAAGACTGGCTGGAAGCGAGTGATAGACGCTCGCCCGTACATCGCACAGAACGAATGGCTTTCGGCATACGCCTCATCCCTTTCTGACAGCAACAGCCGCTATCACGCCCAGCACGATCGAGATTGTCAGACTCTGGAGCAGCTGCGCAAGATTCTTGCCATCGAGGGACTTCTGGACAAGTACGGCCACCTCTTTTCTGACGATGCCGCTTCTTCCGTCACAAATGGCTATCCTCGAAACGACTACAGCGGTCTCAACTCGCTGCGTGCAAGAATGAGAGACAAGTATGGTAATGGTCAAAAGACAAAGGTCATGGAGTCCGCCTCTTGTACAGAAGAATATGGCAATGCTGAAGGTGAGCCGGAAGACGATTACCTATCGCTCATCCACTCAGGAAAGGCTTGCATAGGTGCGCCCATCTATTTCTTCTTTGAACTTGGCACTGACAGGTTGCTCAACAGGTCACAGCTCGTCAATCTCGACGAAGTAGCACGCATCGCCAAGAAATATGGCTTGAAAGTTAAGGTCATCGGCGCTGCCGACAGTGCCACAGGCAGTGAAGCCATCAATGATAACCTCAGCCGTTCCCGTGCCAGATTCATTGCAGAGGAACTGATGAAACGTGGTATGGAAAATGGCACCATCTCTCAGATTTTCGATGGCGGCATTGACGATTACTCGCCCAATGAGGCGAACCGCCATACCAGAATCCTGCTGTATCTATAGCCAGACATACAGCTCCGAACAAGAGCACTAAAACTTTTTTTTCATTGATAAATTTTAGAAAGGGAGGGCTTGTCCGTGATGGATAGGCCCTCCCTTAATCATATATGTATTAACGCATATTCTATGCGCATATCTTTTTTTTATCCGTGTTTCTCAGTACTTGACCAGTCAAGCAGGAAGTCATATATACTCATTATCTGTATGCCGTTTTCGTCGCTCCACTGCTTGGTATGTTCTCCCACGATCAGCAGTTTGCGGAAAGAGTCATCTACAAGACGCAACGACCGTTTCTCCTGTTCCATCTTTTCTGCATCGGGCATACGCCACGCCGACTGGATGTAGATCCGCTCGCTCCCTTTGTTGCAGACAAAATCCACTTCCAATGTCACCCTCTGCTGCTTTCCTTCCGTATTCCTCACTCGATGATAGACGTTACCCACATCCACGAGCCATCCTCGCATACGCATCTCATTGTAGATGACGTTCTCCATGATATGTGTCGGCTCGCTCTGACGGAACGACAGAATAGCATTCCTCAGACCTACGTCCTGGTAATAATACTTGGACAACGAACCTATGTATTTCCGTCCTTTGATGTCGAACCTTTCGGATTTTTCGATAAGGAAAGCATCCTGCATATATTCCAGATAAGCCGACACTGTCTTGTCGGTTATGCTCTGCACATTGCTTACGGACTTGAACGTATTGGCTATATTCAGTGCATTGACAGGTGCTCCTATACTGGATGCTACGGTCTTCGACAATTCTTCAAATTCAGGTCTCAGTTCTATGTTGTTCCGCTCGTAGATGTCACGTAGATATACCGTGCGATAAAGGCGACGCAGGAAATCAGCCTTCTTCTCATCCCCAACCTGTGTAAGTAGTTGCGGCAAACCTCCGTACAGTCTGTATTCAGCCCAACCGTCTTCTTTCGAACCATCATACACCGTCATGAACTCCTTGAAGGATAGTGGCCACACATGTATCTCGTCACCTCTGCCTCGGAATTCCGTCACCAGGTCAGAGGACAGGAAACGCGAGTTGGAGCCTGTGACATACACATCCGCCCCTTCGGTAACTGACAAGGAAGAGAGCACCTCTACAAAGTCTTCCACCTCCTGCACCTCGTCGATGATGATATAATAAGTCTCATAGTCAATCATCATCTTTTCCACCCAGTCCAACAGGTAGTCCGGGTTCTTGAACTCTCTGTTCTTCCTACTCTCCATGTCGATGACGAGAATATGGTCTTCTCTCACGCCCTCATCCAATAGATGCTGATGAAAGAGTTTCTTCAGAAGGAACGACTTGCCTGAACGTCGCAATCCTGTGATTATCTTTATGAGCCCGTTGTTCTTTGAACGGCTCAACTGTTCTATGTATCTATATCTGTTTACTATCATATTTTACGAAAAACTGTCACTTGTGACACTTTTTCGGAGGCAAAGTTATATATTTTATCCTAAATCAAAGAAAGAAATAAAGAAAAATGCACTAAAAATCAATGATTTTCCTGTTTTGTAGTGTCTATTCCACTTGCCGATGCCCATTTTTCTTTGCAAAGTTACTGCCCGGGCGAATGGTCAAGTACCGCCATGCTAACAGGCAGAGGACTGAACGACAGCTTTCCGCAAATCAAAGATTTGGGTATTTCATTAACTCCTCCGTCTGTTTTCTTGCCTTATCGCCCTCATTCCGCAGTCTTTTGATGCACGAAAAATCAGTTCCCGACAAGAGGAGCCGAAAGGCTTCAAAAGGAGGGAAGAAAAACAAGTTGAACAAATAATTTCTTTGCGTATGGAATTACACAGATTATCAGAAAACGAGCAGGCATTTGTCGAGTGCTTCTCACGGTTCGTAAACGGTCAGATGGGGTCAGCCGCCAAGGTAGGCAATGCCCTTGCAGATGACCATCGCTATCTTATCAACGAAAAGGGCAAGGTGGTGTTTGCCTTCTTGGAACGCCTTGCCAACGACTATCAAAAAGGTCGTTATGACCAGCGTGACGAGTGGGTGTGCCGATTGGCAGCAGAGGCCATCGAACACCTTGTAGAGAACAGAATGTATTACAGAACACTTAACAACGATTGACTATGGCAAGCAGATTGATTACACCCGTATTGGAGGAGATACTGAAATCCTATCCTCTGTATTCACAGGACGGCAAAGGCAAGGATGCCGTTTGTGTGGCAATATTCTTCATCGGACACGTCCGTTGGTTCGTACTTGAAGGACAGCCGGAAGGTAACGACACCACGTTGTTCACCATCGTATGCGGTCTGCATGAAACGGAGTATGGCTATACCTCCGTCAATGAAATGGAGAGCGTAAAGGTGGATGGCTCCAAATATGGAGTGGACGAGATATTTCAAGTGGAGCAGTTGGACGGCTTCAAGCCGGTGAAACTGAAGAGCATTCCAGACGAGGATTTACAAGCATTCCTTCATAATATGGAATGACCCCAAATTAAATCAGCCGCAGGGACATTACTCCTTGCGGCTGACTATTGTTAGTACCTACTATGAGTAGTAAAGCCTACGATTAGTATATACTACGATACTACTCTCATCTTCGGAAAGCGGACTTGGCAACGTGCTCCTCTTGTACCTCTTCCTTCTGGTACTCCTCCATGTCAAGCAGTTGCTCATACGCAGAGCTGATGTTTGCGTCCATAGAATGGTTGTGGCTGAAAGGGAAGGTATGCTTCACAGAGAGTCCTGCATTGGTCACAGTCCCCACATCCAGGCTATCCTTATCCTTGTTATATTGCAGGTTCAGCAAACCACCATTCGGCATTTGGAATATCGGCATTTTTCGCTGCGCCAATTCCGAAAACTCTTCGGCGGTCATCTCCCTCGCCACAGCCTTCACGTCCTCACTGGCACGTCCTATGCCATAGCGAGTGATATGGTCACGCACTTCTTGCTCCGTATGCTTCAGGAACACCTCATACGTACCGCCGACACTCCCGTTATAGACCACTGCAAAGTCCTTGTCCTCTATTAGCAGGTCATCGCCTCTGTTCTGGCACGGCTTCCTGTAGGTCTGCTCCTCGTCCATGCCGTTCCCGTCATAGTATTCCTTGGCAAGCGTCAGCAGTCCTTGATAGTCACCTTTCTCCTTTAGCTTATCCAGTTCCGATGTGTCATCCGTTGATTGGAGATAGGCGATGGAGGCATAATAGACGTTTTCTTTCGATTGTGAAGGCTCTGTCAGGCTTTTGTACTGGGCAAAAGCCTCCTGATAATTGGTGTCAAGGTCTTTGCCGTGGTCGTAAGGAACAGAGAGTTTCACTTCCAGACCGTTACTCGTCGGCACAGCAATCTTTACAGAGTCCTCCTTCTCATGATGCTGGATATATACAGCAGAACCATTATATGCCAAGACTGCATGGTCGCCGTCATCTATGGATAGATAACTTTTCCCTTGCCCGTTTTCCTGCTCAGCCTTTTTCTCCTGGTCTATCTCCATAGCAATCTTGTCGATATGCTGCGTGAGCATTGAGGTAGCTTTTTTCACATCGAGTAGCGTGGTCTTGATGAACTGCGGCGACTCCTTCAGCGAATCCAGCCAAGACTTCAAATAGGCAGCCGAATCTCCTTTCAGATGCTTTGTCATGCCATACCGCTGAGCGGTCAGCGCAGCCGTCAGTTCTGCCACCAGTTCCTCGCGTGCATACTCTGCCGAGCCGAAGGTAGCGGGCTTGATGCGGTCTAACTGTCCCTCCGCACCCGTGGAGTGTCCCATCTCGTGGAAAAGGTTCGAGTAGAAAGACTCCCCATCCTTGAACTGCCTTTTCTCAGGCATCACAATCTCATTCTTGCTGATGGAGAAATAGGCGGAATCACCGAACATCGGTTTGATGGGACATATCCAACGGTTGTCCGCTATCATCCTATCCACGGGTTCAAAGGCAAACTGCTCGTCCTTCTCTACCTTGGGCATCGAGTATTCCTGTTCCAGTTTCTCCCAAAACTCTGGTCTGACCTCCTTCAGGTTGGTCTGCGCCACATTGAAGACATGGTAAGTCTGAAGCTTTGGATATACATTGTACTTTTCGCGCTCTTCCTGAGAGAGCAGTTTGTAGTCCTCCCACTTGATGTGTTCCTTTGTTTCCTTATTGACCACCGTAAACGTGGTGAGCATCACGGGGAAAGAATGCTCACCTTTCAGTACTGACACACGGGGCTTCTGTTCCTCGTCTTTCTTGCCAGTTTTGTTAAACTGCTGTATGCGGTCGAAGGTACAGAAGCGAGGAATCTTGTAACCCTCCTTCTCGCAATGCAGGAGCAACATCATAGCGTTCATGCCATTATATTCTCGTCCGTTCAGGTTTTTCGGCCATTGCAACGCACCTTCAGTAAACCAGGGCTTTTTCCATCCGTCTTTGCCCGACAGCGACTGAATACGCTCAATCATCATATCGGCAAACAGGTCGAGTGCCTTGTCTTCGGCACTCGGACCTTCCTTAGCATAAGGCTTTCCCATAGTCAATTAACCATTATAGGGCTGCGGAACATATTCGCTCATTTCAGACACTCGGCAGGAGAAGTCCAGTTTGTCATTGAAGACACTGACAGACAATGCCCCTTTGATGTTCGCTTTCACGCCTGGTTGCAGCCATGCCTCGCATTTGCCATCGAATAGGAAGAAACTTACCCAGATGTATTCAAATCCGTCCTGTACTTTCTCTGCGCTGAAAGCGGAGAACTGGCAGTACGGCACACCATTCTTGTCCGTCTTGTCCTCAATGCTCTTGCCCACCTTGCCGCGGAACTCCATCACGCCCTTGATGCAGTCCTCTGCCTCGTCAGGCTGGTGGCTGATGCTGCTTGCCGACAGGTTGAAATAAAGGACATCGCCCCATTTTCTTGGTACCAATACACCGGCTACCTCAATGCGTTCGCCGATGTTGCAGCTGCCCACCTCCGTCAGTGTCCCATCTTTGATGACCGACACCTCGATGGTCTTGTTAATCCCGCTCTTCGCTGGAATGACTACGTTCATGGCAAAGCTCACGAATGCCTTGCCCTCCTTGTTCGTGCGGCAGGTCGCAGCCTTGCTGACCGTTCCGCACACTGTTACATTACATTTGATCATTGCTCGATACTATTTGAATTATACATATCCATCGTCCAAGTGAAATGTCTTAGCAATGACAATAATCTCTTTTCAATCATCATATACTAGCGCACGTATCAGTTCATAGACTATCCACGCTGCTATGATAAGTTGGAAGCCGAGATAGATGATGGCCACGGTCTGACCGAAAAGCCATTGGGTAAGCATGAAGTGTCCTGCCACAGCTACCATACCCACCAGCAATGTACACAGATGACTTGCTATCCTTTTCATTTCCTTTGCAGATTTTGTTGTTGACTCTCAGCCTCCATCCCTTGCTCGAAGTTCTGCGAAGCCTGCTGTGTCGCCACGATGCCTGTCACCATTCCCGCAATCTTCGTCCGTTTGCTTTCTTCCGACAGATTGGCATTGCCCAAAATGAGCGACAGGCGGTTCATCTCCGAGGAGGTCAGTTCACGGTCAATCTTCACCGTACCGCTCTCTGCATGAAGCACAGTCTTGCCGTTCTCACCCACAGTAATGGTGCATTGCCTCATGCCTGGAACAAGCGAGGTCAAATCTACGAGCCGGTTGGCTGCCATGGCAGAGATAAGTCCTTTTTGTCGTTCCTCATCATTGCTGTCAATCTGCGCTGCCAACATCATCAGCGACATGAAGGTGGTCATCGCCATGTCGAGTATAGGGTCATTCGTTCCCGAAATGCCCACGCCGCTGTCCTCCGAGGAAAGGATTTTCTTCATCCAGTCCTCCGACGAAACCTTCTGCTCCTGTGGCGCATTGCTCTTGTATTTTGCCAACAGGTCATTGCCGTTATGCAGGGCCTGTAGCTTGATGTTGCCTTTCTGTCCGATTTCTGCCAGATAAGCGGCTGGATCCATATCCCTTTTTGAGCCGTCAGCCGATACACTCTTCACTCCGAAATGCAGATGCTCGCCAGTGGTTCTGGTGCCGGTATTTCCCGACACCCCCAACTTCTGACTGGCATTAACCACGTCACCTACCTTTACTGCTATGTCAGACAGATGCAGGTAGGAGCATTGCACCTTGCTGCCATCCTCACGGCTGTATTCCACGGTGACGGATTTCCCTCCTGCCGTGTTCGCATTATGGTTCACCGCCACCACCTTGCCGCCGTTCTCCGTGGCCAACACCGCCTCATGGTTCGTCTTGATGTCAATGCCCTTGTGCATCTGCTGCTTGGTGGCATCCATCGGATCCTGGCGATTGCCGAAAGGCGAGGTGATGAAGAGAAACTCCTCTCGCTCCACAGGAAAGGAATACCCGGCAGACTGCGGTACATGGGCAGCAGGCATTTCTCTACGAGGATTATTCTCCACCCCGAACGACCGACCTTCTGCCCGCATCTCAGCCATCACCTCACTGTCATACTTGTCCAGTCCGTTGGCTTCAATGATGCGCTGCAGACTTGCAGCATAACCGCCGCCCGTGGCATAGCCGGCACGCTCAATGCCCTTCGTCCATCCCTTGTAGTCGTCAGGCGACAGCGTGAAGCACTGCGCATAACGCTTGTTCTGCTTCAGGAACTGCGAGTGATGCTCATAACTGTCACCCACGCTTTTGTACTTACAGAATTTCTCGTTGGGCCTATCATCCGTATAGACTCCATACTCTCCGCCATTCTTCAACCACGATGCCGTAGCCTTGATGCCAAAGTGGTTGTTGCATTCGCGCGACAGTTGGCTCTGTCCGTTGCTGCTCTCCAGTATGGCTTGCGCCAAGATGACGGAGGCAGGAATCCCATACATCCGCATCTGTTCTTTGGCTTCCTCCGCATATTGTGCGGCATACGCTGCGTTCTTTCCCATAAGCCTATCTCCTTAGACTGGTGTGTTGTTCTGTTTCTTGACTTTCCTGTGCCATCTGCTTTCCTGTCTCTTTTCCAGGTGACACCATCTCCGTAATTCCACGCTTCGATGATGTTGTCTGCTTCGGCATTTCCAACTGGTCACAGATGGCCACCCGTTCACCAGCACGAATGAGCTTCGGCAGATAGGTGTCGAGGGCATGATATGGGAATCCTGCCATTGCCAACGGCTTGCCTTCATCATCCTTGCGCCCATTGCTCTTTGTCAGCGTAATACCCAATATTTTGGATGCCTTCACCGCATCATCCTTGTAGGTCTCATAGAAGTCACCGCAGCGAAACAAAAGAATGGCATCAGGATGCTTCTTCTTCAAGTCAAGATATTGTTGGACAAGGGGAGAGACAGCAGCCTTGACAGCCTTTTCATCCTTCTTTTCTTCTTTCTTTTCCTCTTGTTTCTTCTCTTCCCTTTGTTCAGAGCTTTTATCTTCCTTAAGTACCACTTCCTTCTGTTCATCATGCTTATCGACAATTGCCGTCTCCGCTTGCTTCACCTCCGTCGCTTCTTCCTGCTTCTCTTGTGTACTTTGCTCGACATTGTTGTCTTTCTGCAATACATCAGCAAACAGCGAGGCGGCAAGGTTCTGCTTGTAGGAATCCCTGTCAGGAGCCACCCACAATCGTTGCCATTGTGACGGACTGACACTTCTCGGCTGCAACTTCTTGCCGTCAATAGTGGCTGCACACAGGCATTCGCCCGATTTGGCACGGAATACTGCCACACGCTGGATGCGGTTCAAATCAACCTCCTGCTCATTACCTCCGAAGATGTCCACCTTCAGGTCGGGTTTCGCCTCTGCCATAGCATAATACTTCTGTGCCAGTTCCTCACGCACACGCTCGATGTTGTCCATCGACTGCTTCAAGGTGGTGAAGAAATGATTGAGGTCTCCTTTGTCGGGATAGACGGCAAAGCCCTCCTTACCTTCGGGCTTGATGTACAATGCCCACCGCTCCTTGTCATCCTTTACCAACTGCACATTGTCGAAACCGATGTCACGGCTGTGGGTTACGGCCTCAGAAGCATCCAACGAGGATAGGTCTTCGATAGACCAGTTGCGCAGTCTTGATACCGTGATTTTCTTGTCGGCGAAATAACTGTCGTCGGGACGGAAGCCCAAGGCTCCGTCGGGATTGTAGAAACGCACGTTGTCATAACCCTCTTTCTGCAAGGCATTGGTGAAGCGTTGCTTGTTCATGCCCTTGATCTCGTTGTTCACCTCCAACGATGCACCCTGTGGCAGCACCACATCGGCGGTCTTGCTGGCATCATCACGCACGATGACCACAGTACGCTGCTCCTCGTTGGGATGCTGCTTGATTTCGTCTGCTACGAAGTAGTGGTTGGGCAACTGCACCTGTATCTGCGCCGTCTCTCGCTGATGCTGGTCGGTGGCATACTCCACCTTTTCACCCAGTTCGGCTTTCTTCAACACCTTCAGCGCACCGTTCACCTCACTCTCGATGGCATCAATCAGACAAGGGTCTTCCTTCAGTTCCCTCGTCCAATAGTCCACCATGCTAAGGCTGTCCTTTGACAGACGGGCAGGCAGTCCCAGTTCGAGCATCTTCACGCCCGAAGCTATCTCAGTGATGAGTCGTTCCTTCTTCACGGCATCCTCCGACGGGGCTTTGCCGTTCTTCATGACCATGCCCTCACGTGCCAACCGCTGCTGATGACCGGTGGCAGACACCAACTGACGCATCATCTCCTGTACATAGTCATTGTAGTGCTCGAAGTCACGCTGCCGTGGCAGGTAGATGACATCCTTCTCGGTGTCGTAGTGCGCCACACCCGTGCCGTCCTGACGTACATTCACGAGGTTGTCCTTCATCTTCTGAAGGAATCCGTTGACGCACCCATGCAGCTGCTTGTCCTCCTTGTCGCCATAACCTCTATCCTCCACCGTGCCATCCTTCTTCAATGCCGTAGTGTAGGCTGTTTCGTTAGCCATAGGCAGTAGCGTCTGGTCGATATTGAACAGCACACGGATCTCACGGTTTTTCACTCCCTTGTACTGCTGTTTGTCCTGTTCCGACAGTTCTGCGTATGCCTCCTTGGTGATGACATCGTCGGGATTGTTGCGGTTGACGTACTTATTCCAATTGTAATACAGGAACGGCACACCTTTCTCATGCTCCCTCACGCTCTCACCCCGTGCCTTCGCTTCGGAGAACTGCGTAAACAGATTGCTCTTGCAACCCTTGGCATCGGAGTCAAGGGCAAGGACAAGGGCATTGAACGGACTGACCGAAAAGCCCTTGGGATAGAGCTTCGGATAGAGTTTGCCGCTTGCATTCAACCAATGTCCCTTGGCATCCACCGCACTCGTCAGTGCCTCAGTGAGCAGCGACACCTGCTTCTCCGCCGTCCGCTTCTCAAATTCTGATTTCTCTTTCATGCTTTTATCTTTTTGTTTATCTCAATCACATTCTATAATTGGCTTACCAAGCCACCGTTCCCGACAATTTTGTTGTCGGGCTTCACTGTATTCCCCTCGGTCGCACCACGCTCTCCCGTGCCTGCTCTTCGTACTGCATTGCTGCCATCTGTCGCATCTGGTCGTTCTTGGCAAGTATGGCGTTAGCCAATGTATTCAGCGGCAATGCCCCCGACTGATGCGCCCCAATCACACTGTCAGGCAGTTGAATGGTACAAGGCACATGGTCAATGTTGGCAACGAGACACCGCCCTTGCAGCATCGGGTTGCTGATACGAGGATTGAGTGGTTCATCAGGATATTGGCGGTACTGAATGCGAGATGCAGCAGGACTAACTGTAGGTGCAATGCCTTCCTGCTGTTTCCTGCCCAGCACCTCATGTCCCGCTTTGTTGAGCAGATTGGCACCTCCCATACCCATCAACAGCATCTTCAGTATAGGATTCTTCACGAACATTCCAGCCACGATAGAGGCCAAAGGAAGGAGGCTATTGTCCATATTCAGCGATTTTGTCTTGCCAGTGAACAGTCCCACCAGTACATCGGGCAGCATCGCCAACACATAACCAAGGTTCTTGCCGATGTCTGAAAAGCCGTTCAGTCCAAAACTCTGCAACAGCCCGTCCCATCCATTTTCGTTTGTTTGTAAGGCTGTTTCCTCCTGCTGGACTACAGATGGTGTTGCCTCTTCAGTCGATGAATCAGGAGTTTCTTTCGGTTCTGCCTTCTTCTCCTTCTCAGCCTCTGCATCCAGTCTCGCCTTAACCTCCAGATACTCGTCTTCCTGTCCAGGCGCAACTATCAAGGGCACATCCTTGTACTTGCCTGTACGTTTGGTTGCTTCGTTTCTCTGAGGGTCAAGGAACGTACCTTTGTTCCAAGGAAAAGAGGTCTGCTCGGTTTGTTTCGTCCAATCCATAAAAGTGATATTGCTCGTGGGAATCTTGTTCTTGAAATGGCTGTTGGTAGCCTTGATATAGCTGTTCTCGTGGTTCTTGATGACTTTTGCCTGTTTGCGGAATGAGGCGAAGACGTTGGTGCCCGTACCGAAAACTCCCTTGCTGATACACTCCTCGACACAGACCTCTTGGCTGCTACCTTTCTTGCTTAGGTGCTCCATGCCGACATTCATCACCATATCGATACCGACAAACTTGGCGAAGGTTGCCCATGAGCCAATCCCTCCCATGGCCACGACATCGGCACCCGCTCCGGCTGCCCATCCCGCTGCCTTCTCTGTTCGAGAGGGCTTATAGGCTGCCTCTCCTTTGGCTTCTATCTCTGCGGCAAGGGGTGACTTGTTCAGTTCGTAGGGCAGACCGAACAGACTGCTTTGTGCCGCCTTGCGGATGATATAGTCGGCAGAAGATGTTGGCATACGGTCTTTCACCATTTTTTCTATCATCAGCTGCTCCATGCGGTGATCGATATAGGCGTATGCCAAATCACAACCGAGTTGTTTAGAGAGTGCATCGTACCGCTCTCGTCCTATCTCCGTCACCACCGCCTTGCGCCATTCCTCAGCCATCACGGCAAGGTCACGCTGCATATCCTTGTTGCCGACAATAGCCTCCTTGCACATCGCCAGATAGTCTTCGGTGGTCTTGCTGTTCCACTTGCCTGTAATCTTCAGCGTGGCGTATGGGTCATCACCAGGCATATTGGCAGTGGCCAATGAGCGTAGGATGCCAGCCGTACTGTTGGAGTAGGCTCGCATCTCGTCTGCCTGTCTGTTGGACAAGTCCCGTTGCACCCTGCCCATCACGGGGGCAAGGTGACACCCGAAGTAGTCGCCCATCAGACGCTCTATCTCTGCGAATCGCTGACTGTTCTTAACTGCCATATACCTTGTTTATATATTATACTGCTGTAATATCTGTTCCTTTGTCTGCTCGATGGCATTGTGATATATCTCCATCTGCTTAGGATAGTGTTCCTCCAACCATGCGTCCTTGTCCACTTGGCAGTGGATGAACTGCACGGCCATACGTTCCTCAATCTCCACGGAGGGTTCCCCCTCTTCCTTACCATTGAACCATGCCTTTGTCCACCATCTCACGCCAGCCCGGTCGGGATAGACGCTCACTATCCTCGGAATGTCGAAGCTCTGGATATCCACGTCCAAGTCGGCAAGAGGGTCGATGATGCCGTCATGCGTCAGGGCTTGCTCTTGGAGTTTTTTTTTAACACCTCGTCCATCGTGGAGAGATATACCTGATGTCGCATGGCAAGATAGTTGAGAAAGTCGGCAATGAGCAGGTTCTGCACCTTAGTCGCCAAAGGCATACAGCGGTTGCCGATGCCCAAGGGATTAGCCATGCTCGGCATGGTCTCGTAGAAATAATGCTTGCTCGCTCCCAACGAGAAGATGTTTCTCAACGACTGCTCCGTATGTTCGGGCAGAGAGTATGCTCCTTGTTGAAGGTCCTCGAAGTAGGAGGGAAGGAAGCGGAGCATCAATGCCTCTATCTCCTGACGGTCGGTGTCGTAGGGTGAAGGGATGTTCATGTCCAGTTCATTGATGCCCATTTGGGAATTGTGCTCCAATGCCTTGATATTGCCGTAGAGCATGGTGAGGAACTCCAACGGATTGATTTCCTCTCCGTCAAACCTCACCTCCATGTGCAGCAGGTCGCCACTGATGGCGATGGTCTGACCGGCCTTGACGCTTTGGGAGAAGTTGGCGAAGACATTGGAGAGATGCCTGTAAGTCACTTCGTATTTGCCGTAGCGGATGGTCTGGTAGATGCCATGCTCCGCGTCCGACCCAATGGCAGAGACGGTTCCCGTTGCCACCGCCGACAGCAGGTAATGGTTCACTGAGAAGTCTATGCCGTGATGGAAGAATGTTTCTCCCGTCACGGGATTTTTCTGCTCTCCGTAACCCAAGGACATCTGCACGTCCTGCTTTATAGGCTCCTCAAACGGCATACAGTAGCCGCTCGATGAGCGCAGTATCATTTCTTCTGTATATCTCATATCACTGTATATTGGTTATCGTTTCATCCCTCTGCTTTGGGTCTCTGCTTCTTTCATGTTCTGCCCATGTGAAGACGTACCGCCTCTGTTAGGCAGAGTTTGCGCCACCTTAGAATTGTTCCCGATGATCATCGCTCCAAGCAGGGCACCCGCAATCTTGCTCATCCAACCAAAGCGTCCGAATACCATGAAGGCGGCAGCCACCAGTCCGACGATGCTCATACCCGACACGTTGCCCTTGCCGATATTGCCAAAGAGATTGCCTATCATGTCGCATCCTACGCCTCCGAACATATTCCTAAAGAAATCACTGATGCCGCTGAACTGGGTGTCCATCTTTCCGGCTACAGTGTTCACCGCATCAACGGCTTCACCAGCCTTGCCCGTCAGACGTTGCACATCGTTGGCGGTTTGTGCCACCGCTTCCGTGGCATTCTCGCCGATGACAGCATCACCTACGATGCGTGCCACGCTCTTGTCTGTGGTCAGCTTCTCCCATGTCACATAGCCTGCGGCACTACCCACTGCGGCCGTCTGCATAGCCTTGCCGGCTCCCATAAGGGTGCGTTGCGGGTGGAGTGCCGCACTGCCTAAGGTCTTTCCAGTTACTCCGATGACATGGCCAGTACCTCGTGCCGCCTTGCCACCATATTTCAATAATGAACTCCAAAATCCCATATCTTATCGTTTTTTAATCACGGTTTGACTTCGTCTTCTTCTGTCACGACTCGGCATAGCTCGAACAAGTTCGGCTCTGCTCTCGCTGCTCCATCAGTTTACGTTCTTGCCCACCTGCTTCCACCGCCTCTTGGCAGCCGCTGCTATCTCGGCTTTGTTCGCTTTGGTGGGTCTTGCCCCTTCGTCTATCTCCATCCAAACATCGCCCATGGTGGTGTATTTCACCGCCCTCGTCAGTCGCTTCAACTGCTTGTTCATCTTCTTCAGTTTGGGTCGGATGCCGAAGACTATCTCCACACGCTCCTTCTCGGTCATCTTGTTGCCCGACAGGCATACCGTGCGTATGTCATTAACTATCTCGATGCTGTTCATAATCAGCTCGCGGTATATCTTGTTGCGCTTGGCTGACAGGGCTACGGCAAGTCCGTTGGCAGGATGGGCATCCAACTGCGCCACCAATCCACCCATATTGTCCACCAACTGACCTATCTCGTGATAGAAACCATATATCTGTGCGGCATAGCTGACGATGGAACGGAAGGAGTCCAGATAGTTGTTGAACTCCCGCTGCAGGTCGGTAGTGGCTTCCACTTCCTCCTTGGTCCAGATATGGCCGGTGGATTGTAGCAGCATCACTTTCTCCTGATTCTTCAGTTCTTTCTCCGCCTTGTTGGTGTACATCAGAATCATCCCCGCAAGAGTCGGGTCGTTCTGCGCCCGCACTCCTGCAAAAGATGATATAAACATAAAAATGGCAATTGATATGAAATACTTCATGACTGATTCCTTTATCGTTAATCACTGATGGTCATACGTCCTGCTCTGCGCCATCTGCTAAGGGCTTGGGTGGCTATCTCTCCATTGCTTCGGTCTATCATCCCTGCCGTCACGCCGTTCCACACATCGGTCATGGTGTAATATCGTATAGACAGATAAAGACGATGCAGCTTCTTGCTGAAGGCACTCAGCTTGTCGTTCAGTGCCCACAGCGTCTTGCTCCTTTCCGCACCAGTCAGCATGTTCTCTTTGCCTCCTTTGGCGACTGCATCTTTCAGCAGTGTGAAGACGGACACCAATTCCGTGGCGGTCTCCATATACAGGTTGTTCATCGAGAGGGTGGCAACGATGCCTTGCGGATTATTGTTGATGGCCTTGCGCATCTTACACAAGGTGATGAATATCTTCACTCCATCGTCGTACAGATAGGTACAGGCTTTGAGGGAAGAGGCATAACCACTGGCGGTTTTCAGATAACTGTTGTACTTCTTCTCCCATTCGTGTATCTTGGTGAACTCTGCGGCGATGGTATTCTGCAACAGGGCAGTCTTGGTCTGACCTTTGATTTCCTTCTCTATCTCACCGTTGATGGCTTCGTTGCCCTCTGCTAATGCCATCCATTCCAAAGGGTTGGCAGTCACAATCTGTGCATGGGCTGACGGCACGCTCAGTACCAATGCCACGACAATGAACCAAATCTTATCTATTCGTAATCTCATATACGCCCTTTCTTCGTTTGTTCGTTTCTACTCTTGTTCGTATCACACTCACCACGTCATAGCTGTTGCTGATGCCGGTCATTTCCAGTTTCGGTGTCGTTCTATCCATCGACAACACGGTCACGCTTTTCAGTCCGCATAACTGTTGTATCAATGTCTGATGCTCGGCAAAGTCCACCACTCGGTACAACTCCATGTAGTTCACGCTCCGCTGAAACACTCCGTGCTCACAGATGAGTTGCTCGCTCCCGATATGGTAGCGGATACTCCTCAGATAGATGAATCGGTAGAGTAAACAGAGGGAGAACAGGAGGCTGAAGACAAGCAACAGGGTACTATATGCACAACCGGGCAATCCTCCGATTAGGAGCATTGCCACGCACAACAGCAACAGAGGCAGTTCGTTGATGAAAAACTGTCCGATGCTGGGGCACAAGGTGATGATGCTATTATCTTCTTGTCTCATACGCTTCTATGATATGTGTTCTTTTCTTCTTTTTCCCTTTGTTTCTCTGCCTTGCCGGCTGCGATAAACTCGGCATAGTCGAAGGTATCTGGTTCGCCCTTGGCAATCAGTTCTGCTGATTTCTTGTTGAGCAGCGCATCGTTCCAGTCCTTGTAGCAACCCAATGGATGATAGGCTTGCACATGCTCGTGACGGAAGCCCATCTCTGCTGCCACCTTCCTGAAGTTTGCAACAAACTGCCGCCCTGCATCGTCCTTGTCAAAACCCAAATAGTGCCGTGCGTTGGGAGTAACGGACAGAAGTCCTCGCATCTGTCCCTCGGTGGGTGTGCCGCCCGTAGATACATACACCATCTTTACAGGATTTATCTGATACTCTGCCATGGCATCGTAGGCACTCTCAAACCATACAATTTCGCTTGCTTTATCCAACGGCTCGCCCGTGAGGTTGGCAATCCACAGTCCTTCACTGCTGTTGCTTCCTTCTGCCTTGCCCTTGTAACCGCCGCTACCGTCCATCTTCGGTCGTCCTCGTTCCTCAAAGCCCACAGTCTTGTCGGGTGTCTTGGGCAGTACAAGCGGAAAGGCAAGGTTGGCAAAGGTAAGTCCATCCGTCCGATGCTTAGTAGCCAGACAGAAATGCCGATGAAAAGCATACTGCGTATAGAGGTCGATGCCTCGGAACTTAAAATAGGGATAAAACCTTTTCTGCGTTTCCCTGTCCTGCGGATTGAACTTGTGGATGTCGTAGTCATTCAGGTTGAATGGCTTTCCGTCCTTTCTTGGTTCTGTAATCTTCGATGGTCTGTCCTCTATGGGTTGGTTGAGCAGTCGGTTGCAGACGAGGTTGACGAGTCGGTCAGGAGACATTCCCACCTTGTTCTCTGAAAACATTTCTGGATGCTCCTTGATGAACGAAATGACATTATACACCTTCTGCTGCGGTGGTTGGAAGCAACATTTCCCATTCTGCGTGACAATGAACTTATCACCACGCACCCGTCTGCCCTCACTGTCAGTACGCACATACGACGGATAACGCAAGCCATCTCTCTTGTTCAGATGATACCCTGCGTCCACCAGTACTTCCTGTATGCTCAACCTGTCCAGAAAGTCATCGTATGTCAGTTCACTACTCATTATAAATTATAAATTGTAAATTATACATTGTTAATATCCTCTCCTTATCTCCGTGGCAACATGATTTGCTTCTGCCTCAAAGTACCTTGCCGCAATCTCCTGTGGCGAATCCACTCCCGGTTTGAAGTAAGGACGTGGACCGCCATGATGCTCTGCATAGAACTCCGGGGCTGGATGGTGATGATGGTGGCTTATGTCATGCGCCACCTCTGCTGTAACGACTGCTCCTGCCGTCAGAGCCGCCAATATCTTCGTGCCCAGTCCGGCGTTGGTTTCGGGGCGTGTCTTCATATCCACTTCACTGAAAACCTTGGAGAAGAGTTTCATGCGATGGTAGTCATCCACCGCCAAGAACTTGTCGTAGTCCTTCTGCTTGATTTCGTGCGTGATGGCTTCTCCATTGATAATGGCGGTCATGCGATACTTATCTTCGCCTTTCTTATCTCCCTCCATCGGAGGCACTTTCTCCACCATGATGTCACCGACTTTCACTTCACGCCCATGCGCTCCCTCACGATACCAACCCTTGTTCTCATTAATCAAGGCAAGGTCTTCACCTCTCACCATGGCATCGCCTTGCAACACGTCACGTCTGACAGTCTCGTCCTCTTCCAACGGAAGCAACCGTTCCTCGTCTTGTTGCTGACGCTGCTGCAACTCCTGTTCAAGTTCGGGATGCAGATGCAGGTCGATGCGCTCCTTGCTATTCAGTGTGTCCATCAGGATTTTGTCAGCAAAGTCGTCCTTGATGATGCCATTCAGCAGTTCCAAGCGTTGAACGACGGGCACTTCCTTGATGGAGTTGGAGGTGAGTTTCTTCAGTTCCTCATCTGTCAGGTCATACACCATGTCGGCATTGACGCTGTTCGACTGAATGGTCAGCGTCTTCGCATTCTCATCAATGATGATGCCATGCGATGCCAGACACTCCTGCCACTTCTCATTGGTGAAATAGACAGGCGAGGTAATCAGTTCCTTATAAGGCTTGGCTGGCTCCGTGCTTCTCGTGCGGCTGATGGAAGGCATTATGATTCCCTCCAAATCTTTCAGCACATCCTGTTGCTGAGGGCTATAACTCTGTTGCTGTCCCTTATAATAGAACCCATAACCGCCGCTCTGCAATTCGCCAGGCTTCATTCTGCCGTCCCAACGTTCAGGCACAATCGGGGCTTCGGGGAAGAACAATCGTCCTCCAACTCTGCGAAGATGGAATCCCTCCTGACTGCGTGGTGTCCAACCTAAAAAGGGTGGTGGCATATCGATGCGCCCCATCCGTCCATACTCGCCGATACCAACACGATAGCCGTGCAGCCCCATAGCTACACGACCGTTGGCATTGCGTGCATGAACGAAGTTCTTGGGCATATAGAAGTCGTTGCCCACAATGCCCGTAAAGGTATTGTAGGCTAACTTGTTGGCATGATTCGTACCCCAGTCGGTCAGAGCCAACATCTGCTTCTCGGTGATGTTATAGGTAAGCAGCGGACTGTCATGCCCTTGCACCACAAGCTGATAGCCGCTGCCATTACTCACCACATGAGCCTGCATACCATTGCGCATGAGCAAGTCACGCATCTCTGGTTGCAGGTCCATCTGTTGGGGATTCGTATTCTTTCTTATCGCCATACTTATTCTTCACTCTTCATTCTTCACTCTTCATTTATCATGCTTCACCGTTCTCTATTGCCTTCTCCAGTTCCTCATCTTTGTGATGGACAAACTGCTCCGCACTCTCTTCACAAATGCAGAGTCCGTTGTTCAGACAATAGCTCTCATATTCTTCCTGCCATTCAGCAGAATGATGGTTGACATACTCCAACCAACCGTACTCGCCGCTCTGTATCTTCTCGACGAGCACATCCTCTGGATAATATTTATTTGATGCCATATACTTATTATATTATGTGTAGATTATTTGTGCATGGAAAAAGAGGCGCGGTTGCGCTCTCCATTCTTCTTCTGCTCATTCCAAAGTTCTTCCGTGTATTCCTCTTCAGGCACATAGTCAAGATTACCGTCATCGCCCATTACCCAACAGCCATAGCACCCGAAGGTGTATTTGTCCCACTCTCGCTTGGTGTTCTCCTTCCACTTCTGACTGTCGCCTTGATTAATCCTTATGCCGGTCTTATCGTTCAGGTCAATACCCACCGTCACCTGTTCGTCCTCCATGATGAGCGTGAGCGGCTCACCCTTCTGCATCACGGTCAGTTCTGCCGAACTCAGTTTCAGTTCATCCTTCAGCACCTCCAAGTTGCGCCCGATGACAGGCGTAGGTACCGACATCACCTGATTGGTCTCCGTGTCAATCTGCACGAAAGCCTTGCTGCTCCTGCCATCAGCATCCTTAACATCGGCAAGGATAGCCTTTCCAGCCAGCAAGTCCTCCTGCTGTTCCTGAGTAAAAGCCTCCAATGGTGATTTCTCCAACTGCGGATAGAAGACCACATCCACCTTGCCGTCCTCCATACGGACCAACGCAAATCGGGTGCGGCTCTTCAATGTCTCGCCCTCATCATTATTCACCTGAATGGGCAGCAACGGTGAACGTCGTCCCTGACCAATATCTTCCAACGCCCACATGGGCAGGTCTTCAATCTTCTCTTGTGTGAGACCAAAACGAGCCAGTGTCTGATAAGGCACCTCGCTCTCTTCAAATCGTACTTGCTTCATACTTTAACTTTGAATTTGAAATTAAACTCATGCAAAGTTATATACCTATTCAGAGACAAGCAGAATTGCATAAGATAATGCGTGTTATTTTTGACGATTATTATTATTTGAGTTTGATTTCTGCTCAAAAATCAAACTCGATTGCTATATTATGTTACAATCTTCTTGTCTTCCCTTTGTTCTTTATGCCAGTCAAAGAATTGCTTGTTACTTTTGCACCATGAAACGATTTCTACTCATCACAATAGCAGCAATATTCTGTTCATCAGCAACAGTATGCGCTCAGTTCAATACCGTCACACAGACTAAGGTACACCGCAAGGCTGTGCCAAAAACGACGCAGTCCGCAACATCCGAACAACTGCCTCCGTGCTCGCCGCATCAGCGGCGAGACTCTCTTGCCTTTGCCCCATTACAAACCCAAACGGAGCAGACCGACCGCCACACGGCACTTGTCAGTCCACTCCGTCATATCTCTGTCACCAGCCCTTTCGGCTACCGCAGAGACCCATTTACAAAAAGAAAAGCCCTACACAACGGGCTTGATTTGAAGGCAAATTACGAACCCACATACGCCATGATGCACGGCGAGGTCATCAAGGTAGGCAAGGACAAACGTTCAGGCCTCTATGTCACCCTCCGTCACGGCGACTTCACCGTCAGCTATTGCCACCTCTCCCAAACTCTCGTCACCAAAGGCACCCACGTCCGTCCCGGCATCATCATCGCGCTGACAGGCAACAGTGGTCGCAGTACTGGTCCCCACCTGCACCTCACACTCAAAGACACAAAAAAAGGACGAGCCATCGACCCGTCCATTCTTCTCAATCTTATCAAGCATCCACTCTAATAGAACGCCTTGTCTTTTGTCGTTCACATCACCCCTTCCGCATTGCAATAATGTCTTAAATATCTAATCCTCAACAATTTCATTGAATGAAAAACAAGTGTTTTATTCACGAATATAATATGATTTCGTGAAAGATGTCATAAGATGATACTAATATCTATGCTATTTGTCAATAAAGAACCCGTTTCTATGCAGATATTCTGAAACGGTTAGTGTTCCAATCCCTATCTGCTCACACAACAAAGGAAGTTTCTTGAACAACTTACCGTCATTCTGCTGCCTTGTTTCCTCCGTCATTACTTGCATCTCTTCCAGATGGATAGCGTCCGAGTGTCGTACATTCAGTGCATAAATGATAATCTTAGCATCACCTGTTTTAAGGTATTCTTCCTTTTGCTCTATGTATTCTTCTTCAGTCAGTTCCTGCTTCTTCAGTCTTACACAGAAATTGTTGTCTATCATGTTGCTGAATCTCTCTGGGGCACATGGAAATAGATCCTTTGTCGGAATGACCAATTTCTTGTCTTTGAGGAAAGGCATCTTTTCAACTGCAATTCCTTTGGAGGTGCGTTTTGATTCATCCAGAATCACATCAAGTAGCATCAAATCCTTGCGGGAGAACGCCTCTTCCAGGAATGAGTACAACTGTCCGTCCTTATCCAAGGGAAGATAATTCTTGGCAATCATCACCAATGAGCATGTATCAACAACTATCGCCATAACTCCCTCTCAAAATTTGCTGGTTTGACATTGAGTCTCGAACAGAAAGTGGTCTCGTTGACCACTCCATTGAAATAGGCATATTGCATGGTTTTCAAGAATAGCGGAGAAATGATGGGCTTTGGTGTTCGCCCGCCTCTCTTCTCAGAGTTTTTCAACTTTTCCTGTTCCTCTCTTCTTCTGTATTCCTCTGCCAATTCACTCTTGACATTGCTGTAGCTCGAATAGCTGATTTTCCTGTCGATATACATCCTTGTATATAAGGCAAGACGGCTAATGTGCGTCCGTGCACTGATAGCCTTGAAGAGGTCAATGCAGTAGTCGTTACGGGAATCTACACATGCTATGTTAGCAAGTGTTTCTGCTTCTTGTCCCATAATGAACTGATATGCAAAATCATTGCACCATCTTTCGACATCACTGTATGAAGTCTGTGCCGAGATGTCCATCATGTCCACCGACTCCACTTCTTCAATCCCCAATAGACAATGCCCCAATTCATGCGCCAGAGTGAATATTTCTCGCTTGTAATGCTTATGATGCTTAAGCACTATCACATTGGGCTTAAGGTAAAAACCGTCAATGTTGGTTTTCTCTTTCTTGTTCCATGTCTCTATGTATTCAAAGACAAAAATGCCATGATCGGCGATTTTTTCTATCATCTTCACAAGAAACTGCCTATGATTGACAGTTTCCCCGGGATAAAAAAAATCTCTTGCACGTACGGCTACTGTCTTAGGGTCATCTTGTAGGGTGTAGTGTTCTATGTCAAACTTCACATCCAGTTGCGACAGTTTGTTGTATGCATCCAAAGCGTTTTTCAGACTCTCGAATCGGTTTACAGTACGGATCGACTCCAAGTTCAGCTCTGTTCCGAATGAGGTCTTGCGGAAGAAGATACTGCTGCTTGCATTGGTTGACAACTTAGAATAGTCTTGAAAGAAACTGACTTCTTTGTCGAATATCTCACCTATACGCTTCAACACCCCCAAATCAATAGAATCTCCACTGATGTCTGCGGCTCCTGTTATCCGTTTCCTGCCTTTGTTCAGAAGAGACAACAAGTCATCCACCGACATCTTGTATAATGCCAGCAGGTATTCTAAACGTTTCTTGTTAATCTCTACTTTCATATCAGCCTCGATTGAACTATTGTTGTTTTGATGCAAATGCTTAGGCACAATTTTGCGTTGCAAAATTACACATTTTCACTTAAATGGGCGAATTTTCATGCTGAATATCACTGGAATTTATGTTTATTTTGCTAAATCGCTACATTTTGCCACCAAAAAGACACAAAAATAGGACGAATCATCGACCCGTCCTTTTGTTTTTAGCCTTTTTCGTTCTAACCACAGCCTGCAATGTTATTCATCAACTGGTTCATCACTCGCATGTCTCATTTCGTAAACTGTCCATAAGGCTAACACACATTCAATGGCTATCACGGTAATGGCCGCAGTCATGCCCCACCAGTGGGCAATAAGCATAAAGATGCCAGCCTCAATGCACAACGCAAAGAGGATGGTAACAATAAGTGATAATATTCTATTCATTCTACGGTAACTGATTTAGCAAGGTTTCTTGGCTGGTCAACATTCCTATCCTTGTTGATGGCGATGTAATAGGCCAGCAACTGCAATGGGACGGAAACAACGAGAGGTGTAAGGCATTCGGGTACGTCGGGCACTTCAAGGCAATGGTCGGCGATGTCCTTCATTGCGTCATTGCCCTTGGTAATGATGGCGACAACCGTACCGCCACGCGCCTTCACCTGCCTTACATTACTGATTATCTTGTCATACAGCGAGTCCGTTGGAGCAATGACCACCGTGGGCATCTCGCTATCTACAAGTGCAATCGGTCCATGCTTCATTTCCGCAGCAGGATAACCCTCCGCATGGATATAGGATATTTCTTTCAGCTTCAACGCACCTTCAAGGGCGGTGGGGTAGTTGTACCCACGACCGAGATAAAGGAAGTTGCGGGCATAGGTGTATATCTTCGACAAGTTCTTGATTTTGTCAGCAAGTCCCAACACATCTTTTATATATAGGGGCATGTTCTTCAACTCCCGGACAATCCTCTCTACGGTTGCATCATCCACAGTACCACGCATCTGTCCCACGCAGAGGGCAAGCAGCATCAGCACCGTTACCTGTCCTGTAAAAGCCTTGGTAGAAGCCACACCTATCTCAGGTCCTACATGGATGTATGTCCCGGAATCCGTATTTCTTGGGATAGAGGCACCCACGACGTTGCAGATGCCATACACAAAAGCCCCCTTGCTCCGTGCCAACTGTATGGCGGCAACGGTTCCGAGCGGTCATACTTCCTTTGTAACTCCATACACTTCTCAAAGGAGAAGTCGGATGCCTCAAAAAGAGGCTGGATAAGGTGGGCGCATTCGTTCAGCAGTCCCTTGACGATGTGGATGTTCATCTCGTGGCAGTTTCGGCAAATTGCACTGTTGCAGTTGATATACCGATGACTGTTGATGAAGTCATCCACATAGCGGTCATACCGCTTGCCATTCAAAATCACATCCTGAAGATAGAGTTCTCTCGCTTCTAAGAGTAACTCAAACAATTCTTCTGCTACATCCTGTTCGGTAGCGAAGTGGGTCAGGTGTTGCTTCTCTTCAAAAAAAGAGAAGACTTTTTAATTTGTTTTTGCATACTAAATTACTTATTTATAAGTTTATGACGACTGAAATATAAAAATTACACAACATGGTTCAGTATTAGGTTATAATTCTTGTAAAGTTACATTCCTCCTCCCAACGCATGGTAAAGTTTAATTATACTTTGTATGCGTTCAAAACGAGTTTGTAACTGTTGCACTTCCGCTTCGAGAAGAGACTGTTTGGCGGTCAGCACTTCCAGATAGGTGGTATTGGAATGACGCATCAGCGATTCTGTCTTTCGCACAGCGTCGCATAATGTTTCAACCTGCCGAGCATTGATTTCAATTTGCGATTTTGCCGTCTGCCATGCGGTCAGAGCATCGTTCACTTCCTTTCCTGCGTTCAGTAATGATTGCCGGAACAACAGTTTGGCTTCTTCCTGACGGCTTTTGGCTATCTTCA
>OOBM01000299.1_pt1 | contig 41158 bp, 48 predicted proteins | sample 1671581 | NCBI WGS metagenome assembly OOBM01 (sample SAMN06348171, study PRJEB24527) | human gut metagenome
AGGCACTGCGCGCTTTGACGGATACCATTCTCGGCGGCAGTAGCAATGTGGTACGTATATCACCATTACAGCGTAAGGTTTTAACACATTAAGTATTTACCTTTGCATCCGAATTTTTAAAAATCAGAATTATGGAAACAAAGGAATACTTCGAAAAGGTGATGCAGGACTTTAATCAGAACCGTAGAGGTCGAAACCTGCGTAAGTATTGTAGCGATGAAGGAATCGACTACAAGTGGTTGTCTGAATACAAAAAGCAGTACTCTTCTACCAAGGGTAAGGTTGAGAAGGAAGAGGTACCTTCGCTGATACCTCTTCAGGTTATAGATGAACGCTTCTCAGAACAGCCTGTTGTACAGCCAGAGGCAAAGTGGTGCGTAAAGCAGTTGGTGATAGCAAGTCCAACAGGAGATGAGTTGGAGATAAAATGTTCAAACTTGGCGGTTGTTGTAGAACTGCTGCGTAAAATGAGTATGTAGTATGCTTAATTTTACGTCACGCACCAATTTCTATATCTGCAGCATCCCAACAGATATGAGAAAAGGAAGAGAAGGATTGGCAACAATAGTCCGTGAGTATTTTCATCGCGACCCAACGGCCTATGGAGAAGCCTTCATCTTCTATAACAAGAAATATGATACGGTGAAGATCCTTCACTATGACTTGAATGGCTATGTGATTTATCAGAAATGGTTTGATGATGGCAAGATGCTGAAACCAAAGTTTATGGAAATAAAGAGTTGCCATCTTATAACTCGTGAACAAGTGACTTTGCTTGTATCAAATGCCGTTCAATCTAAAATGTATATTTATGATGAATAAAACAGAAGATCCTGACTTTGTTGCCTCTTGGCAGAAAGTTGAGGAGGCTCTAAAGCGTCTTGATGAAAATCAGGTGGAACGTTTGTTCTCAAAGAAACATGCGTCCTTGGCTGATTTTCACCAAGCTCTAATAAAAGAGTTGGAACTAAAGGCTACTGCCTTGGAATCTGCTGTGGTTTCTTTGAAGGACGAGAGTAAGGCAATAATGCAGGAAACCTTAAAAATCAAGTCAGAAACAAAGAAACTTCGTGAGGAAAGAGAACGGATGAATGAAGAATTGTTGCAGAAAAAGCGTGAGCTAGATCTGTTGAAAACTCGCAGGAAATGAGAGAGTTAGCAGATGAAAAATAGTTCAAAAAATAAACGTTCTTTAACTCGTAAAATGCTGATTTCTAGAGATTTTTTTGTACCTTTGCATACATGAAACAGCAAGAGAATATGATATTAAACAAGCTCAATCAGTACAAAAATCTGTACCTTCAGGCGAGCAATGAAAATGCTCACTTGAAGCATGCTGTGTCTAAGCATGAGGATGAGTTAGAGGCCAATCGCAAGACGATTGAGTCTATGGATAGTCGTATTCTCGAGTTGGAGGAGAATCAAAAAGAATGGGATGAGGAAAAAGCACGACTCGAAAGTCAACGAGACTGCTATAAAAAGGAACGTGATGAAGAGCGTGAAGATCACTTGAAGACAAAAGCTGAACTGAAGCTAGCTAAGGAAGATATAGCTAAATTACAAGTTGCAAAAGAAGCTAAGGAACTCAGTGAACAGGCTAATGTTGATTTGCTTAGTGTGGTTCAAGTACTCCAGCGCAGACTGTTTCAGACGAACAGTGATGCTAGTAGCTACATGAAGGGGCAAGTTGATTTTGATGAGCGTCGAATGAGTGAGATGAGCTTTGATGATGTTGTTTCAGAGGCTGATAAGTTGGTAAAGGAACTTAATGGGGATGTTGACGGAACTCCTGTTGATACTGGGAAGGACCCGGAGTTGCCTAATTCCAATAAGAAAGAGAAAACAGACAAGGGTGATAAACCAAAGCGTAAACGCAACGTCTTTTCAATCCCGGTTCTTGACCATATGGGTATTGATACATCCAACTTGCCGGAAGGCTTCAAGCTGATTCATAGAAAGGACAAGGAGACAGGTGCTGATATTTGGATGGTGAGAATGTATGAATGCTATGCTCCACTTGCTGGTTGTATTGAATATGAGATTGGCCGTTTTAATGTGCCAGGTCATGATCCAATGTGCAGCAAGCATCCTGATCATATTATAGGTAAGAATCCGTTGCTCCCTAGCTTTGCCCGTTTCTATTTCGATATGAAGATTCACTATAATGTAAGTGAGAATCGCATCTTGGAAATGTTGAAGGACATGGAGGCATTTATGCCTCAGTCTTCGCTAAATAAGTGGATACATGAAATTATGACAGGTTTGCGTGAACGTCTTCTTCCGTTAATGATTGAAGTCGTTAAGTCATCAACCTATACCAATAATGATGAGACTCGCATTCTGGTTCGTAGTCTGCTGGAGGATAAGCCGGATAAGTATAAGGTAGAGTATATCCATGCAGCTCTCTCCCTGGAGAAGAAGATGGTGGTAATGCTCTATGGTGAAGGAAGTCGCAGCCACACTATCCCTGAGGAACAAATCTTTGAGCACTCGAATATCAAGTACTTCACAGCAGATAGAGCCAAGCTTTATGATACTGTGGTTAAGAATATGGAGGAGAAATATGGTATTGAAATCAAACGCTCGGCATGTTGGTTTCATGCTCGCCATTATTTTGTGGATGCCTTCATAGCTGATCATCGAGTAAGAACCATCATTAAACTCATGAACTACCTTTTCTATATAGAGAGGGTTGCCAATGAGAAGAATAAAAGGGGTAAGGCTCGATTGGCCTTCCGTCTTAAATACAGTCGTTCTGTCGTTCAGTCAATCATGAAAGCATTGCAGAGAATGAAGGATGAGAAGGACACGAAGAAGTATGGTAAGATGGTGATGCGAGCAGTCAACTATGTGCTTGATGACAAAGAGGCATTCCAACTCTTCCTCAAAAATGGAGATATTGAAATCCACAACATAGCCATTGAGAGATGCTTCCGTCATATCGCCATGGGACGTCGCAACTGGGGCAAGGCTGGTAGCCATAAGGCTGCGGAGAACTTAGCTTTTATGTATTCTTTATATGAAAGCTGTAAAATGAATAATTTAAATTTTGGAAGGTACATTGAAGACATCCTTACCCGCATGAAAGATGGGGATAAGGACTATAAGTCTATGCTTCCATGTTACTATGTTGAAAAAACAGATGAGGTGAAGGAGTGTGCTTAGCAATCCTTCACCCTTAAAACGATACAAAAGATATTTTTTTCAAAAAACTGATAGGTGTAACTACTTGTAATATAGTGGGGACGCTGTATTGGTGATATACATGTGGTACGCACCTTAAAGGTGGCTGGCCACATGAATGAGAATTCAGTCAAGCATGTCTAAGAGGGTTATGCCAGTCATACCCAGTCCTACTGCCTTCTTCGTTCTTCGCTGAAGAAGCATCACAGCACCAAAGACCAGGTGATGCAGATAATGGACTATCTTGACAACATGGAAGAGGAGTATCACAAGTCCTATCCCGACGATCCCTGCCCGATGGACGGTGGCTATAAGGCGAGCTTCGAAAGGTTTGTGATAGAATCCATAGGAGCAGAGTGAGGAATGTTGAATTTCCCCACACTGATCTCACTGATCTCACGGATCTTTTACTCCTTCGGATTTTTTACAGAGAGGCAAAATGAGAATCCCCGTTGCCTGTAACGAAGAAAAATCCGTGAGATTCGTGAGATCCGTGTGAGCCCTTCAAAAAAATATTCAAGAAATCGCTTGGCGTTTTCGAAAGAAAGTCGTATATTTGCAGGCGTAAAGATATAAGTTATCGTTATGAGTCGTGTTAAGTTAAACATAGATAAATCCATTCTTGCTTGGGCTATAGAACGCTCAGGTAAGGATTGCTGTGCGTATCTTGAGCAGCATCCTAAGGTAAAAAAGTGGATGGATGGTTTGGATAGGCCGACTCTTAAGCAGTTAGAGCGGTTTGCCAAGGAGCTTTTTGTGCCAATGGGCTATCTGTTCTTACCAACCCCTCCTGTCGAGACGATGCCTATACCTTTGTTCCGCCGAATCAATGATAAGCTCGACATCAATGTCTATGATACGGTCAATGAGTTGCAGGAACGTCAGGAGTGGTTGAGTGGTTATCTTCATCAACGTGATTTTTCCAAAGTTCCTTTTGTGGGAATTCATCGTGTGGAAGATGGCATTGATAAGGTATGTTCTTCTATGCGCCGAATTCTAGGCTTGCCTGTCAACTGGATGATGGAATATAGCAAGGTAGATGATGCTTTGAGATTCCTGACAGAGACGATAGAAAACCTGGGTGTAGTCATAAGCTATAATAGCGTAGTCGGTTTTAATAATAAGCGACCTATAGCTGTAGAAGAGTGTCGTGGCTTCGCTTTGGTGGATGATTATGCTCCGTTTATCTTTGTCAATAGTAGGGATGCCAAGTATGCCCAGATGTTTACTTTGGTGCATGAATTTGCGCATATACTGACAGGATATAGTGCAGGATTAGGTAATAGCGACATTTCCAGTACGGATATTACGGAACAATTCTGCGATGCAGTGGCTGCTGCATACCTTGTGCCGGAAAACTTACTGAAAGAAGTCTGGACAGAGGTGGGTGAAAACTATGAGATCTTGTCAAAGAAACTCAAGGTGAGTCGCTTTGTTATCGCTCGATGTGCAAAGGATTATGGCTTGATTACGAAAGAGCATTTCTTTGCTTTATATCAGAAATGGAAGGCAGAGCCTCTTGTCCACAAAGAAATAAAAGGTAGCGGCGGTGATTTCCGTCGTACAGCCATCAAGAGAGTGAGCCGTTTGTTCCTGATACATGTAAGCAATGCAGTAGAGAACAATGCGCTGCTCTATATGGATGCATTCCGTTTGACGGGACTAAAGGGTGATACTTTCCGTAAAGTTGTTGACAGCCCATTCTTCGTATAAGTTCAAAAAGTAGAAAGGAACAGTTATGAGGTATATAATAGATTCCAATAGTTTTATCACTCCCCATCGAGGATATAGTCCTATAGATGTAGCCAGGAGTTTATGGTCGAAGATTTCGTCATTGGCTTCGGAGCATAAGATATATTCTCTCGATAAGGTTAAGGAAGAATTGTATCTACATGATGACGAGTTGAAGGAATGGATGAAGGCCAATATGCCATCAGATTATTTCTTGTCGTCCGACCAAGCTGAAGTCATCACAAAATTGCAAGAGATTATTGCATGGGCTGATAGTCATACTTTCTACACTCCAAAGGCCAAACAGAAGTTCCTCAGAATGGATAAGGCTGATATTTATCTGGTAGCTTTTGCTGCTGTAGCCCCCGAAGAATGGGCTATAGTATCCATGGAACGTCCTGCGCCAAGAAATGCTGGCGAGATAAAACTCCCTGATGCTTGTGCCAAGTTTGGTGTAAGATGCCTGATGCTGCAGGATATGTTCAGGGAGATGGGAGAGAGCTATTGATAATGATACCCTTGAAACACACATTAGATAGTTAAGATTATTTTTTAGAACTCGATAAGTACCGAGGGTGTTTTGGCAGTGGAAGCTGTCGGAACAACTGGGTAGTGTGTTTATGGTAAGCAGTCACTTGTAAGCAGTCACTTTAGGCCGTCTTGCGTACGTTAATAAAAATATATACCTTTGCCCCGAATTTTAAATTTGGGACAAAATGAATATAAACGAAGAAGGCAAGTACTATGCCTCAATGGTTCGTAAGTTTCGAACCGAGTACAAAAGCAAGAACCTTCATGGGTTCTGTAAAGAGCAAATTGATAGACTTACTCGCTCATAGATGGCAGCTGGCTACTGTTACTGCTGGGCATAAATTCAAATGATTTATTCTTAAAAGATATAAAAAAGCATTCATTTTATGGCTTAACGTACCTAAAGTGACCGCTTACGTAACGAAGAAGAATCCGTGAGATTCGTGAGATCCGTGTGCGACTTAAAAGAATAATATTGAGTGTTGAACACGAATCTTTCGAGACTAAGCAACTTATTCGTGTAATTCGTGCAATTCGTGTTCCGAAAAAAAATACGTAATTCGCGTGCAGAGAAATATCTATTGCTGTGAGGCATAGTGACTACCGTTGCTTGCAACGAAGAAATCTGTGTAAATCTGTGAGATCTGTGGAACTTTAGAATAACCTCCTCATTCGAGCGACGACAAGTGCAGAGCGATACTGCAATGAGGAGCAAAAAAGTATATAATCATGAAATCCTTTTTATCAATCAAACCAGGAGCAACCTTTTTCTTAGGTAGCTCCCAGACTCTCGTCTATCATAAAGATAGCATCGAGATTATTTACCGTTACCAGTCTGGTAAGAAAAGCTTCTACACTCATGTTTACATGTACATTGTAGATGATACCAAAGTAACCCTTTATGCTGATTGGGGTGATTACTTCCTCCATTTGGATTCAATAACCCAAATCGACCATTTCGACGGTATCATGAAGCGTCCTTGTCCAACATTCGTAGAAATCCTGACCAACGATGATTTCGAGAAGGCAGGCATCATGTCGATGAATGGTAAGGAGACGATGGGCTTAGGCATGGATGTAAAGGTAGACTGGAATGGCAAAATCAAGCCAGCCGCTCTCCCATATCATCCATCGGTATCCGATGGCATTGTCAAGTTAACAGAGAAGAGCCTCAAGCTCTATACCGAGATCTCCAAGAACTGCCCTCTGAAACTCTGGAAAGATAGATTGGTTGCAGTTTGGGGTGAAGAAACAAAATAAAATAGCAATATACCAATGAATAAAGAAGAAAGAAATTCCTTTCGAAAGGAAATGATTGGTAAGTTAGAAGAACAATGGGCGAAGAATAATCGCCCTGAAGATGACCTCTTCTATTAGCACCCATCTGAAGATAAAATCGTCCTCTCCCATGCCCTGTTCTGGGTAATGACCCAAAACATAAAAGGTAAGGTAGGCAAGGAAAAGTACTTATTGCTTCTCCGCCAATATCAGGAAGAGATGCTCGAAGCCTACTTGACGGAATCAGAAGATTTCAAAGACCTGCTTCACTATTGTAACGTCATATACAATACTCTTCCTGTAATCCTTCGAAGCATGTACGATTTCCGAATCCACTTAGATGCTCGCAAGCTAGCTGCCATTACGATTGTCGCTGGCGGTTATGGTGGTGATATGCCCGAAGACCAGGCTTATGACCTTCTTGACGATATAGACTTCTATTATAATAAGGTGAAGTGCCGCAAGATAGAAAAGTTCTTGCCGGTATTGAACAAACTGGTAATAGAAGAGCAAAAGTTCCTTTAGTTTTCATTGAGAAATGCTTCAACACATAGCTATGTACAGTAAAATCTGTGTGAGATTAGAATATGAAGCAAAAAACTCTTTTGAAAATTTGGTAGTTTCATAGAAAACTCTTATATTTGCAGGCAAAAAAAGGAGATACAATTATGAACACAATAGCAATTGACAGCAATATATATAAAGGTGCAGAAAGTTATGCTAAATTACATAATATTAGTGTGACAGCTGCAATAGAAAAGGCGATTTCTTTGTTTTTGCAAAAGGTACAACCTAAGCAAAAACTATTAGAAACTGCTGAGTTTAATGATGCTTTGTCTTATGTTAAAACATTAAAGGCAAAAGGTGGCAAGCCGATACCGGCAGATGAAAATAGCTTAGATGCGTTGGTTGATAATAAATATGCATTATGAGAGTTTTTATAGATACGAATATCTTAATAGATTTTGTTGTAAATCGGGAGGGCTTTTCTGAAGATGCAGATAAACTCTTTGCCCTTGGAATAACAGGAGACATAAAGTTGATGACATCAGCTTTGTCTTATGTTACAGCCATGTATATAGCACACAAGTATGAGTATCAAAATGTAAAAGAAACTCTTCTGGCGGTGTCGAATTTTGTAGATGTTTTGGACTTGCAAGGCAATACGGTAATTGAAATGCTCTCTTCTGATTGGAAGGATTATGAAGATGCAACTCAAAATGCCACAGCTTTGCGAGCTGAGGGAGATTGTATTGTAACTCGTAACAAGAAGGATTTTACGAATTCTTCTTTACCCGTTTATACTCCTGCTGAGTTGTTGAATATTTTAAACCAATAAAGGTGGCGTAGCTACTGCTGTCACAATCCTGAATATTCCTCATTCGAGTGGCGACTAGTGCAGAGCGATACTGCAATGAGGAACAATATTACAGCGGGTTACCCGCCCATCTTAAGCAAAGAAAAATAAGCGTTTTACGATTGTCGCTTAACAATCCAAACAATCGTACTGCTTCTACATTTTATAATACTCAATCAAGTTATGATTAATTTAAGAATCACTGGTCTTTACAACAGAGGCCAACAGGATGAGTACGTCGAATTGGAAGCAGCGGCACGTTGCGACCTCGAAGGACTCATGCTCGTACGTTATCTCTACAATGCGGAAGGCTTCCCTATTTATAGCCAGGCCCGCCTCTATGAGTTTCCCGATACGAATCTTCGCAAGGGAAACCGAGTTCGTCTCTATTCAGGTTTCACCAAAGAAAAGAAAGTTCGTACTCCAGAAGGAGTCACCTGCGGAGCGAGGCATTTTCCTACCATTAGGAGAGGAGCTGGGTATGTCATTAGCCAAAGCCATTGTCGAAGGCAATGTGCAGGTGCATGATGAAACCCTAGGTTTTGTACCACTTAAAGTAACCGGTGTTCCCAAAGATGAGCAAGTCTTTTTCGAGAATGGCGACTTTGAAGGTCTCCTCAAGCACATGCAGGAAAAGGGCGAGATAGGAACCGCCAAGCCTTCAAGGAAGACGAAGAAAAGCAAGAAGAGTAAGTAACGTACCGCTCACCTCCCTGCGCCGAAGGCGTGGGGAGGTACTTATAGAATACATACATTAATCTCAGAAATTTTAAAATATGCGATACAGTGAATTGTTTAACATAAATCCATCTCAGTTAGATCGTTTGGGAGTATTTAATGCAAACGTGAATGAAGATTCTAATTTGCATATTGATCCTTCTTTGTTAAAAGATTGTACAATACCTGAATTTAAAGATTCATATGAGAATTTTTTAAATTATTTTTCTGCTGTTTTTAAATTGGCAGGAAGTGCTGGTACTAATATTCGGTGTTTTAAAGAGTTGGTATTTAGACTTAAGTTTAAGGAAATTGCTAATACAGGCTTAGGTTATTCTAAAAATAATAAGAGTGGGAATGCTATTGGTGGAAAATTGGCCGAGCAAATAGCAAAATCAGTCATCGAACTTTATGAAATGGGTATTGATGATCCTGTTATTTTTGAATTACTCCCATTTTTCGAAGATGGTATTGGGGCAGATAGAATAAGTGATATGACTACCTATATTTTGGTAGAGAATTTTTTGTTATATACTCAACGTGTATGCAAAGAATTGAATATTCCGACATTTCCATGCATTACTTACAGATCCCGCAAATACAATTTACCTCAGTATAATGGAAAAGGTTTGATATTTGTTCCTTGCGCTATTCTTTGTGATTTGCCTACAGCAAAAGATTGGGATGATATAGATGATGTATGCTCTTATAACTCTGCATTACGAAGAAGGATATGCCAAGAAATTGGAATAACCTTGTCTGATGCATATAAATTGCCGAAATTCAAAATAAAGGAATTCTTACTGAATCATACGGATGATTTTAAGGAATTTATCCATGAATGGAAGAGTAAGACACATGTTTCTATTAATCAAAAAAGTAATTTAAGAATGCAGTGTACAAGAAAAGATAATATGCCTTTGGTTTTTATCTCATATTCTTGGGATGATAATCAACACAGAAAATGGGTTAAATCACTGGCGGATTCTTTACGTAAATATGATATTGTTGTTCGTCTCGATCAATATTTGCCTAAAGGTACTCCACTTACAAGATTTATGATGGATGGAATAAAAAATGCCGATAAGGTGTTGATTATAGGAACTCCATTATATAAGGAAAAGGCTGAAGCTTATGTTGGTGGAACAAACGTAGAGCATCAAATCATTAATATTAATATAGGTAAGAATTTTGAAGATCCGAAATTTATACCTATTTTGCGACGTGGTACATTTGAAACTTCTTTTACGGATTTGATTGGTGATAGAACTGGTTATGATTTTAGAGATGATAGCCAATTTTCAGAGTTGGTTGATGACTTAGCTTCCGAAATCTTATAAGCTTTTCAAAGTGAAAAAATTAAATGAAGTTTTAAGGATATATACCGTCCAAATATGTATAATCTTTTTGGTTTGATAAATTGTAACAGCTAAGATTTCCCCCATGCGGTCCCATCCCGCATAACATGGCGAAGACCTTTGATGGTCCGCCAACCTTAGAGCGTAGCGGTTCCGAGCACCGGAGGGCGGTTACATCCTCTCGTTCCTGAGGAAAGAGAGGCTTGGTGAGAAAGGTGGAGCCTTCCTTAACGGTAAGGAAGGACGGGTAGGTTTTCGACCAGTGTTATTGATCAATAAATAATAATGATATGAAAGGAATCGTATTAGCAGGTGGTAGCGGTACTCGCTTGTACCCCATCACAAAGGGTATCAGTAAGCAGCTGATACCAATTTTTGATAAACCAATGATATACTACCCAATATCAGTATTGATGTTGGCAGGTATCCGTGAGATACTCATTATTTCAACCCCTTTCGACTTGCCAGGCTTCAAACGCCTCTTAGGCGATGGAAGCCAGTTAGGTGTGAAGTTCGAGTATGCAGAGCAGCCATCACCAGATGGCTTAGCCCAAGCTTTCATTATCGGAGAAAAATTCATTGGTAATGATTCCGCTTGCCTCGTATTAGGCGATAATATCTTTTATGGTGCTGGTTTGAACCAGATGTTGCATCAAGCAGTTGTAGATGCAGAACAGAATAACAAGGCTACCGTTTTTGGCTATCGTGTAAGCGATCCGGAGCGATATGGAGTTGCTGAGTTCGATGAGCAAGGCAATTGCCTGAGCATTGAAGAGAAGCCTCAGCATCCAAAGAGCAACTATGCAGTGGTAGGTTTATACTTCTATCCTAACAAGGTGGTAGATGTAGCTAAGCATATCAAGCCATCCGCTCGTGGTGAGTTGGAAATCACCACCGTAAACCAGGAGTTCTTGAAGGATAGGCAGCTGAAGGTTCAGACCATGGCAAGAGGATTTGCCTGGCTCGATACCGGAACCCATGATTCTCTTTCTGAAGCATCCACCTTTATTGAAGTCTTAGAGAAGCGCCAGGGCTTGAAAGTCGCTTGCTTGGAAGGTATCGCATACCGCCAGGGTTGGATTACCGCAGAACAGTTGAGAGAGAATGCTCAGCCAATGTTGAAGAATGACTATGGCAAGTATCTCCTTTCAATACTTGAAGAGAAAGATCAAACATTAAAAAAGAATTTAGAATATTAGAAAACAATGAATATAGTAAAAACAGATATAGAAGGCGTACTCATTATAGAGCCACGCCTCTTCCGCGACGCTCGTGGCTACTTCTTCGAGAGCTTCAGCGAGCGAGAGTTTGAAGAGAAGGTTGCCCCAATCCTGGGGCATAGTGTTCACTTCTGTCAGGACAATGAGTCAATGAGCAGCTATGGTGTGATGCGAGGCCTGCACTTCCAGTGCCCACCATATACCCAGAGCAAGCTGGTACGCTGCGTAAAAGGTAGAGTACTTGATGTAGCAGTAGATATCCGCAAGGGTTCACCAACCTATGGCAAGCATGTGGCTGTAGAACTGACAGAAGACAATCATCGCCAGTTCTTTATCCCAAAAGGCTTTGCCCATGGCTTTGCTGTCCTTTCAGAAACAGCCGTCTTCCAATACAAGTGTGATAACTTCTATCATCCTGAGGCAGATGGAGGTATTTCTATCCTCGATGATACCCTCGGTATTGATTGGAAGATTCCTACAGAGCATGCCAATCTCTCAGAGAAAGATACAAAGCATAAGATGTTGAAGGATTTCGATAGTCCATTTGATATCAACGTGGATTTATACATATAATACGTTGTTCTTGTTAAACTGATGCAATGGTTATATCATAGATAAGTGATATCATCAGAAAAGGCTAACTCCTATAGTCTTAATAAATTTATAATGTACAACAACATACATATTATAATCATGGCTGGTGGCGTAGGCAGTCGCTTCTGGCCTATGTCAACCCCCGATTACCCAAAGCAGTTCATTGATGTGATGGGTGTGGGCCGTTCCCTCATATAATATTTAATTTAAAAAGCAAATAAAACAATAAACATATAAATCATGTTTAATCTCAGTAAATTCATAGGTCAGTATGTGACCCATCGTGAAAAGAGTATGTTTGCTCAGGATATCGAGGCAAACAAGGAGAAACTTTCTGCTGAAATCAAAGGCAAGAAAGTTTGTGTAATTGGTGGAGCCGGTTCTATCGGTTCTTCATTCATCAAGGCAGTACTTCGCTTTGAACCACAGAGCGTAGTTGTTGTTGACTTGAATGAGAATGGTTTGGCAGAATTGGTTCGTGATGTGCGAAGCACAGAAGGACTTTATGTACCTGATGAGTTCCGTTGCTACACCCTCAACTTTGCAGATCCAATCTTCGAACGTATTTTCCGTGAGGAGAAGGGTTTTGACATTGTAGCCAATTTCTCTGCCCATAAGCATGTACGTTCAGAGAAAGATAAGTATAGTGTTCAGGCGCTCATCGAGAATAATGACATCAAGGCAAAGAAACTGATGGATTTGCTTTGCGTGTACCCACCAAAGCATTTCTTCTGCGTATCTACAGATAAGGCTGCTAACCCAGTTAATATCATGGGTGCCAGCAAGCGTATTATGGAAGACCTGGTGATGGCTTATAATGAGCACTTCAAAGTAACCACAGCTCGTTTTGCTAATGTTGCTTTCTCCAATGGTTCTTTACCTGATGGATGGATTCATCGTTTGCAGAAGAAACAGCCATTGGCTGCCCCTTCTGATGTAAAGCGTTATTTCGTATCTCCTGAGGAATCTGGCCAGATTTGCATGTTGGCTTGTATCCTTGGTAATGGCGGTGAGGTCTTCTTCCCTAAGCTGGGTGAAGAGCAGATGCTTACCTTCTCATCTATCTGCGATGACTTCGTAAAGGCAGAAGGCTTCAAGAAGGTGGAGTGCAAGAATGATCCAGAGGCAAAGAAGTATGCTGCAGATATGGATTACGAGAGTGACAACTATCCTGTCGTTTACTTCAAGAGTGATACTACTGGCGAGAAAGCTTACGAGGAATTCTATGTTCCTGGTGAGAAAATCAATATGACTCGATTCTCAGCTCTCGGTGTAGTAGAGGAGACAACCCGTCGCCCGATGCCAGAGATTAACCAGTTCTTTGATGAGTTGGAGGGCATCTTTGCTGAGCCAGACTTCACCAAGGCTGAAATCGTGACATCAATCAAGAAGTTTATACCTAACTTCGAGCATGAGGAAAAAGGTAAGAACTTGGATCAAAAAATGTAATTTTCAATAAAATGGCAGATTTTAGTAAAACAATAGACTTTATCAAGTCAGTTTATGGCAATCAGGAGTTTACTCCTCTGGCTGTTCCTGTTTTTGCAGGTAATGAAAAGAAATACCTCAACGAGTGTATCGATACAACCTTCGTTTCATCCGTAGGTAAGTTTGTTGATCGCTTCGAAGAGGATATGGCAAAATACACAGGTGCCAAGAAGGCTGTGGTATGTGTAAGTGGTACCAATGCCCTTCACATGAGCTTGTTGCTCGTAGGTGTAAAGCAAGATGATGAAGTATTGACCCAGGCTCTTACTTTCATTGCAACCTGTAATGCATTGAGCTATATTGGAGCTCATGCCGTATTCATCGATGTGGATCGTTCAACAATGGGTCTTTCTCCTGATTCTTTGAAGGCATGGCTTGAGAAGAATGCTGAGGTTCGCAAGAACGCTCGCAAGGGAGAACTTCCAGAAAGCAAGGACTTTGCCTTCGAAGAGGATGACTTGGCTTGCTATAACAAGAATACTGGTCGTCGAGTGAAGGCTTGTGTTCCTATGCACTCATTCGGTCACCCTGTCCGCATTGATGAGATTGCAGCTATCTGTAAAGAGTGGCATATCGAACTTGTAGAGGATGCGGCAGAGAGTATCGGTTCTACTTTCAAGGGACAGCATACAGGTACGTTTGGTAAGATTGGTGCGATTAGCTTCAATGGTAACAAGACTATCACTACTGGTGGCGGCGGTATGATGCTCTTCAATGATGAGGAGTTGGGAGCATACGCAAAGCATATCACCACACAAGCGAAGATTCCACATCGTTGGGAGTTCCGTCACGATCATGTTGGTTACAACTACCGTATGCCAAATATCAATGCAGCTATGGGATGCGCCCAGTTGGAGAACATTGACAAGTATGTAGCAAGCAAGCGTAAGGTTGCTGCTGAATATGAGGAGTACTTCAAGAATGTACCAGATATCGAGTTCTTCGTAGATTCTCCAAATACAGTTTCAAACTATTGGCTCAATGCTGTTATCTTGAAGGATAAGGAGGCACAGATTGACTTCCTTACTCAGACCAATGACAATGGTGTAATGACTCGCCCAATCTGGGAGTTGATGAATCGTTTGCCGATGTTTGAGAATTGTGAGAACGATGGCTTGGAGAACACCATCTGGTTTGCGGATAGAGTAGTAAATATTCCTAGTTCAGTAAGAATAAATTAAAATAATTATGGAAGAATATGAAATGACATGTTCAGAATGCGGAAGAAGATTCCGAGTTCAAGTAACAACAATGAACGTACCAGGAGGTAAAGAAAGAGAAGAAATTTATTGTCCGTATTGTAATGAGTATAATGGCTGTCGTATGACTAGCGGCTTTGTATATACATTTAAAATAGACGAATAACAATGGCTAATTTAGAAGTTACAAAAGATTTCCAAACTTTTGTTGATAGTGTATATATAGAACACTACCAAGAAACATATGATCTATATCAAGCAGCTATAGGCAATGTTGAAGGACAGTCATCTTTTTCGTTAGAACCCTGCAATGGAAGTGAGGACATGTTATTGATTCACGAGCCCTCAAATAACGCTCTACGTTTGTCACCTAAAGCATTAGCTTACCTCCCAGAATGGATAGAGCAAAAATTGATGGACGGTCTCGATGCGGAAACTTTCTGGGGAATGGAACATGCTAAAGAGAAGGACGAATGGGAGGAACGAAAGAACGGGAACCAATAATATGGAACAAAAGAATCTAATTCTCGTTGGCGGTGGCGGTCATTGCAAATCTGTCATAGATGTAGCTGAATCTGCTGGGTACAATATTCTTGGCATACTCGATATGCCTGAGGATGTAGGCAAGAAGGTTCTCGACTATAAGGTGATTGGAACCGATGATGACATGCCTCAGTATGTTGATAAAGCAGAATTTGTCATTACCGTAGGTTTCATCAAGAATCCTACTACCCGAATCAAACTATATAATAAGGTGAAGGCGGCTGGAGGCAGATTGGCAACAATCATTGCCTCTACCGCTCATGTTAGTAAATATGCAGAACTAGGCGAAGGTACAGTCATTATGCATCATGCATTTGTCAATGCAGGCGCAAAGATAGGTGATAATTGCATTATCAATACTTTCGTTAATATTGAACATGATGCAGAAGTGGGTAATCAATGCCACATCTCGACAGGAACTATGGTGAATGGTGAATGTAAGATTGGAGAGAATTGTTTTATCGGTTCTCAATCCGTTTGTGCCAACTGTATCGAAATCGCTTCTGATATTATCGTGGGAGCTGGTTCTGTAGTCCGTAAGTCTATTCGTGTGAAGGGAATTTATGCAGGAAATCCTGCTATCCTTAAAATTAAAGCAAAATAGAATGAGTAAGATAGCGTTATTTACTGTCTTTTATCCGGGAGCAGAAACTTATGTTGATGAATTCTTTAATTCGGTTTTAAATCAAACCTATAAGAATTTTGATTTAATCATTGTGAATGATGGGTATAAGGACGATAATCTTGCTTCCCATTGTCCAAATTTAAACATTATAGAACTTCGAGGTGATGCAACCATTTCAGGCAATAGAGCTATTGGAATAAATTATGCCATAGATAATGCTTACGATTATCTGTTCCTATGTGATGTTGATGATTATATGTATCCTACAAGAGTTGAACATGTTTTAGAATCATTTGGCAACAATGATATCATTGTGAATGATTTAGATATTGTTGACGCGGATAGAAAACTGATAGTAAAAGATTACTTTCAAAAAACTATTAGTGCCAATACAATCTTAGATAAAGACTTTATTAAAGATAAAAACATTTTTGGCTTTTCAAATTCAGCTTTGAAGATAAGTGCTTTTTCTAAAGTTTCATTTCCTGCGGATCTTAAGGTTGTAGATTGGTATTTCTTTACCCAATTGTTGAATGAAGGTTTAAAGGCTCAGTTCTTAGACGAATCTTTGACTGAGTATCGACAGCATTCAGGAAATATGATAGGTATTTCATCATTCACAATTGATGTATTTAAGAAGTTGATAGAGTTAAAGAAGAAACAATATAGTTATATAAAGGAAGTTTATCCCGTTTATCAGAAGTTGTATGACCAGATGTTAACCTTGTCAAAGCTTCCAGATAATGAATTACAGAAAATAATAGATAAGAATACTGATATTACACCATACCCAGTGTGGTGGGAAAATGTGAAATTTTAAATTTGAAAATTATGAGTAGAAAATATCCTTATATCGTCGCAGAGATTGGTGGTAACCATAATGGCGATATTGAATTAGGTAAGAAGATGATTAAAGCCGCAAAGGAGTGCGGGGCTGATGCTGTTAAGTTTCAGCTTTATCGTAGAGGCGATCTTTGGACTGAAGATCATCTTAAAGAGTTGAATGATGGGGTTGTAAAATTGGAGAATGTTTCTAATTGGTCAACCAAAGAACTTGGCTTGAATAATATCTTTGAGCAAGTCGATAAGTTTGCTATCCAGGAGCAAGAACATATTGAGTTCTTCAATTATGCTCGTGAGTTAGGTATAGATTACAGTACATCTGCTTTTACAAAGAAGGATGTAGATTTCTGTATTGACCAAAAGGTAGCTAATCTAAAAGTAGCATCTTGTGATGTAACTAATCTTGATTTGATAGAGTATGTTATATCAAAAGATTATCCAACACAGATAGCACTTGGTATGGCAAGTCTTGCTGAAATCGAAGCTATAGTCAACTTGATTCCTGAGAAATATAAGCATAATGTAACACTTCTTCATTGTGTCTCACTCTATCCGCCAAAGGATGAGTATGTAAATCTAAATTTCTTGAAGACTCTTCGACAGGCTTTTGGTATGGAAGTAGGCTATTCAGACCATACATTTGGCTTTTCTATTCCTCTTGCTGCAGTAGCTTTTGGTGCAACGGTTATTGAAAAGCATTTCACACTTGATAAGAATATGCCAGGATGGGACCACAAGGTTTCTGCTAATCCGGAAGAGATGAGAATTATTGCTTCGGAATCGAAACGTATTGTAGATGCTTTAGGTTCAGGCATTAAGGTTGTTTCTGAGGACGAAATTGCAAAGCAGAAGAAATTCCGCAGAAGTATTACAACAGCAAATGCTCTTAAGGCTGGTCAGGAAATTACATATAATGATATTCTTTTCAAACGTCCAGGAACAGGTATTCCTGCCAATAAATACAAAGAGATTATTGGACGTCACGTAAATAGAGACATCGAAGAGAATAAAACTTTATTTTGGGAGGATTTGGTAAAATGATAGCAATTATACCTGCAAGAGGAGGTTCTAAAGGACTTCCTGGTAAGAATATTAAGGAAATGTGCGGCAAGCCTTTAATCGCCTATACGATAGAGGCTGCTCTTGCTGCAAAGTCAATCGACCATGTCATACTTTCTACAGATGATGAAGAAATTGCCGAAGTAGCTAAGAAATATGGTGCGGAGGTCCCATTTATGCGACCTGCAGAATTGGCTTCTGATACAGCTATGGCTGTAGATAATTATATCTATACAATAGGCCGCTTAGAAGAAGAATGGAATACAACGATTGATTCATTTGTTGTTCTTCAACCAACATCTCCACTTCGAATCTCAGAAGATATTGATGGAGCAGTTCAACTTTTTAATGACCGTAAAGCAGACTCTGTTGTTACTTATGTAAAGGAGGCTCATCCGGTTTTTTGGCATAAAAAGATTGATGAGAATAATAAACTTGAAGATTTGTTTGAAGGTACGATTGCTAATCGACAGGAACTTCCTACGACTTATTATCCTAATGGTGCTGTTTACGTATTCTCAACAGCTATGATTCGACAGAGAAAATATTATACAGATAAGTCTTATGCATATATAATGCCAAGAGAAAGATCTGTAGATATTGATTTTCTGGATGATTTTAAGTACGCTGAATTTTTAATGCAAAGTCGTAATATGAAGTAAATTTAAAGTTATATGGAAGATAATCATATTATAAGTTCAACTAAGAAGTTGATTGATGCATTAAAGCAGCTAAATTCATTTCGTTATGATCCTCTAGTACTATTTGTTGTTGATGAAGACTATAAAATGGTTGGTACAATTACAGATGGTGATGCAAGGCGAGCTTTAATATCTGGTAAAAGTGTTTACGACAAGTTAGAGACTTTTATGCATCGAAATTTTAAATTTCTCCAGAAGGGAATTGATGATGATGTCGCTCAGATTCATGAACTTAAAAAAATGCGGGTAAAATTAGTTCCAATACTTGGTAATAGCAATCAAATAGAGGGAATTATAAATCTCGATAAATTTAATACCCTTCTCCCGATGGATGCTGTCCTTATGGCAGGTGGCAAGGGAGTTCGTCTTCGTCCTCTGACAGAAACAACTCCTAAACCTTTGCTGCCAGTAGGTGGCAAACCTATTATTGATTATAACATAGATAGTCTAATGGAGAATGGCATCAAACATATATCGGTTACGGTAAACTATCTTCATGAGCAGCTGGAGGAACATTTCGCTCAACCAGTAAATGGAGTAAAGGTTGATTGTATCAAGGAACCTCAGTTCTTGGGTACCATGGGTGCTACCCAGTTTGTGCCTAAGTTCTATAATGATGTGGTGCTGGTGATGAATTCTGACCTCTTTACCAACATCGACTATGAAGATTTCTATCTTCATTTCAAGGAGCATAATGCTGATATGTCTGTAGCGGCAGTTCCTTATTCTGTCTCTATTCCATACGGCATCTTCGACCTGGATGGTAGAAATATAAAGGGAGTAAAGGAAAAACCTGTATATAATTACTTTGCTAATGCGGGAATCTATCTCATCAAGCGAGAGTTGCTAGAGAATATGCCAAAGAATACTTTCTATAACGCTACCGATTTGATGAATGATGCTGTAGCAGCTGGCAAAACTGTTATCCGCTACCCGATAACAGGCTATTGGCTCGATATCGGTAGCCACGAGGAATATAAGAAGGCGAATGAATTGGTAAAGCATATCAAGAAATAGCAAAAATCCCAACCTGTAGGTTTCACAGCGTACAGATTGGGCAAAACTTATATAAATTATGATCTTTCAAAAGAAAAGGAGGATTCTGGGCTAGATGTGGAAGTGGATGTCTTGGAGCCATTTCTTGACATCGAAGCAAGGGCAGAACTTATTGACCCAAGGTTGGCCTCTGTGCCCGATGATTTCGTCCTCGTGGCGTCAAGGGAAGAGGTAGCCATCCTTTGTGATGTAATAGTGGTAACCGATGGTATGGAAGCCACGAGCCTTGTGACAGGCTTCGAGGTTTTCCACAGTGAAGTTCTGCGTTACTTTCGTAGCAGAACAGTGAATGATGATGAGATTAATTTTTCGCATATTTACTTTATCCTTTACATGATTGAACACAAAAGGAACTCGCAATGGGTAAGCATCCAACCTCTATTTTTACTGTTTGAAAGATGTATTTTTTTAATCAAACCGTTTTTTTTAAGTGGTTTAGTATTTTATTTGCAATGAAAAGATTATTAGTATTAGATCGCGATTATCCATTTAAGGAGATTCGCAATAAAAACATTGAGATTATTGTTGTCGCCCTAAGAGTGAATCTTAAAAAACAATTACTCGAAGCGGGATATAATGTGGTTGCATGTTTCGATGAAGAGTATAATAAATTGCCAATTGCCGATATTCCTAAGAATTATCTTAAACATTCATGGGATTCTGATAGATTTTTAAAGAGATATGCTTATGAAAAGCGTTTGGAAATTCTCGGCAAAGAAATTTCATTTTGGAAAAATGTATTTGATAAATATAAACCGGATGCAATTTTAAATGAAGTTGTAACAATAGAGTTTATGGAAGTTATGTATAATGAAGCCAAGATTAAGAACATCAAATATTTTTGTCCTTGTCCTTCTTTTTTCCTTCCGCTTACTTTTTGGCTGAAAACTCCGTTTGATACATATGTCCCATCAGCAATCTGGGACAACGTCTTGCCTAATGAATTTGATTATGAAAGAGCCCGAAAGCTGATAGCTGATAATAGTAATCGTTATCTTCGTCCTTCTTATGTTCCTGCGCAAACACCTTCATTAGTAAAGGATACTATAATGGTCTTTGAAAATTTTAAGAACTGCTTGATAGAAATTATTAAGAACAAAATAGCTGGTACTTTTTATTACGAGAATAGTTTGGAATATGTATATGATTCGTTGAAGATTTGTTCTAATCGTTTGATGCATTCTCATGATTCAATAAAATGGGATAGTAATACCGAATACATCCTTTATCCTTTGCATTTTGAACCTGAGGCGGTTGTTGAATATTGGGGATATTATTTTAATGATCAGACTCGTATTATAGGGCAGATAGCTCATAGCTTAAGTACCAATCAAATTCTAATTGTAAAGGAGCACCCTCAGCAAATTGGTGTTTTGTTGACTAAAAAATACAGAATGCTAAAGCAACGCTTTTGCAATATTAAGTTTGTGAGTGGTGATGTATCTTCTTTTGAAATTTGTAAAAAAGTATCTAGTGTGATTACATTGAATGGTACTATTGGTATGGAATTTTGGATGCGACAAAAACCTGTAATAGTTTTGGGAAATGTATTTTTTAGAGATTTTCCAGGGATAACTAAAGTGCAGTCAGTTGAACAACTCCAGAATGTGATACGAAATCATAAATATGATGTTGCAGATTTGAAGACAATTGAGTTGTATGTTGCAAAAGTTTATCATTATTTCTTTGAAATGGAATTTCGGGCATTAATTAAAAATGACGAAATCGCTGTTTTGTCAGATAAAATAGAAGAAAAAATGAAAGAGTTATGAAAGTCTTAAAAATATATTCTAATCACAAATCTGACTTTTTGTATATTATTGCCAGTATTGTTTCTCCAATAGTAGGTATGATTTCTAGTGTTGTTTCTGCTAGATTTGTACTACCGGCTGAGTTGGGAACTATAAATAAAGTTTTAATCATCCTATCTTATACTTCATTTTGTCAATTGGGAGTTTATAATGGGTTGAATAGAAATATAGCATATTATAAAGCAAAAAATCAGCCAGCGATAGTTCAAACAATGGTTGATACATCTTATTATATGACAAGGATAATATCCTTTTTGTTACTTTTAGTTGGCATTGGATTAATTGTCTACAATTTTATCTTTGTGAATAGTTCGATTTCGATTTGGGCATCTGTATTGTTGTGTGTGTTGGCTTTTTTACAAAACTTCAATACGCATTTCGAAGTTACATATCGAAGTGGTCAAGAATTTAAAAAACTGGGCATTATTAAGTTAAAGGATTCGGCTATAGCAATAGCCAGTTTAATATTTCCATATTTGTGTGGTGTTATTGGATATATGCTTTCATATGGTTTGAAGGTGTTTATAAGTTTTATATTGCGCAAACGACACTCTCCTTATGCTTATGAACATAAAGAGTCTCGAACTTCTTATTGGGAATTATTAAAAGTTGGTTTTCCTATAATGATAGCGGGGTACTTATGGAGTATTTTTATGGTTGCAGATGTTACTTTTCTGTCTATGTTTTATTCTAATGTGGAGGTTGGATTATATAATATCGCAACTCTTTCAACAACTGCAATTATGGTAATACCTAATGCATTAAATACCTTACTTTATCCGAAAGCTTCTGCGATATTTGCAAAAACAGATAAGCCATCATCTTTGCGACCATTTTGTATTAAGTCGATATGTGCTTTTGCTCTTGTTTTAACACCGATTGTCTTATTGGGCTATTTCTTACTTCCTTATTTTGTTGAAATATTTATGCCTAACTATATCGGTGGTGTAAAGGTTGGACAAATTGCGATATTGAGTGGGTTGACTTTTATTTATGCAGGTCCTTCAGTAGTGTTTGGTACTTTGAAGAAAAATATTCCTAGCCTTCTCATGATAAGTTCCATCCTTCTTCTTTATTGGTTATTACTATTGTTGCTTCATTATAATAGTAGACTTACGATGGAAAAAATTGCTTATTTGAAATTAACATTTTTATCTTTGTATTCAATATCAACTATAGGCGTAGCTTTTTATTTAATGAGAAAATGATAGCAATGAAAAATAATATAGTATTTACTTCAGGTTTTGATAATCCAAGAATTTCAAAGCTGGGATATTTTATGGTTTTTCTGATGTTGGTGTTGTCGGGATTCACGGCTTCTGATATAATTCCAGGTAAATCTTATATATTATGTCTTATAGGAATTTGTATTCTGCCTCATTGGTGGAAACTTACTGGCTTTAGAAAATTGCTTGTATTAATCTGTATGTCCTTAACTGTTGGAATATACCATTATGTGAATTTTGCATATTTTGAACGTACTATCAGTAGTTTCCCCATATTATTCTTCGCGGGTTTCGTAACTTGTAGATATCTTGGATATAAATTTCGATATGCGTATTTGAATTTAATGTATATCTTGTCGGTAGTTGGGCTTTTGTTTCACTTAATTAATTGCTTAGGAATACATATTGACATTTTGAATATACCTGCATATAAATCAATTTTCATCTATAATTATAATATTAATCATGGAATCCGAAATTGTGGGCCGTTTTGGGAACCTGGGGCTTATGCAGGATATTTAAATGTTGTTGCTTTATTGTTCTTTCATGATTTGCGAGAACTTTGGATTCATTATAAGAAAAAATGCATAGTTTTAGCTTTGGCATTACTTTCTACTCTTAGTACTCAAGGTTATCTTATCCTATTTTTTATCCTAGCTTTATATTTGCTAAATTGTTCAACGAAAAACAATAAATATGTAATTGTTTTTCTCCCAATGTTTGTAGTTTCTTCGTTCTTTATATATGTGTCGGTACCTTTTTTGCATGATAAGATAGAACAACAATATAATCGTTTTCTAAATTGGGAAGATGATGAGAGTATTAGAAGTGCAGATAGAGCGGTAACAGCTATGGTGGATATTTCAAATATAAAAGAGTATCCACTGATGGGAAAAACAGATTCTCCCACTATACTTTATAGTGAATTCCCTGTTATTATGTATAGAATAGACTATCTTGATGGTCATTATGGTTCTGGTTCTGGTACAACTACATTTATGGCTTCATATGGAATATTATTTTTTATGTTATTAATATGGTTGGTATATTTGAATTTTTGTACTTTTTATGGTTCTAAAATTGCTCTTTCCATGATTACAATAATTCTTGTTATGGGCTTTGGAGAACAGTTTTTTGTATATGTGTTATTTTTGTCTTTTCCTTTTGTAGAATTTAAAAAGAAATGATTTTGTTATATTTGTTTAAGATAGGTCATGTCTTACATGATTGTTACGACAAGTTAGTCGGTAAATATTATTCTATTAAGATCTCTGCATTCACAGAAGTAAAGGATTCTGTCAAAGTTGAAGGACGCATGTTCTTTTATAAAGCGAAAGGTGCGTATGTTCAAATTGGTAAGCAACTAAGAATTATTAATTCTGCAAAAGTTAATTCTCTTTGTACGAGAATTAGCTCTATAAGAGTTTTTGGGGGGGCAGAACTTAAAATCGGAAATAATGTAGGAATGTCGTCTATAACAATCTGTGCAAGTAACAGCATCTGCATTGGCGATAATGTTAACTTTGGTGCAGGATGCATGTTGTTTGATACAGATTTTCATAGTTTATACTATAAGGACAGGCGTAGTTTTGAGTCTGACTCTAAAAATGCGTTATCACGAAAAATCGTGATTGATGATGATGTTTTTATAGGCGCTAATTCGTTGATATTGAAGGGTGTGCATATTGGTGCCCGCTCTATAGTTGGTGCTGGTAGTGTTGTAACTAAAGATGTACCAAGTGATACTATTGTTGCAGGCAATCCTGCTAAAATAATTAAAACAAAATTATAGAATGAATAAGATTTCAATTGTAACAGTTACATTCAATTGTGACTCTGTAATAGAAGCAACTATATAGAGTGTTATTTCGCAGACTTATCCAAATTATGAATATATAATTATAGATGGAAAAAGTCATGATAATACTCTGAATATTATCGACAAATATAAAGCTCGAATAGATAAGCTGATATCTGAACCAGATAAAGGTATTTATGATGCAATGAATAAAGCTATTAACATGTCAACTGGTGATTGGATTATCTTTATGAACGCAGGTGATGTTTTTTATAGTGTAGATGCGATAGAAAAAATAATGTCTCAATATGATGGCTCTGCAGATGTGATTTATGGTAATGCTCTTTATCTATATGCACATTGTTCGTTCATACCTGATTTTAATAGAGAAAAAAATAAGTTTCAAAAGAATTTAAAGATTTTAGGCATGGCCGTATTAGGAATTGTGATTATTGAGGTTGTTCCTATTTTCCAATCTATAAAAAATATGGTAAACACTTCGTTGTTCTTTTGGAATGATAATTTGCTGGCAAAAACTGGTGTGGGAGGCTCTGATATGGTGTTGCGAGTCCGGCAAGTGTTTTATCCTCTTGTTGAGGTGAGTAACAATATTGTTTTTGGCCATGGTTTTGGTTGGTGTGGATGGTATTTAGGAAAATATGAGTTACATCCAATTCTTTTTGGATTTGAAACGATTTTATCAACTGCAGTTTGTGAGTTTGGTATTATGGGTTATCTAGTATATTGTTTGTTGTTTTATAAGTCATACCGTTATAGCCACCCATTTTGTGATAGAAAAACAAATTTTCAATTATTGAATATTTTGGCTGTAGTGATTCTTGTTATAGCAACAGGCTTTAATTATTTTTATTTCTTTGCATTGGTGGTCGTACTGATGCATAAGTTAGAATTTTTTTATTATAATTATGAAAAAAATATCGATCGTAACGGTAACGTATAATTGTGAAAAGGCAATTAAAGAAACTATATTAAGTGTTTTAGCGCAAGATTATAGTTGCTTAGAATATGTAATTATTGATGGAGCAAGTAAAGATAGTACCTTATCTATAATACAATCTTTTGGTGATAAAATTCATAAGATTGTATCAGAAAAAGATAAGGGTATATTTGACGCAATGAATAAGTCTTTGGCATATGTTACTGGAGAATATGTATTATTTATGAATGCAGGAGATACATTTGTTAATAGTCATGTTGTATCTGATATATTCAATTCCTATAATGGAAATGACGATTTGATTTATGGAGATGATTATGTAAGAAATGATTTAGGCTATTTATTCAGAAAAGCATCATCAATTTACCAAAGTCAATATACAAAAAGAGATCTTGTTTTCAAGTCTCAGGGTTTTTCTCATCAAAGTTTGTTTACTAAGGTTTCGCTCCTAAGGAAAATAAAGTTTAATTTGGCGTATCCTCTGGGTGCTGATTATCATACGACATGGCAGATTTATGAGTTAAATCATAGTATTAAGTATGTAAACATGCCAATTTCGATTTTCGATGATAGAGATGGAGGAGCGTCTCACAAGAAAGGATTTATAGATGAAATATATCTAGAAAGAATAACTATGTTTTCTTATCAATTAAAGATAATTGATAAATTATTTATTTGCTTTATGAGATATAAGGTTAATTTCCGATATCGATTTTTAGCAATGTTTCCATCTTTTACAGCGAGATATAGAAATTTTAAACGCAATTATATCAGTAAATTGTAATGAATACAAGAATATCAATTATTGTTCCTGTCTATAATACAGGAGAAATTTTAAGAAATACTTTGGATAGCATTTTATCTCAAACATTTGTTGATTTTGAAGTAATATTGGTTGATGATGGCTCAAAAGATGAAAGTGGTAGAGTATGTGATGAATATGCTTCAAAAGATGAAAGATTTATTGTGTTTCACAAAGAAAATGGTGGCATATGTGATGCTAGAAATTATGGTTTGTCAAAATGTAACGGAAAGTATGTAGCATTTTGTGATCACGATGATCTCTTTGAGCCAGATCTTTTAGAGAATGCTTTTTTTGCTGCAGAAGAAAACTCTGCAGATGTTGTTAAATTCAACTACAAAGAAATTAGTGAAAATAAGACGACACAGCTGTCATCTATTCCTTCAAATGTGTTTGATGTTAATTCTTTGAGAGATTCTTTATATGAATTAAATAGTTTAGGTTATTTTGCTACAGTTTGGTCGTTCTTGTATCGAAGGGATTGGCTACAAAAAACTGGTGCTAAATTTGATGTTACTCTTAAACATGGAGGTGAGGATTATGATTTTAATATGTTGTTAATTCCTTACATACGAAGTTTGGTTGTTATTCCCAAAGTTTTATATTTGCATTTCATTCGTGCTAATTTGTCAACTTCTGCTAAAATGTATGAAGATGTTATGTTACATTTTCTAAAAACACAAATATTACTTAATAAGGTAGCTAAGACATTAGGCTGCAATCCGAACCATCATCAAACTGCATTCATGAGTTATTATGGTGAATGTGTCATTAATTTCACTAGCTCAGCTTTGAAGTTGAATAAATCGAATCAATATATATCGGAAAGACTAGAACTTTTTGGTAATGAGGCTTTGAATATTTCTCCTTTATGTAAAAATATTTTAAAATCAATTAGGCTAAATCCTAAAAATACTATTGCTTTTGTACTTTCATTCTTGTGTTTACATAGAGTGACCATTATTCTGTTTAGATTTATAAAAACAATAGTTCGTTAATAATTCAATAATGCGCTAAGCAGCTATACGCTGTAAGCGCGAGAGATCTTTGAAAATCTTGCTAATTAAAGTTCGGTTCGGGGTGTACCCACTTGCTTTAAAAATTCGTTTCACCAGATAAATGTTGGTCATCAGTGACTTGAATGAAGACATAGAATATTCCATTCCCATCTCCTTCATAGTTACCTTGGCAACATTTAGTGATGTGAACGAAGCATTGAAAGCAAAATCGAGTTTCCACTTATCGCGAGCCTGGCAATCCATAAGACCAGTATAGCCTTTGACGTCACGAAAGCAAAATTCGATTTGGAACCTGGTTCTATAATAAAGAAGTACCTTTTCACCCGAAAGGAGGGCACCTTTTTCAGTGCCCTCATCCCTTTGAGGGTGGCATGGAGAAGATTGTCCGCGAAAAGATGCTCTCCGTAGCCGGCTACGACTTCGGGGCGGTGATAAGCGATGTGGGGGAGTGGAAAAGGAGGGAATGAGCAATAGATAGGCTATAACGCCGTCAACGTTTTTATAATATTAAATCCAAATAAACTAATATGAGAAAATAATTATGCAAAAAATAGATTTATTTGTTCCTGGTCGCTTGTGCCTTTTTGGTGAACATAGCGACTGGGCAGGAAAGTATCGCTCGATGAATAGCGCCTTGGTGGCTGGTGAAGCCATCGTCACGGGAACGGAACAAGGTATATTCGCAACAGTAGAGAAATCGGAGAACTTTGAGATGACATCATCGGCATCTTCCTTGCAAGAGGTATGGCATGATTTTGAGTGCCCAATGAATGCCGAGGCATTAAAAGATGTCGCTCATTCTGGCTCTTTCTTTTCTTATTGTGCTGGTGTGGCTAGCTATATGCTCGAATGGTACAAAATTGGAGGGGCAAAAATACATATCACTGATATGACACTTCCTCTGAAGAGTGGCCTTTCCTCCAGTGCTGCCATTTGTGTGCTCGTTTGTAGGGCATTCAATGAACTGTATGATTTGAATCTTTCTACAATGGGAGAGATGAATATTGCCTATGTGGGTGAGTTAAGAACGGCTTCTCGTTGTGGGCGCTTGGATCAAGCTTGTGCTTTTGGCGTGCGTCCTGTATTGATGAAGTTCGATGGTGAGGAGATAGATGTCAATCGACTCAATGTAAAGAAAAACCTTTATTGGGTATTTGCAGACTTGAATGCTTCCAAAGACACGGTCAAGATTTTGAAAGACTTGAACAAGGCTTTCCCCTTTGCAGACAATGAGAAGGAGCAAGCTATACAGGATGCATTAGGTCCGATTAATCATAAGATAGTTTCGAAGGCTGTCGATTTTATGAAAGAAGGTGATGCAGAAGCTTTGGGTAAGTTGATGACGGAGGCGCAGACCATCTTTGACGAGAAAGTAGCACCGATGTGCCCTTCTCAGTTACAATCACCAATTTTGCATAAAACCCTCAATGATCCCTATCTCAAAGATTTGTCTTATGGAGGAAAAGGCGTAGGCTCTCAGGGAGATGGCTCCATCCAATTTCTTGCTAAGGACGAGAAATGCCAGCAGCAAATTATCGCCTATCTCAATGGACTTGGTATGTCAGCTTATGCTTTGACATTGAAAGCTCGCCATACCATACGAAAAGCGATTATTCCAGTTGCGGGCTTCGGTACTCGACTTTATCCTGCCACTCGTACGATGAAGAAAGATTTCTTCCCGATAGTGGACAAGGATGGCAAGGTGAAGCCAGTCATCTTAATACTCTTGGAAGAGCTGGTGAATAGCGGAATAGAAGAAATCTGCCTGATATTGGGTAGCGAGCAGGAACGTGAGGAATACCGACGTTATTTCGAAACACGCTTGGCTGATGAGCACTTCAACAAATTGAAGGTTGAAGACCAGAATTTCGAACGCCATATTCTGGAGATTGGAAAGCGACTGAGATATGTTTATCAGACCGAGAAACGAGGATTCGGACATGCGGTATCCCTAGCAGCCAATTTCGCAGCCAACGAACCTGTTCTTTTGTTATTGGGCGATACCATCTATCGCTCCAACAAGAGCAAACCATGTGCCTTACAACTGATGGAGGCTTATGAGAAGTATTCCAAGCCGATGATTGCTATACATTCCATACCTCTGAAGGACGTAAGTTATTATGGCATTATGTCGGGTTGTTGGGAAAATCGTGATGAGACAGTGATGAATATATCACGGTTCTGTGAGAAACCAAAAGTCTCTTATGCGGAAGACCAGCTTGCCGTCAAAATGCATAACGGAGAACAGAGATACTATTCGGTCTTCGGACAGTATGTGTTGACTCCAGAAGTCTTCGAGCAGTTGAAAAAGAACATCAACGATGGCGTGGTAAGCGAACGAGGCGAAGTGGAATTGACCACAGCCCTGGAACAAGTGAGAGGTAAATATGGATTGATGGGAGTACAGTTGGACGGAGAGATGTTCGACATGGGAATTCCTCAAGCCTATAGAAATTGTATAACAAAATTTTAAATCAAATTATGAATATATTAATATTGTATGCTGAGGTTATGCCTTATAATATTCCAGTATTTAAGGAAATAACAAAGATGGGGTATCGGCTTAATGTTGTGCAAATTGATAAGAAAAAATTGACTCCTTATAAGCCGGAGATTGAGGGTATGGAATTAAAAAATTTATCTTCATTCTCTAGTTATGGAAGCTTCAAATCTTATTGTGATTCAGTAAATCCTGTACTCATTATGGTTTCGGAGGTTATGGAAAAATGGTATTGGAAATATATTTGGCGATATTCAGTAAAGCACAATGATATTCCAGTAGTATGTGGAAGTGATGCTCAATGGACAGGAAACTTGCATAACTGGATGAAAAAGCTTGCATTCCGATTCACCTATGGTCAATCTTTTACGCATATACTTTCTGCCGGTTTATGGCAAGTGGATTATGCTACAAGAATCGGCTTTAAAAGAGACCAAATACTGACACCTCTTTATTGTGCAAATAATGGACTTTACCAACAGGTTGATCTTGAAAGCAAAAAGATGTCTTTCCCTAAGCGATTTATCTTTGTCGGAAGATTGAACCCTGTAAAGGGAATTGGTAATATTATAGATGCATGGGATGGTATTGCGGATAAACAAGGCTGGAAACTAACAATGATTGGCAATGGAGATATGGCAGATGAAATACAGAAACATGCAGATATAGAGCTGCGCCCATTTATGCCTCAATCAGAGATATGTAAGTTGATGAATGAATCTGGCTGTGCTTTGATCTCGTCTTTGTATGAACCATGGGGATTGGTTATTCATGAGGCAGCTGCAGCTGCAATGCCTATTATTGTGTCTAAACATTGTGGTGCAACATACAAGTTTGTTGTAAATGGATTGAATGGATATACAATAAATGAAAATAATACAGAGGAACTAAAACAGGCAATGCTTAAAATAATGAATAGTTCTTCGTCTGAACTTTATGAGATGGGTAAGCATAGCAGAAGACTTTCATATAACATTCAGCCTATTGATGTAGCATCTGTATTGGTGAGTTTGATAAAATAAAGAATTTCTTATGGCTAATTGGACAATTGAAGAAAGAAGACAGATTTGGAACAAGGGACAGGTTGTTCCTGGTTCTGATCCTGCTGTATGGCGTAAAGACCAATGCGGGGCGTTTATCAAGTGGGACATGTATGGGGATAGATCTGACCGTTATAATAATGGATGGGAGATAGACCATATAAAACCAGATTCATTGGGTGGTGCTGATGTGATAAGCAATGCTCGTCCATTGCAGTGGTATAATAATGCCAGTAGGCAGAATGGTAAGTTGACTTGCCCTATTACGGCTGAGGAGGAATAAATTATGAAGATAGTTTCATTATTCAATAATAAAGGCGGCGTAGGAAAAACTACGCTCGCTTTTCATCTTTCTTGGATTTTATCTGAAATGGGGAAAAAAGTTTTGATGATAGACTTGGATCCTCAGTGTAATCTGACTATTTGCGGTATTAAAGAGGATTATTTGGAACATATTTGGGAAGAGGAAGATCCGTTCATTGATGATTTTGGCAGTGCAAAAAAAATGGCAGATGAAGAAACCTTCAGAAAGATTAATGGAAGTCCTCGAAGTATTCACTATCTTCTTAAAACTACGGAAGATGGTATTGATGATTCTCAAATTTCGGAATTGCCACCTGCTATAATGTTAAATGGTAGATTGGGGCTTGTTCCAGGTAGATTGACAATTAATAGCTTTGAGAATGCTATTTCTAGACGTTGGAGTGATGTATATCAAGGTGATCCTTTGGCGATTCGTACGATTACAAGAATAAGAACAATTGCAGAAGCATATGCACAGCGAGACGGATATGATTTTGTCTTGATGGATACTTCTCCTAGTTTAGGTGCATTGAATAAGGTGATTATTTCTACTGTGGATGGATTTATCGTGCCTTGTCTTCCAGATATGTTTTCTATGTATGGTATTAGAAACATAGGAAGTTCTTTAAAGCAATGGAAACAAGAATTTGATACGATATATAAATTGATATCAAACAGTAAGCGTGAAAGATTTCCTAATGAATTTGTGCAATTTTTGGGATATACTATTTATAATGCAAAAAAATATCAGAAGCATTTGAATGAATGGGATTTAGCGCAAGCTCATTATAATTATGCACAAAAAATACCTTCTGTTATAGAAAAATATGTAGTAGAAGAAGTTCGTAAACACCTTTCCTCTGATATGGTGCATAACCCGATAGGTAATACGGCTGTTATGCACTCACATAATACGCTTCCTAATATGAGTCAGAAATATAAAAAACCAATTTGGGAAGTGCCTAATTGTGATTTGGATAGTGAGGATAAAAGTACAATAAAAGGAAATGCATCTTCATTGTATTATCCTACAAGGGAGAAATATAGAGTTTTTGCAGAGGCGTTTTTGGAAAGAATAGCAACTTTAGATGAATAGAATATGGTTGATATTGATGCTTTGATAGGGTTGTATGAGCAAGATAAGTATATGTATGAGAGGTTTCTTGATAGCGTACACTCTTTCTTCCTACATGAGCCATCGTTGAACCAACCACCTCTACCTGTTATTCATTCTCTGAAATGGAGATTGAAAGATTCAGAACATTTGAGGGATAAACTTCTGCGTAAGCTGGAGAGCGGTGATGATATTAATGAGCAAAATCTATTTGAAAAAATCACAGATTTTGCTGGTATTCGAGTTCTTCATCTATATCAGAATCAATTTGTCTATATTCATACTGCCATTATGAAGTTTGTGGAAGAGGGGGAATGGAAATTGGTTGAACCTCCTGTTGCTAATACTTGGGATCCTGAATCGAAGAAATTCTTTGAGAGTTTGGGCTTGCAATGTAATGTCCGTGATACTTATTATACAAGTATTCATTATGTTGTAAAACCAAACAATGAGCGTAGCCATGTATGTTGCGAGATTCAGGTTCGGACCTTGTTTGAGGAGATTTGGGGTGAGATAGCTCATTGCATTAATTATCCTCATCCTACGGAGAGTATAGCCTGTAAGGAGCAATTGAGGGTTTTGGCAAAGTTTATCTCTACAGGGACAAGGTTAGCAGATTCTATCTTTAAGTCATTGGAGGAATATAATAGTAAAAAGAATGGGGAAAACTCTTGAAAACAAATTCTTTAATATTCTGTCTTCGTTAGATAGTATTTGGGCAAAGATTGCTATAATTGGAATTTTTGTTTGTACTGGTTTTAAGTTTGGATGTTATTACAAAGAAACACAAATGAAACTAGAGCAACTAGAGGAGGAAAAGAAAGAGTGGTTAAAAACAGCACGTTATATAGACTCTTTACGTAATGCAAATAATGAACTACAAAAAGAAAATAGTCTTTTGTTAGTAAAAGTTGAAAGATATTCTAGCCAAAATATACAGCATGAAAGAGAAAAGTAAAAAAGATAATAGATCCTTGACTTCGCTCATTGATGAATTGGAAATATCTATAAATGCTACAGGTGATTCTTTAAATCAAGAACTCATAAAGGCAATTAAACAAAGAAATAATGAAAATAAGAAAGTAGATAAAATTTTTAGTAATTTTTTATTATTTTGTATATGCGTTTTAGGTTTTTCCGCTTTGGGTAATTTCTTGTTGTTAGATAGAAATGATCAAATGGAAAGAGAATTGGCCAGCAGTAATTGGAAGGATTCTCTTTTTAATGCCATTATGGAGCCTGATTCGAATATGACAGTGACTTATGGTGTGCATGGTGATGGAAGGGTTGTTACATATCATCAGCTTGAAAAGCAAAAAGATTCAATCTCAAGAAAATGGTTGGATGAAAAACTTAAAAATAGAATCAATCAAGATACTCATGTTGATAGAGAAATGTTTGAGAAATTGTTGTTTGAAAATGAAAAATTAAAAGATAGAATTGATGTTATAAAATCAACATATCATATACAAATTATTAAGGAAAAGGATGGATATCGATTATTTTCTCCTGTAATAGATTCTGCATTGGTATTATTACCTTACTATAGAGATATGTTGAAATACAATAATAAAGATCATTGTTGGTCGATAAAAATAGTAAGATAAATGAGATTCAAAATGAATAATAGTACCCCCCCACATCCGTAAATGTCAGAGAAAATTACTCTTCGCTGGATGGGTTGCGTGCTTACGCTGCTGTAGGTATTGTGCTGATGCACGTTCTGGCTAATCTTATGATTAAGCCAAGTGATAACATCTTGACTGGCAATGTGATTCCGTGGTTCACGAATTTCACATTGCTGTTCATGATTATAAGTGCGTTCAGTATGTGCTGTGGATATTATGAACGAGTAAAGTCGGGAACAATAACTCCTGTGAAGTTCTATGCTAAGCGCTATCATCGTACCTGGCCATTCTTCGCCATGATGGTGATGATTAGTTTTGCGATGGCCCCATCTTGGAGTACGTTCTGCCAAAGTTTTGCAGACTTGACGATGTGCTTCAATCTCTTGCCTAATCCAAATATTGAAGTGATAGGTGTAGGATGGTTTCTGGGTACGGTATTTACGTTCTATATGCTTTTCCCTTTCTTTACCTTCCTGCTGGATAATAAGAAGAGAGGATGGATGGTACTGCTGCTGTCGTTAGTGTTTTGCTATATTGCGATTGTGTATTTTGGTACTCCAGACTTTGTGGTGAAACCAATAGATAAGGTGAATATTATCTATAGTGCGCCTTTCTTTGTTGCCGGTGGTATGATTTACCTCTATCGTCAGGGCATCAAGAATTGGGTGGAGAAACATTGGATGATAGCTTTGGTATCATGTCTTGTACTTACCGTATTAAGATTTTGTGTTGACATCAACGGGATGTTTATCTTGCCAGACCTCATTGTATTTGCAGCTTGGCTGATGTATGCCATTGCTTCCAAGGATATTGTGTTGAACAATAGGGTGGCTAAGTATCTGAGTGGTATTAGTATGGAGATTTATCTCTGTCACATGATGTTTTTTAGGGTGGCAAGTATGTTTCATTTAGAAAGATCCATCCATAATAATGATATGCTCTATGTAGCAACTTGTATTGCAACATTGATTGGTGCGATATGCTTTTCGCACGTTATCAAATATTATGTGTTTCCCTTTGTGGGAAGCAAATTAAGTTCTTATAAGAAATGAAGATTTTATTAGCAAATAAGTTTTATTACCGCCGTGGCGGTGATTGTATTTATATGCTCAATCTGGAAAAACTGCTGAAGGCGCATGGGCATGAGGTGGCGGTATTTGCCATGGACTATCCTGAGAATCTGGATACGCCTTGGAAGAAATACTTTCCAAAGAATATGAGCAAATTGATGGCTTTTACCCGTCCGTTTGGTGATGGGGAAGTGAAGAGCAAGTTCTCGCAACTGCTAAATGACTTCAAGCCAGATGTGGTGCATCTGAACAATATCCATACACAGCTTTCTCCGCTGATAGCCAAGTTGGCACATGAATACGGGGCAAAGGTGGTTTGGACATTGCATGATACCAAACTCGTTTGTCCGTGCTATACATGCATGAGAGATGGCAAGTGGTGCGAGGAGTGCTTTACGGATAAACTGGCAGTGGTGAAGCATCGCTGTATGCCGGGAAGTATCCCTGGGGCAATCGTGGGTTATCTGGAAGCAAAGAAATGGAACAAGGAGGTGTTGCAGAAGTATGTGAACTGGTTCCTTCCTCCATCGAAGTTTATGATGGATACCTGTGTGAAGGGTGGTTATTCTCCAGAAAAGTTCAGAGTGCTCTGCAACTTCATCGATGTGACGAAACTTCCGGAGGTCTCTTCAAAGACTCAGATAAAGGATGACTACTATGTCTATCTGGGTCGAGTGAATGAGGTGAAGGGTGTAAGAACCTTGTGTAAGGCGGCTGCTCAGCTCGACAAGAAATTGATCGTAATAGGTGATGGTGAGCTGCTTCCGGAACTTAAGGAAACCTATAAGAACTGTTCTCATATCGAGTTCAAGGGGCAGATGCAATGGGAGGAGTTCATGCCTATCCTCCAGAAGGCTCGCATGATGGTGCTTCCTGCAGAATGGAGCGAGAACAATCCTCTCACCGTGATAGAATCACAGAGCCTTGGCACGCCTGTTTTAGGTGCAAATATTGGTGGTATTCCAGAACTGATAGAGGAAGGTGTGAGCGGTATGACCTTCACGTCGGGTGATGTTGAGGATTTAAAGGATAAAATCCTCAAGATGTTTGAACATCACTTCGACTATGAAGCGATTGCGAAGAATGCCATCGAGAGGTATTCTAGTGAAGCTTACTATGAGAAGCTGATGAAGATATATGAAAAATCGTTTTGAGCGAATTTTCGGATAAATACTGTTAAAAGTGATAGGATAATGATGTGAGTTCATTAAATTATCCTTATCTTTGCAGAAACGTTATAAATGAAACATAAGACTATGCAACTAGAATTTGAAGGACAGACTCATAGTATTGATGCCAATACTCTAGTGAATATTTTGATTCACTATCAATCTGTTGTCACTGAGGCTAACAAGCAACTCAGTGGGGGCGCTCGTGAGGTTACGCTTAAGGTGAATGCCTTGAAGCAAGGCTCTTTCGTGGTAGATGTATCTGTGGCACAGAATATTGTAGAACAATTGTTCTCAAAAGATGTTGTAGAATACGTGGCTGCTTTGTGTGGTGTAGTAGGTGGTGTATACAAGCTATATAAGCATTTCAAAGGTAGGCCTGTCAAGACTAAAGAGGAGAAGAAAAATGCTGATACAATTCTTAAAATGGGAGATAATGTAAATATCACGATTAATACTTATAATCAGCAAATTGTAAGACAAGCAGTCTCTAAATCAATGGAAACAGCAAATGATGATCCAAGTGTTGAAGGCTTCACTGTCAAAGGTGATGGTGGTGAGAAATGTGCTGAATTTGAGCGTAAGGAATTTGAGGATTATATTTATGATGGATTTGATACGGAAGATGCTGTGCCAGAGGAAAGAATTGAGGAGGAAATCACAACTCTTGTCATAGTTGGCTTAAACTTTGAACGTGGTTCTCGCTGGCAATTCATGTATAATGGATTTAAAATCTCCATGATAGTCAAAGATGATGCTTTGATGCAGAAAATTGATGAAGGTGAGAGATTTGGTAAGGGAGATGCTATCAAAGTGAAACTCAGAAGAGTGCAGAGGTATAACAAGGAATATCGTGCATACGAGAATAAGTCATATCGTATAGTTGAGTTTATTGAGCATATCATTCCTCAAAAACCTCTGAACCTATTCGATGAAAAATAAGGAAAGGTCTATTTACTTTCTTGAAAAACACAAACTGAAATTTTATTAGATTTTTTTATACAATAATTAGGTTAGCAAGAGCTTTCGAAAGAATGTTCTTGCTAATCCTTTATACGTTTATTTTTTCACAAAACAATAATAGATTAATTTTATTATGGCAGAAAAGAAATTGAATGGTACGGTCATCGTGACCTACCGCTGCAACGCTCGTTGCTCTATGTGTAATCGTTACAAGGCTCCTTCTAAACCAGAGGAGGAAATCTCTATAGAGACTATCAAGAAGCTACCTAAGATGTACTTTACCAACATCACGGGTGGTGAGCCTTTTATCCGTACGGACTTGAAGGACATCGTACGTGAGCTTTATAAGAAGAGCGACCGTATCGTGATCTCTACCAACGGCTTCTTCACCGACCGTATCATCGACCTGGCGAAGGAGTTCCCTCAGATTGGTATCCGTATCTCTATCGAGGGCTTGGAGCAGACCAACAATGAAATCCGTGGCTTGAACAATGGTTTCAACCGTGGCTATACTACCCTGAAGAAGCTCTGTGAGATGGGATTGAAGGATGTGGGCTTCGGTATGACCGTTCAGGACAAGAACGCTCCAGACCTCGTGCCTCTCTATGAGTTGAGCAACAAGATGGGTATGGAGTTTGCTACCGCATCGCTCCATAACTCTTTCTACTTCGTTGAGGCTAAGAACATCATCCACGACCGTCCGATGGTGGCTAAGAACTTCGAGAACCTGGTGAACGAGCTGCTGAAGTCTAACTCTCCTAAGAAGTGGTTCCGTGCTTACTTTAACCATGGACTCATCAACTATATCTATGGTCAGAAGCGCCTCTTGCCTTGCGATATGAGTTTCGATACCTTCTTCATCGACCCATACGGTGATGTGATGCCATGTAATGGTACCAAGGATAAGGAGGTGATGGGTAACCTGAACCGCCAGACCTGGGATGAGCTTTGGAGTTCTCCAGAGGCTGAGCAGGTTCGTAAGAAGGTAAGACATTGCGACAGAAACTGCTGGATGATCGGTTCTGTTTCTCCTGCGATGCACAAGTACATCAAGACTCCTGCCCTGTGGGTGGCTAAGCACAAGCTGAAGAGCCTGCTCGGTATGAAGTACTCTATGTATGAGAACCCTATTTGCTGCGAGTATCGTGATGGTAAGGTGACCAAGGAACAGCTTGACAAGCTTTCTACCTGCGATATGAATGCTGTGGTGAACAATGGTCTTTCTGCTGATTCAAAGGAGGCATTGAAGGGCAAGCGTGGCGAGGACATCGTGAACGCTGACGTGGCTAGCCAGGGTTATGAGGCCACCAAGAAGGAAACTGATAGAAATATTGAAATCAAGTAATCACTTGATTCTCTTATGATTGATAAGAAGCCACAGTGCGGAGAGCATCGACACCAAGATGATGCCGAAGTACTGTATGGCTTCTTTGATATAGTTTGAAATCTTATTCATGCCTGCAAAGGTAATACTTTTATTTTGAAAATCTCTAGTTTTTTATGAAAATAGTTGTAACAGGTACTCGTGGTATCCCGAATATCATGGGTGGCGTGGAGACGCATTGTGAGGAATTGTTCCCTAGAATGGTGGAGCGTGGGTATGACGTAACGCTGATCCGTCGCTCGAACTATGTGAAGGATGACTTGCATGAATGGAAAGGAGTGAAACTGGTAACGATTCCTTCTCCTAAGAAGAAGAGTTTCGAGGCTATCATCCATACTTTCCGTGCCATCAATGAGGCGAAGAAGTTGGGTGCTGATGTATTGCATATCCATGCCATCGGTCCTGCGCTGCTGGTTCCATACGCCAAATTGCTGGGCATGAAGGTGGTGTTTACGCATCATGGTCCTGACTATGACAGAGACAAGTGGGGATTTGCTGCCAAGACGATCCTGAAGATGGGTGAGCGTATGGGCTGTATGTTTGCCGATGATGTCATCGTGATCTCGAACGTCATCAAGAACCTCATTGCCCGTAAATATGGAAGGACTAAGAATGTACACCTTATATATAATGGTGTTTCTGAGCCTGAAATCTGCGACTATCCTGAATATTTCAAGGAACTGGGGATAGAGAAAGGCAAGTATATTCTGGGTATGTGCAGATTTGTGCCAGAGAAGAACCTGCATCATCTGGTGGAAGCGTTTGTAAAGTGGAAAAAGACGCACACGGATCTCACGGATTCCACGGATATAAAGTTAGTGTTAGCAGGCGATACGGATTTCGAGGATGAGTATTCGTTGGGATTGAAGCAGATGGCAAGGGAGAATGGTGTGGTGCTTACTGGCTTTATCAAGGGCAGAAAGCTTCATTCGCTGTTGACGAATTGCCGTTGCTATTGTCTTCCATCTTCGCACGAAGGTTTGCCGATTGCCCTGTTGGAGGCGATGAGCTATGGTGTAAAGGTGGTAGTGAGCGATATTCCTGCGAATTTGGAGGTTGGCTTGCCTAAGGATGATTACTTCCATTGTGGTAACGTGGATGAACTTTCTGAAAAGCTCGGAAAGATTATCGAGACTCCATTGCAGCATGTGGATTACGACATGAGCAAGTATGATTGGGACCGGATTGCTGATGAAGTAGGAGGAGTGTATCAAGGGTTGAAGAAATGATGATAGTATCAAAGCAACATCAGATATTTTTTGATTTCCTGCGATTCATCGTCGGTTCTGCCAAGGAGATACCTGATTCCTTGAAGGAAGCGGATTGGAAGGAACTATATGCTATTGCCAAGAAGCAATGCCTGGTGGGTGTTCTCTTTGATGGTATCAAGAAGTTGCCTGCTGAACATGTAGGGATGAAGAAGGAGATGCTGCTCCAATGGATGGCGGAAAGCCAGATGTTGGAGAAGGCGAATGTTCGGTTGAACGATGCTGCCATTCAGGTTTCTGAGTGGTTCCGGAAGAAGGGATTCAGAACCTGTATTTTGAAAGGACAGGGGAATGCATTGATGTATCCGAATCCTTATTCCCGGACTCCTGGCGATATTGATATCTGGGTGGAAGGTGGAGATAAACGGGTTATCTCCTTTGTCCGCTCAATCTCGCCTCATGAAAAGGCGTGCTATCACCACATCGACTTCCCATCGTATAAGGGTGTGGAGGTTGAAGTGCATTATCGACCTAGCTTCCTGCTGTGCTTCTGGCATAACAGAAAGCTTCAGAAATATTATGAAAGGGTGAAGGAGGAGCAGTTCTCGCATCGGGTGATGTTGGGAGAGCAAGGGGAGATTGCGATTCCGACGGTGGTATTCAATCTCATCTTCCAGTTGACTCATATCTTCTCGCATCTGATGAATGAGGGGATTGGGTTAAGACAGCTTCTGGATTACTACTATGTTCTTTGCGACTTTTATAAAGTCTATCAAAATTCTTCGAAAATCACCCCGTCCCTCTTTACCCTTAAAGAGGGCTCCACCTCTCACCCCGACCCTCTCTCAATGGTCTTTACACCCCCTTCGGTTCCCCCGTTTCCGGGGGACAGAAACCTCAGGGGAGAGGGAGGAAACCGCCCTACTCGGTGCTGTATTTGCCCCACCTGTCCCTCCCCTGCGGGAGGGTCCTTAACCCACTCCCAAGCCCTCGCCCTTTCCAAAAGGGCAAGGGATGTAACCGCACCTTCTCGGTGCTCGGAACCGCTACGCTCTAAGGTTGGCGGACCATCAAAGGTCTCGCCAGATTGTGCGGGATGGGACCGCCTTTCTATAGAGGGAGATAATTCAGCTGGTTCTACTACTGCTATTACTTCTTCTGCCTCTACTGCTTTAGATGTGGTGCAGGAGGAATTGAAGGAGTTGGGATTGTGGAAGTTTGCCGGGGCTATTATGTATATCATGCAGGAGGTGTTCGGCATGCCTGCCTCTCGCCTTATCGTTCCTCCGAATGAGAAGTATGGTAGGTTTGTACTGAATGAAGTGCTGGAAGCCGGGAATTTCGGAAAGCATGATGCCCGGAATCGGTTTGGTAGGTCAAAGCTCGGGCATAATCTCCAAAGGGTGTATCGGGATATAAGACTGGTGAGATATTTTCCTGGTGAGGCTCTATGCGAGCCTTTGTTTCGCATTTGGCACTTCTTCTGGAGGATGAAGAACAAGAAATAATAGATATCAAAAACTGCGGTATTCCAATATAAGTGAGATAAATTCTATCACCCTCAGGCTGATGGGGGTATCTTTTCGAAAATCACCCCGTCCCTCTTTACCCTTAAAGAAGGAGTTTTTTCTAAAATCACCCCGTCCCTCTTTACCATTAAAGAGGGCTCCACCTCTCACCCC
>OOBM01000324.1_pt1 | contig 38768 bp, 36 predicted proteins | sample 1671581 | NCBI WGS metagenome assembly OOBM01 (sample SAMN06348171, study PRJEB24527) | human gut metagenome
GGCCGCGCAGCACGCCGCGGGTGGAGCGGCTCTGGTTGTCCTGCACGAATTCCTTGTCGATGCCGGCCTCGGCGAACTGGTCTTTCTGGTAAGTCTCCATGAAATAGCCGCGGTCATCGCCGAACACCTGCGGCTCAATGACGACGACACCGGGGATCTCAGTCTGCGTAAAGGTGAATTTGCCCATAATTATTTTCCTCTCTGTTTTGTTTTATCGTTTTTTGTTATTTTGTTGTATATGGAAAAGCCTTTTGCAGCTTTTTCGCGATTTTTAATGTTTCGAGGGCTTTTGCTTTTTGGTTTTCCGGAGGCGCATCACCCGCATCACGCACAGCGTGGCACCGGCAGCAGCTGCCGTGCAGGCCAGCGAGATGGCGATGAGCATTCCCGCCATCCTGGCAGGCTTAACGTCAGAGGCCGTGTCCAGCTCTCTGCCCGCGTTCGCTTCCAGCAGCGCATCCAGCCCGGTGAGTACCGCCGGGACCCGGACACTCGTCGATTCCTGCTTATCGCCGCCATTGACGGTATACACTGCGTACACTTCCGGCGAAGTACCCAGAACGTATCGTTCGGGCAGTTCCAGCGACACCGAGACGTCCCCCGCCGTCACGCCGTCGGCCAGCAGCAGCCGGACGCCGGGGTCGGTGACGGTCACCTTGCCCAGCGTTCCGCCGCCGCCCACGACTTCCACCTCTCCGGTCAGGCCCTGGGAGGGCAGGTCGGTGTAGCCGGTATAGCGGGCGAAAGCGTAGTCCAGCAGGGTACGGACGTCGTTGTACTTATCGGTCTTCATCTCGCTCTGCATGGTCACGCAGATGAGGCGGACGCCGTTCTGTTCCGCGAGGCAGACGTAGCTGTAGCGGGCGATGTTGGTGTAGCCGATCTTGGAGCCGCGGATGGCCGGGATGTAATACCGGCTGTAGCTCAGCCGCATTTTGTCCTGCTGGGAGAAATAGCGGGTCACCGGCTGGACATTCGTGGGCGCCATGGTGTACATCTCGAGCCGGGTGAAAATAGTCTCAAAGCCCGGCTGGGTCAGCGCCCATCGCAGAATTTGAGCCATGTCGTAGCAGCTGGTATAGTGGTCATCGCCGCTGATGCCGTGGGGGTTGGCGAAGTGGGTGTGCTCGAGGCCCAGCGCCTGCACTTGGGCATTCATCGCGGCCACGCCGCCCTCGATGGTGCCGCCGCCGAAGTATTCGGCCAGCAGATTCGCGCCGTCGTTGGCACTGGCGATCATAGTTCCGTAAAGAGCGTCCTGCAGGGGGACTTCCTCCCCCTCCCGCAGGGCGATATGGCTGGAATCGGTGCCTGCGAGGGAGTAGACGTCCTCGTGGGAGACTGTGAGCTTTACGCCGTCCCAGTTTCCCTGCGCCTTCTGGCAGGCAAGGCCCAGCGTCATCACCTTGGTGATGGACGCCGGGTGCAGTTCTTCGTTCATATTCTGCTGTGCCAGCACGAGGCCGGTGTCTGCATCAATGATGCAGTAAGCCTCCGTCGTGGTCAGAGCCGGACCCACCGCCCCGGCAGACAGCGCCATGCAGAGCAGGAGCAACGCTGTAAGAAGTGCAGCGATGTATTTTTTCATTCTATCAATTCTCCACAAATCTTCATAGATAAACTTAGTATACCACACTTTCCCCTGCCTGAAAAGACGCCTTTCATCCACACGGACATTGCAGCACCGGCTGTAATTGCCGCCCTTCCAGCGCCGCTTCCAGCGTCTGGGGCAGCAGCTCGAACCGTGCCTTGAGGCTCTGGGGCTTGGTGTTGGGGTCATCCTGCCCGTAAGGCACAAAATAATAGTGTTTGCGCTGGTAGAGCCGGGCGATGTTCTCCCCGGAAGCGCCCAGCCCGTCGTTCGTCGAGACAGCGATGACGACGGGACAGCCCACCCGGAGCAGACTCTTCGCCGCCAGCGTCACCGGCGTGTCGGAAAGGCCCTCGGCCAGCCGGGCCAGCGTGGCCCCCGTGCAGGGTGCGATCACGAGGGCGTCGGCCAGATGCCGTGGGCCGAGAGGCTCCACCGCCTGCAGGGTATCCAGAACCGGACGGCCCGTCAGCCCTTCCAGCTGATGCCGCCAGCCGGAGGCCCGGCCAAAGCGGGTGTCCTGCCCCGCCGCAAAGCTCATCACCGGCAGAAGTTCCCACCCCTGCCCCCGCAGCGCACGGGCCGCATCCAGCGCCGCTTCCAGTGTGCAGAAGCTGCCGCAGACCGCAAAGGCCGCGCAGCGTCGTTTCTTCTCTATCATGATGCTTCCTCCCTCTGCCCGATCATATCGCACACTGTCCGGGCCACCGCCTCGCCTGCCGTCTCGGGCGCGCAGGCGGCGGGCAGGCTCAGCGCATGGATGGCTCTGTGACCCAGCCGCCGGGCCGCGTCGAAGTCGGTACCGCCGGGGCGGGACGCCAGATCTACGATAAAGCTCTGCGGCCGCAGCCGGGCCAGCACTGCCTCGCTGAGCACCGGCGCAGGCACCGTGTTCACCACTGTATCAAAAGCCGACGCTATCTGCCCGAGCCGGTCGATGGGGACGCTCCGCAGCCCGAGGCTCTCGGCCAGCGCCCTCTGGGCCGGGCGGCGGGCCGCCGCCGTCACCTGCGCTCCCAGCGCTGCCAACCGGACGCCCAGCGCCTGCCCCACCGGCCCGAAGCCGGTCAGCAGAATGCTGCTGCCCCAGAGGGTGCGGCTGCGCTCTTTCATCAGGATGCCGATGCACCCTTCCGCCGTGGGGATGGCGTTGCGGATGGTCAGCTCTTCCCGGGCGAAGTAGTCTACCAGCTCTACCCCGGCCTCGGCGGCGATGGCTTTCGCCTCCACCGACAGCATCCCGCCCAGCGCCAGCGTACCGGGCCTTGCGGCCCGCAGCAATTCGGCCAGCGGCGTCCGTGCCGCGTCCAGCGGCAGGGGCAGCAGGATATAATCTGCCACCGCTATCATCTCCGGCCCGCCCACACTGTACCCGGCCCGGGCCAGCGCCCGGGCCGCTGCGGCCTGCCGGGCGTCGCCGCCTACCACCGCAAAGCATTTCTGTCCTTCCACTGCAAGGCCCCCTCCCACATGCTCGGTGTGCCATCCTATGCAGAGGCTGTGCCGAGGGTGCAAAAAGGCCCGGCAGACGCTTTACAGCATCCGCCGGGCCTTACTTTTATTTGGGATTCAGGAATGCGCCTTAGCGGCCGCAGCTCTCGCCGCTGCAATGGTCGCAGTCCTCTTCCAGCTTGCCCACAATGGGTTCCGGGTCGATGCCCTGACGACGGTAGTAGTCGGACAGAGCGGATTTGACGGCCTGCTCAGCCAGAACAGAGCAGTGGACCTTGATGGGAGGCAGACCTTCCAGAGCCTCGACAACGGCCTTGTTGGTCAGCTTCAGAGCCTCGTCAATGGTCTTGCCCTTGATGAGGTCGGTGGCCATGCTGCTGGTTGCGATAGCAGCGCCGCAGCCGAAGGTGAGGAACTTGACGTCAACGATGACGTTGTTCTCGATTTTGAGGTACATCCGCATGATGTCGCCGCACTTGGGGTTGCCGACTTCACCCACGCCGTTTGCGTCGGGGATCTCACCCACGTTGTGCGGATGTGCAAAATGCTCCATGACCTTTGCGCTATACATACCTGCCATTTTAGTTTTCTCCCTTCAGGCTGAAGTGACGGGCCGTGTTCTGGCCCTGCAGCCACATACAACTCATAGCACGACGGCGGGGAATGACTTCCTCCAGCACATCGCACAGATATTTTGCTTCTTCCATCGTGTTCTGCGGGCCAAAGGTGAACCGCATGGAACCGTGGCCGATCTCTTCCGGCACACCGATGCTCAGCAGCACGTGGCTGGGGTCAAGGCTGTCGGAGTTGCAGGCAGAGCCGGTAGAGGCGCAGATGCCGTGCATATCGAGGTCGAGCAGGATGGTCTCGCCCTCCAGACCCGGGAAGCTGATGTTGACGTTGCCGGGCAGACGATGCTCAAGGCCGCCGTTCAGACGGGCCTCGGGGATGTTCTTCAGGATGCGGTCGATGACGTAGTCACGCAGCTCCTTCTCGTGGGCCATGCGCTCTTCCAGATGCTCGGTCGCCATCTCGAGGGCCTTGCCCATACCGGCGATGCCGGCGACGTTCTCAGTACCAGCGCGGTGGCGTGCTTCCTGGCTGCCGCCGTCGATGAGGTTCTGGGGCCAGATACCCTTGCGGCAGTACAGCGCGCCCATGCCCTTGGGGCCGTTGAACTTGTGAGCGCTCATGGACAGCATATCCACGCCCAGCTCCTTGACGTCCACGGGGATGGCACCCACAGCCTGAACAGCATCGGTGTGCATCCAGACGCTGTGCTTGTGGGCGATCTCAGCGATCTCCTTGATGGGCTGGATGGTGCCGATCTCGTTGTTGGCCATCATGATGCTGATGAGGGCGGTGTCGGGGCGGATAGCAGCCTCGACATCCTCCGGGCGGATGTAGCCCTCAGCGGTGGGCTTGATATAAGTGACCTCGAAGCCCAGACGCTCGAGAGCGGCCATGCTGTGCATGATGGCGTGATGCTCGAAAGCGCTGGTGATGAGGTGCTTCTTGTTCTGGCGGGCCTTGGTGAAGGCAGTACCCTTCACAGCCCAGTTGTCGGCCTCAGAGCCGCAGCCGGTGAAGAAGATCTCGGACGTGGAGGCGTTGATGGCCTTTGCCACCTGTGCGCGGCCCTTGTCCACGAACTCCTTGGCCTCATAGCCCACACTATAATGGCTGCTGGGGTTGCCGCAGGCGCCGTTCAGTGCCTCGACCATCACAGCCAGTGCTTCGGGAGCGCAGGCAGTGGTAGCAGCGTTATCCAGATAAACCACTTTTTCTGTGTTTTCCATAGGAATGGTTCCTTTCTGCTAAAATACGGGAGCACCGCGCCTTCCAGGGGGCCGGGGCGCTGCCGCATATATTCCATTTGACGGAATAGTTATATCATATCATTCCCTAGTATGTCAATGGGAATACTCGAATTTCGTGATTCAGTCACATTTCCGGCCTTTTCCGGTGAGTTTTCCCAGCAACACCTTCCATTTCGGGTAGCCCCAGCGCTTGTCTTCGTCGAAATCGTCGGCCAGCTTCCACGGGAAAGGGCTGCCGTCGAAGTAGAGATTTCCCGCTTCGTCCACGCGGTCCAGCTTTCGGGGCAGATAGTCCTCGTCGTAGTAGCTCTTGCGGCGGTCGGGCAGCGCCCAGTGGAGGGTGCCGTCGGCGTCCATCCCCTCGGCCCAGACGCCGAATACAAAGGTCGCCGCCTCGCCGTAGCAGTGCTGCTCCATCCGGATGGCACCGTCGTAGTAGAACTTGATGACTTCCAGCGTGCCGGACTCCTTTTTGCCGTCTTTGCCCAGCGTGGGGCGGTAGTCCTGCTGGTAGCGGCAGCCGCAGTGGGTGCCGGCGAACTGTTTGGCGGTAAACATCTTCTGTCCTTTCTGCTTCTTAGCGCAAGCTGAACGTAAAATCATCGGCAAGGCCGTAAATCGGAGAAACGAGAAAAAAGCGTTAAGCGAAGCGGCTAGCTTTTTTCCGTTTCGACTACTCCTTCGGGGTCTGAAAGGGGCGAGCAGCCCCTTTCTCGTGGATCCAGCGCGTCGAAATCGCTGGTGGTTTTCTGGTTCTCTTTTGACATCAAAAGAGAACAATCAGCCTTAATGAAAAAGCGCTCCGCCCCGCGCACAGGCGCGCGACGCCGCTCTCCGTCACATTAGAAATGCCCCTCAAAGTCCCCTTCGATCTCATAGGGCCAGCTGAGGATGCCGCCGAGGTCGTAGATATTGGTATAGCCCAGCGCATCCAGCTTCTGGACGGCGTCAGCGCTGCGGCGGCCGGTGCGGCAGTAGACCAACCAGGGTGCGTCCTTGTCGGGCAGCACCTCGGCAGCGCGGCTCATCACCTCACCCAGCGGCAGCAGTTTTGCGCCCGGGATATGGCCCACTGCGTACTCGTCCGGCTCCCGCACGTCCACAGCCTGTGCCTTTTTCGCGTCCAGCAGACGGATGGCGGCTGCGGGCTCGATCTTCTGTATCATAAGTGTCTCTCCTTATATCTCTTGTTGCATCATCTTATGATAACAGATATTTTTTGTTCTATCAAGATGACTTTTCGATATTTCCGCGTCCGGAGCAAAAGGCAGGTTTTTTCACTTTCCAAAAGCGGGTAGTCGTGGTATACTGGAAGGCAAGCAAGGAGAAAACCGCTATGAAATTTTCCACCAAGAGCCGCTATGCGCTGCGGCTGATGGCCGAGCTGGCCCGCTACGCCCCGGGTTCTACCGTCTCGCTGAAGGAGATCAGCGAGCGCCAGCAGCTGAGCCTGAAATATCTGGAGCAGATCGTCACCCCGCTGGCCCGCGTGGGCCTCGTCAAGAGTGAGCGCGGCAGTCAGGGCGGCTACCGCCTGACCAAAGCCCCCGCCGACTACACCGCCGGTGAGATCCTGCGCGCCATTGAGGGCAGCGTTGCCCCCATCCCCTGCCTCGGCAGCGAGACCAACGAATGTCCCATGTCTGACCAGTGCTTCACTCTGCCTTTCTGGGCCGGCCTCGACGAGGTCATCAACCAGTACATCGACAGCGTGACCCTCGAGCAGCTGGCCCAGAGCCTGCCTGCCGTCAAAGAGGGCTGCGGCTGCTGCGGCACCAAGTCCTGATTTTTCCACCCCGGGATTGACTCCGCGTCCAAAAAAAGGTATACTATCTAAGTATCACCGCCGGGGTGTTGCGCAGTTGGTAGCGCGCCTGCTTTGGGAGCAGGAGGCCGCGAGTTCGAGTCTCGCCACTCCGACCAGACAAAAATAATCCGAACTTATTTCCAATAGGAGATGGGTTCGGATTATTTATTTTCTTCGGAAATCTCAATAGAGGTTCCCGGCAGAAGATGAAATCCGAAATCATAGATTGACCGATACAAACCAGACAATGATTTCAGGAGGACAGGATTATGAAGTACGATGCAAGAGCTTGCAAGTTTAACATGGACACCGGGTGCGTGGAGTTGCTACTCCGGGATGGGCGCAAAATTTCCATTGATTGCACCGGGGTCGAGGATGCGCTGGATGTCACTATGGCGCAGAGGGCAGAATTGGATTACCTCATCTACAACGACCCGCTGGCGTATGCTGAACTGATTCTGAACGGCGAACCGGAGGAATATTTGAAGAACGTGGCTGGGAGTCACGGACTAGAGGACTGAACGCAAAAACAGGGTGCGCCCTGCCGGACGCACCCTGAAAAATCCACACACGATAAGTAAGGCAGGGAGTTCCCCATCGGTCATGGAGCCGATTGCTGAAGGCTCGCAAGGTATTCTTGTGGAAACACTGCTGGAAGGCATGGCAGAATACTACTCTGCTGAGCTATCTGAAAAGGTCATCCGTGGTCAGACGGAAAATGCCCTGAAAGGCAAATGCACAGGCGGCATCGGAACGATTGGCTATAAAATCGACGCAGATAAGTTCTATCGTATCGACCCACTGGTCGCTCCACTTGTATTAGAGGCTTTTCAGCGCTACGATAATGGTGAGAAAATCGTTGAGATTCTGAACTATCTCAACGCAAAAGGCGTTCGTAATATGCTGGGTGGAAAGCTGACGTGCAGCAGCATGAACACCATGTTGAAGAACCGCCGTTACATTGGAGAGCTTTCTTTCCGGGATACCGTTGTGCCAGATGCGATTCCTGCTATCGTCCCGAAAGACCTGTTTGACCGTGTTCAAAAGCGTTTGGAGAAAAACAAGCGCGCACCGGCTCACGGAAAGGCAGATGAGGAATACTTGCTGACTACCAAGCTGTTCTGTGGCAAGTGCGGAGCATTGATGTTTGGCGAAAGCGGAACAAGCGCCACTGGACGAACCTACTATTACTATAAATGTGCTACTGCCAAGCGGCGCAAAGGCTGCAATAAGAAAACCGTACAAAAGGAGTGGCTGGAGAATCTGGTCGTCCAAGAGACGATGAAGCTGATTCATGATGATGCAGTTATCGAAAGAATCGTTCAGCTGGTCATGGATTTTCAGAATCAGGAGAACACTACGATTCCGCTCTTGGAAAAGCAGCTCCGAGAGGTGGACAGGAAACTGGACAACCTGATGAAAGCAATCGAGGAAGGCTTATTCACCCGAACGACCAAGGAACGTCTGGATGCCTTGGAAGCTCAGAAGGATGAGCTGACTGCAAAAATCGCTGATGAAAAACTGCGAAAGCCATCCTTCAATGCCGATTTCATCCGGTTCTGGCTGATGAAATTCAGAAAGTTCGATATATCGCAGCAAAAACAGCGCAAAGCACTGATTGAGATTTTTGTGAACGCCATTTTCCTGTATGATGACCGGATGCTGATCACGTTCAACTACAAGGATGGCTCTCAAACCATCCGCTTTGAGGATGCCTTGACTACCACAGAAACAGTGGGAAATAGTTCGGATTTGTCCGGCTCTGCTCGATAAAAGGAAAAACCGTGAAGAGCTGCAGGAACATCTGCGCTTTTTGCGGTTTTTTGTTCTGTATTTTTGCTTAAAAGCCGACTGGAATGCACATAAAAAGTGTGATATACTTATCTCACAAACTAACCAAAATCAGGAGGTATCCCACCATGCCCAGACCCAAAGGAAGCAAGAATAAAGTCAAGGCCACTAAAGTGACCGCCGACTTCGCCGCACAAATCGCAGCAAAGCAGGAAGAGAAAGCCGCCGTGGAAGCTGAGATCCTGAAAGTGGCTGCCAGCATCGAAGAGCTGAAGACCGACGTCAAGTCGCTGAACGCCGACCTGAAAGCCAAAAAGGCCTCTGTCAAGAAGCTCGACAAAGAAGTAGCCAAGCTGGAAGCCAGACAGGCCGCTGCCGCCCAGAAAGCCGCCGAGGCATCCAAGAAGGACGAAGCCGAGGATGTGCTGAAAAAGCTCCTCGCCAGCGGTGTGAGCGCCGACGAAATTCTTGAGAAGCTGAAATAATATGATTCGTGACATCTGCAAAGACGAGCTTTTTCTCGCCCGAAAAGCCGCGCCTGCCCTGCCGGAAGACCTGCCCATCGCGCAGGACCTGCTGGAAACGCTCAGTGCCCACAAAGACGACTGCGTCGGCATGGCAGCGAACATGATAGGCGTCGCTAAACGCATCATCGCATTCGAGAGCGAGGACGGCTATCTCGTCATGTTCAACCCGGTCATCCTCAAAAAGTCCGGGCCGTATGAGACGGAGGAGGGCTGTCTCTCCCTCACCGGCACCCGAAAGACCAAACGCTGGCAGACCATCAAGGTGCAGTGGCAGAACGAAAAGTTCCAGCCCCGCATCAAGACCTTCTCAGGCTGGACAGCAGAGATCATCCAGCACGAGCTCGACCACTGCGACGGCATCATTATCTGAGATCACAAGCGGGAATGCTGCAAAACACAGCATCCCCGCTTGTTTGATCTCCTCCAAAATATCCAAAAGTTTCACGTTTTATCTATTGATTTCCTTTTTCAGGGATGGTATCCTTATCATCAGTCATTTCGACCCGATCCTCTGAAACAGGAGTTATTCTATGAAGAAAAAATTGATTTCCCGCGTCGCTGCTGCGGTCGGAATGTGTGCTGCCGTTGCAGTCGTGATCCCTGCCGTCTCCGTACTCAATATGTTCCGCTCTGTGTCCATCGCTGCCGAGCCTTCTGACGTATCCAGTTCGTCCGAAGCCGCATCCGAGAGCGCCGACGCATGGGACCAGCTCTTGACCGACGCGAGCAACAGTGAATTTGCCTCTGTCATCGAGCTCGTCGCAGAGGAAAAGGCCGCTTTGGAAGAAGCCGCTGCTTCTGAGGAGGCCGCCGAAAGCGCCTCTGCCTCTTCCGAGGCAACTGCTGAAAGCGCCCCTGCATCCAGCACTTCTGCTGACAACAACTCTTCCAGTGCAGCTTCTTCCTCCAAGGCGGCATCCAAGGCATCCTCCACCGGGCAGACTGCCGCACAGGAGCCGACTGCCTCCCATCCGGCTGCTTCCTCGTCTTCCTCTTCCGCTCCCACCCCTCAGAACGAGTGTGACGCACAGCTTGCACAGTATCTTCTTCAGATGGAAAAGCTGCAGAAGAAGTTCCAGTCGCAGCTCTATTCTGTCATCTGCGACGCCTACGATGAGTACATGGAGTACCCCGCCGAAAAGCACAGCCTCGGCCTGAAAGTCTCCATCGTTGTTTCCAAGGGCGGCAAGCTGACCTCCATGCAGAGCGCCTGCGACAAGGAATTCAATGCGCTGCTGTCGGAGATGCGCACCTGCCTGCGGGAGAATGGCCGCGACCAGTCCCTCGCTGACAATGCACAAAAGGCCTACGAGAGCGCCAAGGCTTCCATGGTCAAGGAACTGAAAAACGTGGTCTACAACACTGCCGTCGGAAACGGCAGCGGTGGCTCATGGATACAGTCCCACCGCAATATGGCCTGAGTGCTCAAAGATGATACGACAAAAGCCCTGCGGCACGCCGCAGGGCTTTTCTGCTGTCTGATTTACTTAGGCTGTCGGCCGATATAGGCGAGGATGCCGCCGTCGGCGTACAAAATCTGACCGTTCACGAAGTCGGAGGCGTGGGAGGCCAGGAAGACGCAGGGGCCGACCATATCTTCCGGGTCGCCCCAGCGGCCCGCCGGGGTCTTGGCGGTGATGAACTGGTCGAAGGGGTGACGGCTGCCGTCGGGCTGGACCTCACGCAGCGGGGCGGTCTGGGCGGTGGCGATATAGCCCGGGCCCATGCCGTTGCACTGGATGTTGTACTCACCGTACTCGGAGGCGATGTTCTTTGTGAGCATCTTTAATCCTCCCTTTGCGGCCGCGTATGCGGATACGGTCTCTCTTCCAAGTTCAGACATCATGGAGCAGATGTTGATGATCTTTCCGGCTTTCTTTTTCATCATGCCCGGAAGGACAGCCTTTGCCATGATGAACGGAGCATTCAGGTCAACATCGACAACCTTGCGGAACTCATCCGCGCTCATCTCATGCATCGGAATTCTTTTGATCATTCCCGCATTGTTTACAAGAATATCGACCGTTCCGATCTTCTCCTCGATATCCGCGATCATTTTCTTTACCGCTTCCTCGTCCGTAACATCGCAGACATAACCGTGAGCATCGATCCCTTTTTCTTTGTATGCGGCAAGTCCGCGCTCTAAGGACACCTCGCTGCTGCAGTTAAATACAACCGTTGCTCCTGCTTCTGCATAGCTCTCCGCGATGGCAAAGCCGATTCCGTGGGCACCTCCTGTTACGAGAGCAATCTTTCCTTCCAGAGAAAACATGTTCTTCTTATCCATTTTGATCCTTACCTTTCCTATTTTATATCAGTTTTTTATCGGCCTCTGCGATATCTTACTTTAAATCCATCGGAGCGATGTTGTCCATATCGTCGAACTCCTGATTCTCTCCGCCCATAGCCCAGATAAAGGTGTAGTTGGAGGTTCCCGCTCCGCAGTGGATGCTCCAGGACGGGCTGATCACAGCTTCTTCATTTTTCATGACGATGTGTCTCGTCTCAGTCGGTTCACCCATAAAGTGCATGACCACCTGATTCTCCGGGACTTCAAAGTACATGTAGATCTCCATGCGGCGCTCATGGGTGTGGCTGGGCATGGTGTTCCAGTTGGAACCCGGGTCCAGTGCGGTCATGCCCATGCTCAGCTGGCAGGTCTTCAGCACATCCGGATGGATGAACTGGTTGATCGTGCGCTTGTTGCAGGTCTCCACGCTGCCCAGAGGCCGATGGTTGGCATCGGCCATCTTGATCAGACGGGTCTCGTAGGCGCAGTGTGCCGGAGCCGACACCATGTAGAACTTGGCGGGGTGCTCCGGGTCAGCGGAAGCAAAGATCACTTCCTTGGTGCCCTGGGTGATGTACAGGCAGTCCTTATAGCCCAGCTCGTACTTCACGCCGTCGGCCACCACGATGCCGGTGGAGTCTTTACCGATGTTGAACATGCCGATCTCGCGGCGCTCCAGGAAGTAGTGGGTGCCAAAGTTGGCCCACACGTCGATGCCCTTGTCGATGGACACGGTCTCGTGCACCGGCATGCAGCCCAGGGTGACCATACGGTCCACATGGCTGTACACGGCCACGACCTCATCTGCCTTGTACAGGCCGGTGATGAGCATCTCATCGCGCATCTCCTCGGTGGTGTAGCGCTTGAAATCCTTCTGGTTGCAGGAGTAGCGGATATCCATGTGGAATCTCCCTTCTGCTCAGCGCTGGATGCGGCCGGAACCGTCGCCGCCAGCCAGCTTCTCCACCTCGGAGACGGTCATCATGTTGTAGTCGCCCTCGATGGAGTGCTTCAGAGCGGAAGCAGCAACAGCGAACTCAACAGCGTCCTGGGTGCTCTTGCCGTTCAGCAGGGCGTAGATCAGGCCGCCGCCGAAGGAGTCACCGCCGCCGACGCGGTCGATGATGTGCAGGTCGTACTTCTTGGAGAAGCAGTACTCGTTGGAGGCAACGTCGTACAGCATGGCGCTCCAGCCGTTGTCGAAGGCAGAATGGCTCTCACGCAGGGTGATGGCAACCTTTTCAAAGCCGAACTTGTCAGCCAGCTGCTTGGCAACGCTCTTGTAGCCCTCGCGGTTGATCTCGCCGGCGTAGATGTCGGTAGCCTCAGCCTCGATGCCAAAGACGTCCTTCGCATCCTCCTCGTTGGAGATGCAGACGTCAACGTACTGGCACAGGTCGGTCATGGCAGCGCGGGCCTGCTCACGGGTCCACAGCTTGCCGCGGTAGTTCAGGTCGCAGCTGATCTTGACGCCATGAGCCTTGGCAGCCTTGCAGGCCTCGCGGCAGATCTCAACAACGTTCTCGCCCAGGGCCGGAGTGATGCCGGTGAAGTGGAACCAGTCCACGCCCTCGAAGATGGCATCCCAGTCGAAGTCGGCGGTGGAGGCCAGCTGAATGGCGGAGTTGGCGCGGTCATAGATGCAGACAGAGCCACGCTGAGAAGCGCCCTTCTCGTTGAAGTAGATGCCGACACGGTCACCGCCGCGGGTGATCTTGCTGGTGTCAACGCCGTAGCGGCGCAGGCTGTTCACAGCGGCCTGACCGATGGCATGAGCGGGCAGCTTGGTAACGAAGGCTGCGTCGATGCCGTAGTTGGCCAGAGAAACAGCAACGTTGGCCTCGCCGCCGCCGAAGCTGAACTCCAGGTTGTTGGCCTGAACGAAGCGCTCATAGTTGAACGGCTGCAGACGGATCATCAATTCGCCAAAAGTAACGACTTTCATGGTGAACTCCTTTTACTTTAATAATTTTATAAAATAGGGGAGCGGGGCGTCCGGGACGCCGCCCCCTACAGATTTACGGGTGGTTTTACGCCAAAATCAGCGCTGGACCAGATGGAAGGCAAAGCCGGCGATCTCGTCAGCAAAGTAGATGGCGATGGTCTTGCCGTCCTTGACGTTCTTGCTGTCCATGTCGAACTTGATGCCGCGCTGGCCCAGGTGGTAGATGGCGCGGTCAACGTTGTTGGTCAGGATGGCGATGTGGCCGTTGGTGCCGCGGCCCGGCTTCTTCATGATCTCGAATTCCTTCTTGCCCACGAAGATGCTGCTGTTGCCGACCTTGACAGCCATGCTCAGCAGGTTGGCGATGGTCTCGGCAGTCTTGGCAGCCTCGGCCTCGTCAGCGCAGTTGATGCCGATGTGGCCCAGCTCCAGGCCCAGCATAACGTCAACGGCCTCACGGCTCATAGCGGTGATCTCGTCCCAGGCACCGGCCTTGATCTTGTCGCTCTTGCACATCCAGGTGCCGCCGACGGCGACGATCTGGTTGTAGCCCAGGTAGTTGTTGACGTTCTTGGCGTTGACGCCGCCGGTGCACATCCACTTGCAGGTCTTGAGGGCAGCGCCGATGTTCTTCAGCTTGTCCACGCCGCCGTTGGCCTCGGCAGGGAAGAACTTGACGACCTCGCAGCCCATGTTCATGGCCTGCTGCATCTCGCCTGCGGTGGCGGTACCGGGCATCATGATGCCGCCCTTGTCGATGACGTGCTGGCAGACCTCGGGGTCAAAGCCGGGGGCAACGATGAAGGAAGCACCGGCAGCCATGGCGCGGTCAGCCTGATCCTTGGTCAGGACAGTGCCGGCGCCCAGCAGCATATCGGGCAGCTCCTCATGGATCTTCTTGATGCAATCCTCGGCGCAGGCGGTGCGGAAGGTGACCTCCGCAGCCGGCAGGCCGCCGGCCATCAGGGCCTTGCACAGGGGCAGGGCCTCATCCACGCTGTTGAAAGCAATGACCGGAATAATGCCGATCTCGTAAACACGCTGCAAAACAGAATTCATAGCAATTCTCCTTCACTGATTGTGTGCGGCAGTCCGGCGCAGTGTGCGCAGTGATGCCCGCACTTGGTTACTTTTATTATAAACGCAGCGGCGGCGGGCGTCAATCGGGCAAAAATGTGGAAGAAAGCGCACGATTTTTGTCGCATCCGCCTAGGATTCCGCTATTCGGAAAAGAGCTTGAAAAATCGGGCAAACTCTGCTATAATCGTTCCATAATGCGGAACGGCAGGCACAGTTTGTCTGCCGTGCAAAATTATGAAATTTTTGTTAAATTTCATCGGGAGGCCGGGATCATGGCAGAAAAAAGCGGCGTACAAAGCGTGGAGCGCATCTTTCAGCTCATTGAGCATCTGGCGGTGCACCCCACGGGGGTCAGTCTGCAAAGGCTGGCAGAGGAGACCGGGCTGGCCAAAAGCACGGTCCACCGTCTGTTGGCCAGTCTGGTCGGGCTTGGCTACGTCGTGCAGGACGAGGAAAACGGCCATTACCGGCTGACCTTAAAAATGTTTGAGCTGTCCAGCGGCATTGTGGACAGCATGGACATCATGGGCGTGGCGAAGGCGCACTTAGAGCGCCTGTCCCAGCGCACCGGCGAGGCCGTACATCTCGTCATCCGCGACGGGCGGGACATCGTCTACATTTATAAGACCGAGAGCGGCCCGATGCGGATGTCGAGCCGTGTCGGCCTGCGCAGTCCGCTGTACTGCACGGGCGTCGGCAAGGCGATTCTGGCGACGCTGCCCGGCGACGAGCTCGAGGACATCTGGACGCACAGCAATGTGCAGAAGCTGACGGACAAGACCATCACCGATCTGGAGGAGCTGCGCAGCCAGCTGGTGGAGGTCCGCGCGAACGGCTACGCCATCGACGACGAGGAGAACGAGCTGGGCGTGCGCTGTGTGGCGGTGGCGATCCCCGGGGCGGACGGGCGCGCGGAAAGTGCGTTTTCCATCAGCGGTCTGGCACCCTATATGACGCCCGAGCGGATCCGCCGCATCGCTACGCTGGCGCTGGATGCACGAACGGATATTCTGGCGGATTTAGGTTTGAGGTGAACCGGGGACGGCTGCCTCCCTCCCTTGCCCCTCTCGTCCGCAGTCCATTCACGCCGCCCCGCCATTACCGCCCCTTTATCTTTAGTATCGCAGGGAGGAAGCCTTCCCCCTCCGCGGCGGCCAGAGGGCTGGCCGCCCTACGTCCTACCCGTTGACTGCTGCTTACCTGCGGGGCGTCGGGGACGTCGCCCTCTACAGGCATCACTGCAAGCCTTCCGGCTATTTGTAGGGGAGGGATTTATCCCTCCCGCACCGCCTCGCCATTAGCTCCCGTTCCCCAATCCGCCTCATCACTCCGCCTTGTTCTCCACACCCCTCAGCAGATCCTCCGCCTCCACTCCGTACAGCTTGGCCAGGGCCAGCAAGTTTGTGGTGCTCGGGTCGGCGCTGCCGTTTTCCCATTTGGATACAGTCTGGCGGCTCACGCCAAGCGCCTCAGCCTCGAACTCCTGCGTCATCTGGCAGCGGGTGCGGTGGGCCTTCAGCGTCTCGCCCAGAGTGCGCTTCACGGCCTGCTTTTCCTCCCGCATCTCCTTGCTGCCGATGTACTTCTTCAGCGCCCGCACGATCAGCACAAACAGATAAATCACCGCGGCCACCAGCGCCGCAAAAACCAAAATATTGAGCGCCGCCCCCCATGTTGCTAACAGCATTTTTCTTTCCTCCTTCACGGATTTTTCTGTTCCCAGTATACCAAACCCCGCTGCTTTACGCCATCAACTATCGCGTACATTTTCGCTTACATCACAAAAAACGGCCTGTCTTCGTCATTCCCGCAGACAGGCCGTTTCCTTTAAATCCGCTTAAAACTGCTCCAGTATTGCCAGCAGCTTGTCAAGGCTGCGCTCGTTGAACTCCAAAATCAGAATGTCGCACCCCGGGTGCCCGGCCACATCCATCGTAAAGGTGTCGATATGCTCGCGCCAGCTGTTCGTGAAGCGCGCCTGCAGGTACGGCATGTAGTACTCGCTGAACGAATCCCCGATGACCCGCACGGCGCGGCTGTCCTTCTCAAACATCCGGTCATAGCCCGGCACTACGTAGGTCTCCTCGGCGGGCAGACTGGCGTAGAGCGCCGCCACGTTTGCCATGTCACCGGTGGTCGTGCCGCCGGCCTCGACGGGGTAGCTGTCCGCCGGGCGCGTCGGCATGTCCAGCGCCTCAAAAATGCCGTCCAGCCCGATAAGCGCGCCGACGGCGTTCCAGTGGGTGTCCGTTTTGTAGTACAGCAGCCGGTCGGCGTTCTGCCGCGCCTGGCTGCGCAGCATGTCATACCGCCAGACCACCGACACTGTTGTGTGGCTCTGCAGATAGGCCGCCAGCAGGTCGGTGCGGTTTTCCTCGTTCACAATGGGATAGCCGTCGGGCATGTACTCGCGGTAGATGCGGTCCTTGCTGGGCGTCAGATCCAGCACCAGCGTGCAGCCGTTTTCGGCCAGCTTATCACTCAAGATCTGCAAGCCCGCGCTGGCCTCGGCCAGTGTGTCGGCGCTGTCGTTCAGCTCGGCCAGCCCCTGATAGTTTGCCATCGGCTGCGCGGCGTTGGGGCCGTCCTTGTAGAACAGCCAGCCGTCCTTGCCGGGCAGCACTTGGTCGCTCTGGCTCGTGCCGAACAGCGCGTAGTCCAGCCCGGCGTTCACCAGCACAAACTGATAGCGGAACGGCGAGTTATCGACCAGAAAGTTGTCAAGATTGCGCGGCAGCTCCCGCAGCGGGCTTTGCAGCACCTGCGGCAGGCCGGTCATCAGGCGGTTTTCGTGACTGTCCATCGACAGCTGTTTGGAAAAAATGTTGAACACCGGGAACGCCAGCCCGATGACGGCGCAGAACACGCCGATAAAGCCTATTTTGACCGCTTTACGCATGGCTATGCACCTCCCTTAAAATTGAAAATAAATAAACGCGCTGTAGGTGCCTGCCGTGACGCGCATAAGTCCCAGAAACAGCAGCACGAGCAGCCCCGCCATCCCGGCAGGGGACGGCGCCTTTTTCGCGTACAAAGCCGCCTTCAGCTTGGGGCACAGCGCCTGCACGGGGCCGCACAGCAGGAAGGACGCCACTAAAATCAGCAGCAGCTTGGTGTCCGCAAAGGCCGCCAGCGTATAGCCCTTGGCCCCGCTCTGCCATGTAAAAATGCCCTTGAGCACGGCCAGCCCCTCGGACAGGCCCGGCGCACCGAAGATCACCAGCGTCAGCCAGAGCAGCACCACCGTGTACAGGTGCCGGAACAGTCGCGGCAGCTGCTCCAGCGCCCGGCGCAGGCCCAGGCGCTCCATGCACAAAATTATGCCGTGCAGCAGACCAAACACCACATACTGCCACGCCGCGCCGTGCCACAGGCCGGTCAGCGCAAAGACGATGAGCAGGTTCAGGCAGGTGCGGCGCAGGCGGCAGCGGCTGCCGCCCAGCGGAATGTAGACATAGTCGCGGAACCAGCTCGACAGCGAGATATGCCAGCGCCGCCAGTATTCGCCGACGGAGCAGGCAAGATACGGATACTCAAAGTTTTCCGGCAGCGTGATGCCGAAGAACTCACCGATGCCGATGGCCATATCGCTGTATCCGGAAAAGTCAAAATACAGCTGCATCATGTAGGCCGTGTAGCCCAGCACGAGGATCGGTGCGGGCAGCGTGGCCGCCGGGACCGACGCGACTTTGGCGCAAATCAAAGCGAGCTGGTCGGCGATGACGGCCTTTTTTGCCAGGCCCAGCACGAGCCGCTTGATGCCGTAGCAGAAGCGGTCCGCCGAGACGCGGCGCGTCTCGCTGCCGGGGTCCAACTGCGGGGCCTGCTGGCCGTACCGCACAATGGGCCCGGACGGCCCGTGGCCGAAGAACGCGAGGAACACCGCAAAACGGATAGGGTTCTTTTCCGATTCCACCTTGCCCGCGGCCACATCGGCACAGTAGCCGATGGCCGTGAACACGTAAAAGCTCAGCCCCAGCGGCAGGGCGGGGGAGAGCACCGGCAGCAGACCCGGCACAAGGGCGTTGACCGTCTCCGCCGCAAAGCCCGCATATTTAAAGCCGCCCAGCACCGCCAGATCCAGCAAGATCAACAAAATCAGCAGCGGCCTTTTGTGGGCCAGCCGCCCCAGCAAAAGCCCGCCCAGCCAGTTGATACCGGCCAGCAGCACCAGGATGGCCGCGCCCTTTAAGCCCGCCCACGCAAAAAACAGCAGACTGAACGCAGCCAGCACGGCATTGCGCAGCCACTTGGGGCACAGCCAGTAGACCGCCAGCGACAGCGGCAGAAAAACGAACAGAAATTGCACCGAAGAAAACGCCATAAAAAACACTGCTCCGCGCGGCACAGCCTGTGGCGATGCCGCTTCATAAAAATTTTACATCTGTAAACATTATAAAGGGTATGACAAAATTCGGCAAGGTCTGCACACAAAAAAGTTATTTTTCCGTCGCTCCCGCGCATTTTGCAGGAGATGGCCATAGACATCTACCCCCAAAATGACTATAATAAAGGTGTATATGTGTGTAACGGAGGGGTCTGTCCATGGAAAATCTGATTTTCGGCGCATTCGCCACGCTGGACGGCTACCGCGAGGGGGACGCCGCCAATCTGGGCCGCACGGTCTATGACCGCTGCACCGTCGTGGCGCTGTGCAGCGCCAAGGCGCAGAACCCTGCCTGCACAGTGGCCCTGCTGACGAATGCTCCCGTGCCGGATCCGTTCCGCAGCCAGCTGACGCAGGGCGGCGTCGAGATCTGGGACTGCCCGTTTACCACCTACCGCGTGCCCGCCGACACCAATTGGGCACTGGCCTACTACAAGCTCTGCGCCATGGCGTGGGTGCTGGAAAACCGCGACTTTGCCCGCGCGGCGATGCTCGACCTCGACACCTTCACCCAGCGCCCGCTGGACGATCTGTGGCGGGAATGCGACGAGGCCGTGCTGCTGTATCAGGTCCCCCACGCCGCCAGCCAGACGATGACCGCCGCCATCAGCCGCTGCTTTGATGCGGTGGAGCCGGACGGCGCACCGCACGTGCTGACGCACTTCGGCGGCGAGCTGGTCGCGGGCAGCAGGGCGCGGCTTGCTGATTTTATATCGCTGTGCCGTGATTATTTTGAAGATCTGCAGGCAAAGGACATCACTCCGAGGGAGGGTGACGAGGCCGTCTGGTGCGGTGCCGCCTACCGCAGTCTGCTGGCCGGTAAACCCGTGCGCGCTGCAAATGCCTATATCTTCCGCTACTGGCTTGGCGGGCATTTCTACTATGTATCGACAAATTATACACTCGACCCCGTCTGCATCCTGCATCTGCCGGGTGCGGCGAAGGACCGCCAGCTAAAACTGATTTACAATGGCTATGCCAGGCGTGGGGTTTTCCCGCCGCTGAACAAAATCTACCGCCTGTGCGGCCTGCCCGCCGCACATCCGCCGCTGCTGCGCACCGTATGGACGCGGCTGCTGGCCAAGCTGTAAGGAGCTGCCATGTCCAGAAGAAAAAACGATTTGAGCCAGCGGCTCGAAGCTGTCATCAAAACGCTGGTGCCCCAGCAGGAGCAGAACCCCGACGACCTCGGCCCGATGATGCGGGCCATCAAGGCCGTGCACAGCATCAGCGACCACACCTCGACGACGCCCGAGGATCTGGAGCGCCAGCGCGCCGCGGAGGAGCTGTTTGCGCGGCTCGTCACGCCGGGCATCGGCATCCGCAGCGACAGCCTGACAGTGGGGAGCATCCCCGCCGAGTGGGTCAGCCTGGAGCACGGCCATGACCGCCGCCACGCCGTTTTGTACTGCCACGGCGGCGGCTACACCTGCGGCCAGCTGGGGTACGCCCGCATTCTGGCCAGCAAGCTGGCGCTGGCTACCGGGTTTGACGTGCTCTCGTTTGAGTACCGCCTTGCACCGGAGCACCCGTTCCCTGCGGCCATTGAGGATGCCGTGGCGATGTGGGATTATTTAATGTATATGGGCTACGGTGCGCGGGACGTTATCGTCGCGGGCGACTCCGCCGGGGGCAACCTGGCGCTGGAGCTGGCTTTAAAGCTGAAGGAGCAGGGCCGCGCCCAGCCGCGCGGGCTGGTGCTGTTCAGCCCATGGACCGATATGACGGCCAGCGGAAAGAGCTACCGCACCTGCAAGGCACTGGACCCGATGCTGACGATGGAGTACATCGCCGCCGTGCGCGAGGCCTACACCGGCCCCGATGCCGACTGGTCGCGCCCGTGCTACAGCCCGCTCTTTGCCGACCTGCGCGGTCTGCCCCCGACGCTGGTACAGGTAGGCACAAACGAAATTCTGAAGTCCGACAGTGAGCGCCTTGTGGAGAACCTGCAGAAGGCCGGGGTGTACGCCCAGCTGGAGGTCTACCCCGAGTGCTGGCATGTATTCCAGCAGATGCCGATTCGCAGAGCCGCCGTCGCAATGGAGAGCGCGGGGCGATTTGTGCAGAGGATCATTTGAGCGGGCTATAACCCGTCAGAGAGCGATAGCCGCAAGGCCCGTCAAAGCCCTTCCGGCCTGCTTCGCGGCCACCTCCCCTGTAAGGGGAGGCTTTTGCGGGCTGCGCCCGAGATGGAGAGCAGCCGTTAAAAACCGCGGGGGTTCGGGGGAACTCCCGAATTTAAGGTGGAGGAAGGCTCGGCGGCGTTAAGAACGGACAGTAATACTGCGTCCGTTTAGCCGCCGAGACTTCCGACTTCCGCTTTGGGGTTCTTAGGGGCGTGCAGCCCCTAAGTCGCGGGTCCGCTGCGTCGAAACAGCGGCAATTTTCTTTGCTACTTTCTTTTGTTGGCAAAAGAAAGTAGGAGTTTCCGGGAGGCAGCCGTTAATGGGTTCACCTCCTTTTCCACGCCGTGCCAAACCCGATGACGCTTGCACAAAACGCGGCGGCCAGCGCCTCGATGGGGAAGCCGTCCCCGGTTTGCGGCAGCGCCGCCGGGGCGGCAGCCTTCACGGTCCGTGTGCCAGCCGCCGCGGCTGACGCAGTCACCGCTGCCGCGGCGGTCTCCGGCGGGTCATACCGGTTCACAAACAGCACGCCGTCGGCCTTCGCGGTTTCCCCGCTGCGCACGGCCCAGAGCCCGGCGGCAAGACCGCCGTCCGGGCGGCCCGTCACCCGGACCGTGACCGTGTAGCTGTGCGCATCGTAGGTCGTGTGGGCAGCGCCGCCGCTGCGCTCGGCAACCAGATACCGGTAATCCCCCGGCTCGTCAAAGGCAAAGCCCGTAAAATACACGGTGCCGCCGTTTTTTACGGTCAGGGCACGCTGCACAGGCGCGGGGGCCGCGTCCAGCGGCGTCAGCTCCACCGTATAGACGGCGTCCGCCGCCGCGCCGTCGGTGCGGACACTGACAGGGATCGCCGTGCCCGCCCGCGCAGCCGCCACGGGCAGCGGGCAGAGCAGCGCCAACAGCAGGGCCGCTGCGGGCAGCCAGCACCGCAGGGCCGTTTTGCCAAAGGTCATTGCATTTCATCTCCTTCTTTCAGGGGGCAGAGCCGCCCCAGCACGACGACCCGCCCGTTTGTCTCACTCCCGGCGCAGGTCGAAAGCGCCACCAGCCGGTCCTGCGCCGTCACACCGATGTCCCGCTGCTGCACGGCCTGCGCCGCCGCATAGTCCAGCAGCGCCCCCACGTCGTCGGGGTAACGCTCCGGCGTGTAAATGGCGGTGTCGTAGGCATCGGTCACCACACAGGCGAACAGCTCGATCGTATAGGCGGCGTCGGGCAGACTTATGCTGCCCGCGGGGTGCGCGGCAAAATAGTCTGCCTCCGCAAACCGCGCCACATCGCCGAACATCGCGCTGTTGTCCATGTGGTGGCCGTAAATCACCATGTACGGGTCGGTCAGGTCGGCGGCGCAGCGGCTGTCGAGAAAAATCGCGCCCGACAGGGAAAAATCACCGTAGACGTCGCGGTTGACGTAGTCCATGTTCGTCGCGCCCTGCACAACGGGGTAGTCGATGCCCGTGCCGTCCACCGTCAGCCAGCCGCAGACGTCGGGGTTGACGGTTTGCAGCCCGGCCAGCGTCGGGTTGTCGGCAGCCGGTGCGGCGGGCTTATACTGCAAAAGCTCCGCGCCCACAAACGCCCCGCGGCGCAGCGCGGCGTCCTGCCAGAGCGCGAACCCGCCGAAAGCCAGCAGCGCCAGCATCAGCAGCCCGGCCAGCGCACTGACCAGCCGTGTGCCCAGGCGTGCCAGCCGCACCGCGCGGTCCAGCATCAGTCCTCACGGCGGTGCTTGCGGAAGAACACCAGCCCGCTGCCCGCGGCCAGCGCCAGCATCGCGCCGTAGGGGGCGGCGTCCAGCAGCAGGCCGGTGGGGGCAATCGAGCTGCGGGTATTCGTGACGGTCAGGGCCGTGTCGGCGGCACCCACCGTCTGCGTGGGCAGGGTCCTTTCGGTGCTCAGCGTCTCGCCGTCCAGCGTCCAGGCCGTCGTATACTTCTCAGCGTCCAGGCCGCTCTCGGTGATCGTGTAGGCCGCGCCGGTGGGCAGGCCGGTCACCTTGATCACATCGCCGCCCCGGATCGTCTCCGAGAAGCTGACCTTGCCGTTTGTAAAGGGCTTCACCTCGGCGTTGCTCGTCACGCCCGCCGCGCTTGTGGTTTTGACCGTGACCGACGCCATGCGGCCCGGGTCTGCGTCCGGGTCGGTGATCCCCAGCGTGAAGATAAAGTGGTCGGTGTAGTCTGCCCAGTCGCCCGCCAGCGCCTTGGTCACGGTCAGGCCGTGGGTCGTGTAGGTATTGGTGATGAGGTCGCTCTTGGTATTGTCATCGAGCGAGGTCAGCGTAGCGTAGTCAATTTTGAACGTTGCACCGTCCGGTTCGGACGTATTGTCGTTGACAACGCGCACCTTGAGCAGGTAGGTCGCCGTCGTGGCGGTCAGGCCGTGGATGCCGGGGTCGCGCTCGGTCAGGTGGTAGTAGTAGATGCCGGGGGCCTCGAACTTCGAGGTGTCAAAGCCGACGCTTACATCGCTCTCCTTGTTGGCAATGCCGCCGTCATCCGCCGCAAACGTGGCGGTGATGTCGCTGCCGTCCAGCTGATCCACGCTGCCGACATAGTTTTTCTCTCCGTCGTCGGGCAGGTCGCTCTCGTCGGCGGCGGTGACGTCAAAGGCAATCGTGCCCGTGATGCCGCCCGCGCCCGCGGCGTTCGTCACGTCGATGGCCTTGCGGAAGGTGATGCTGCCGGTGGTCGTGGTCAGGGTCTCTGCCGCAGACGCCGTGGCAGAGAGCGCACCCGTGAGCAAAGCAGCGGTCAGAACAGCGGAAATCTTGATGGTGTTCATACGTATGTGGTCCTTTCGGGGTGGTGTATGGTTATGTGGGTGGTTGCCGGTAGGTCGGCCCTCATCCGGCCTCGGGCGGGGCCTCGGCCACCTTCCCCCGCAGGGGAAGGCATCCTGCCCCAAGCCTTCCCCCGAGGGGCTGCGCCCGCAGGCGCGTGTCGGAGCGCAACCGCTGTAGGCGGCTCTTGGCGCGTAGACTGAAGGTGCCGCCGCAGCGGCGGATGAGGGCAAAGTTCACCTGTATCTCCTTCTTGCCCTTATCAAATCTCATTCCTCCTCACAATCGCAATGACCCGCCCGGCGATATTTTCTGCCGTCACCGGGCCGTACCGGCGGCTGTCGGGCGCACCCTCGCGGGCGTCGCAGAGGATAAAATACTCGCCGTCGGCCAAGGTCAGGGGGTAGGTCACGTCACTGTCGTAGCGGGGGGTCGTCTCGTAAATGTCCGGCTCGGCCACAAGGCTGCCGTTGATGCGCAGCAGCGCGTTTTCTGTCACCTCCACGGTGTCGCCGCCGCGGGCCGCAACACGCCCCGTGCAGCGCCGGTCATCCTGTGTAAAGACGACCACCTCCCCCGCTGCAAAGCTGCGCGGCAGCCGGTAGTAGAGCAGCAGGTCGCCGGGCTTGAGGTGCGGGTACATCGTGTCGTCCGGCTGGATCGCCAGCCCGAACACGACGCCGAACAGCACCAGCAGCAGTGCGGCCAGCGCCCCGGCGCGCAGAAAAAACTCCTTCACGTCCGCCAGCGCACGGCGGCGCTGTGTCTCGTTCACGGTGCAGCCTCCCTTCGGCGGCGGCAGACCACGGCCAGCGCCGCGCCCGCCGCCAGCAGCCAGACTGCCGGGGCCGCGTCCTGCGCAAGACCCGTGGGCGGCACGCCGTCCTTATTGTTGACGCAGGTCAGCGCCGCGTCGCCGGTCAGGGTCGCGGTATAGCTGCTGCCCAGCGTGACGTTGCTGCCGTCGTCCATTGTCGTTTCGTAGTCGGTCAGCGTCTCCTCGGTGACGGTCACGGTCTGGCCGGGCTTCAGATGCCCGATGACAATGCTGCCCTTGTGCGGGATCGTGAAGCCGTCCGCGGTCAGCGCCGCGCCGCCGTAGGGCTGCACATAGGGGGTATCCGCGGTGACCGCCGCGCCGTCAATGGCCGCCGTAAACGCAAAGCCGCGGCGCGTGTCGCCCATGCCGCCCGTGACCTGCTTGGTCACGGTGACGCGCAGGAACGGCGCGTAGGTGTTGGTGATGACAGCCTCCCCCACGCCGCCGGACGGCACCTGCACCGTCCCGGCCGCCGCGGCGGCGGTGGTCGTGCAGTACCAGCTGGCTAAGTCGGGGTGGTCGGTCTCGGTCACGGTGTAGCTGCCCACGGGCACATCCTCCACCGTTACGCTGTGCAGCCCCCTGAGCGGCACGGTCAGTGCGCCGGGCGCGTCCAGCGTGACGGTGCGGGCCGTGCCGTCGTCATAGACCAGCGTATAGCTGCCGATGGGCAGGCTGCCGACGGTGAAGGTGTTCGTCACGGCCTCGGCCTCATCGCGCAGGGCCGCGTCGTCCACGGCCTTCGTCAGCCGCAGGCTGCCGGTCTGCCGGGCGTAGGTGTTCTCAAAATCGGCGTAGGTCGTGCCGTTTTGCAGCAGCGTTATGTTGGCCAGCGTCGGCGGGTCGCCCGCGGGCTGCAGCGCGTCGCCGTTGACGGCGGCGCGGCTCGCCAAATAGAGCACCGCCGCCGGGGCGGCGTGGGCGGTCTCGGCCACGGTGTAGGTGTAGGGTGTGCCGCTCTCCGACGCCACAGGCAGATCCTGTATTGTATAGCTGCACTGGGCCGGGTCGGTGCCGACGGTCATATCCGCGCCGCTTATGACGGCCACAGCCGTGTCGTCGGAGCGGGTCACGGTGAAGGTCAGCCCCGCGCGCACGGCGATCAGCTCGTCGGCGGTCAGGCTGCCCGCCAGCGTCTTGCGCAGCGTCAGGTTGGCGTGCCCGGCCACGGGCGGCGCAGGCTCGGTACTGAACCAGACCTTATCCAGCAGGTTGCCCTCGCGCCGGTCCCCCTTGCCGCTGGACAGCGCCAGGAAGAAGAACCGGCTGACATACTGCCCCGCCCGGACCGTGTAGTCGCCGCTGTGAACGCCCCACTGGTCGTTTCCGTCGGTGATCTCGCCGCCGACCATGAAGCTGCGGATGGGGACCTCCTCGCCGTTGTATTGCACGGTCCGGTCCAGCGCCGCGCGCACCAGAAGTCCCCTGTTGTCGTCCTTGCTGGAAGCGCCCGCCAGAGTCTCGGTGATCTGTGCTGCCACATCCACCGGCGCGATGAGCAGCGCCATCGAGTCCTGCATACCCCTGCCGCGGGCACGGTGGGCCAGCGACCAGTGCAGCGTGGTGCCGGGCGCGGTCAGCACATCCTGATACAGTGCGCCGTAGGCCTCGCAGTTCAGCTCGGCAAACTGCCGGCCGTCGTAAGCGCTGTCGATGCTGTAGCTGGCCTCGGGGTAGTTCCGCGTGCCGTTATAGCTGCGGTTGGAGCCGTCCGCCAGCTCAATGTACAGGCCGGCGCTTCCGGTTTTCCAGTGCTTGGCCGCGCCGGTGGTCTGCCAGACGATGCCTCCTTCCCCCGACGGGTACTGGGTAAAGAAGGTGCCGGTCTCACCGTCCGGGGAATGATACAGCCGGGATGCGGGCGTATTGTTGTTTTTGTTGTGATACGCCTTCAGCCCGGCAATATCCGGCGTTTCAAAGCTGCCGTTCTGCAGCTGGATGCAGTAGGGCACCTGCATGGCCGCGGCGGTGAGTTTTGCGCCGTCGGTGCCGGTGACCTCGACCTTATAGTACAGCCGTTCCGCATCCTTGACACCGGCAATGCAGGCATCCAGCGCAGCGTTCAGCCGGTGCTCGCTGCCCGGCGTGATGTTCCACGCATCGCCGGAGCAGAGCTGCTGCGGGACCTCCTCCCAGTTGGTGCCGTCCTTGCTGCGGTACCAGGTGTACACAGCGCCGTCGAGTCTGTCCGTGCTGCCGTTGACCTTCGCTGTAAAGCAGCCGTCGGTCCGAATGCTGTCCACCAGCTCTGCGCTTGTGACAACGGCAGTCTGCGCCGCGGTGTCGGGCGCGGCGAGCAGCGTATCCATCACGAGGGTGCGTGCGGTCTCGGGCGTTGCCGCGGGGTCAGCCGCCGGGGTCGGCTCCGCCTCCACTTCGGGTTCCGGGGCAGGCGGGTCCGGGTCGGCGGGCGCAATCGCCGCCGCAGACTCCGCCGTGGCGGGCAGCTCATCCGCCGCAAACACAGCGTTGGCCATGCCTGCCGCCATACAGCAGGCCAGCAGCACAGCCAACAGACGTTTTTTCATGTACGGTTCCTCCTTTGCTGGTTTCCCGCGCGGGGCTTGTCTCCCCGCCGGGTCAATTGGGAGTATACCGTCCGCCGTTCGCGGAACACGTCGAGGGCTGCTTTCTTCCAAAAGGTTACAAAAAAAAGACGCACCCCGGTCAAAAACCGGGATGCGCCTTTTTTGTAGGGGAGGGATTTATCCCTCCCGGGGTGTTTGCGGCAGCCGCAAGCTCTACCCTTCCGGCGCTGCGGCGCCACCTCCCCTGCAAGGGGAGGCAAGGGACCTTGGCCCCCTCTGCGAGGGGGCTCCGCCCGCAGGCGGTGGGGGAGAGAACCTACCGGCAAGCAGCCGTTTACACCACCGTGACCAGCGTCTCACAGTCGCCGGTCACGGCGTACTTACCGCTGCCCGCGGGGATAAAATAGCTTTCGCCCTTTTTGACCTTCACGGTCTCGCCGCCGCAGGTCAGCGTGCCCGCGCCGTCGGTGATGAGCAGCGAGACAAAGCTCTTTTCGTCAGCCGCACCGTCAAACGCGCCTTTTTTCGCGTCCACCGTGAAATACTCGCACTGCGCGAGATGGCTGCCGAAATCGTGCTTTTGCGGCGGCGTGCGGCGGGTCACGTCCAGCGCCTTTTCAATGTGCAGGGCGCGGGGCTTGCCGTCCGCACCCACGCGCCCGTAGTCGTAGACGCGGTAGGTCACGTTGGAGTTTTGCTGCACCTCGGCCACGACGATGCCCTGGCAGATGGCGTGCAGCGTGCCGGACGGGATAAAAAAGCAATCCCCTTTATGCACCGGTACGGCGTTCAGGACCTCAGTCAGGGTGTTATTTTTGATGCGCTCCGCAAATTCCTCTTTGGAGATTTCGTGCGTAAAGCCGTAGTAGAGATACGCCCCCGGCACGCAGTCCAGCACATACCACATCTCGGTTTTGCCGTACTGGTGTTCGTTTTTCAGCGCGTAGTCGTTGGACGGGTGTACCTGAATGGACAGGTTGCTGCTGGCGTCGATGAACTTTGTCAGGATCGGGAACTGCTCAAATTTTGCGCAGTCCGTGCCCAGGGCGTCGGGGTGCGCGGCCACGTAGTCCGCCAGCGTCGTGCCGTCGGGCAGATAGCTCGGGCCGTCCGGGTGGCAGGACAGCACCCACGCTTCGGCCAGCGGTTCAAGGTCGCTCTTGATGCCGAAATCGGTGCGCAGGCGGCTGCCGCCCCACAGATAATCCTTGCAGCTCGGGGTCAATTTCAGAATTGCCATACCGTTCACGCTTTCATCATGTCCGCGGCGGCTTTGGCCAGTGCGGCGTTCACGGCATCGGCGGCTGCCTCACTGTCGCCAACGGCGGAAAGATAAACTTTAATTTTCGGCTCGGTGCCGGAGGGGCGGACCATCAGCTTATGCCCGCCGTCCAGATGGTATTCCAGCACGTTGGCGCGGGGCAGGCCGGTGCCGTCGGTGTCGTAGTCCACGACGGACTCCACCTTGTACCCGGCAATGTCCTCCGGGGCGTTGGCGCGCAGCTTCTTCATCAGCTCCTGCATCGTGTGCATGCCGCTCTCGCCCTCAAAGGCAAAGCTGCACAGCGCATTGCGGTAGTAACCGAACTCCCTGTACAATGCCTCGATGGCGTCCAGCAGCGTCTTGCCCTGCTGGGCGTACCAGGCCGCGGCCTCGCAGACCAGCAGCGTCGCGTTGACAGCGTCCTTGTCGCGGACGTGGCCGCCGGACAGGTAGCCGTAGCTCTCCTCAAAGCCGAAGATATAGCGTTCGGGACGCCCCTCGGCCTCCAGCTTGCCGATCTGCTCCCCGATGAACTTAAAGCCGGTCAGGGTGCGGCGCAGCTCGACGCCGTATTTTTTTGCCACCGGCGCTGCCATATCGGTGGAGACGATCGTCGTTACCGCCACGGGGTCGGCGGGCATCGTGCCCTGTGCCAGACGGGTGCGGCAGATATAGTCCAGCAGGATAATGCCCATCTCATTGCCGGTAATCAGGCGGTAGCCGCCCTTGCCGTCGGGCACGGCGGTGCCGCAGCGGTCACAGTCGGGGTCGGTGCCCAGCAGCAGATCGGGGCGGACCTTGTCGCACAGCTCCAAGCCTTTTTGCATAGCTTCGCGGATTTCGGGGTTCGGGTAGGGGCAGGTCGGGAAGTCGCCGTCGGGCTTTTCCTGCTCGGGCACAACGGTCACATGGGTCACGCCGAGCTTTTTCAGCAACTTTTTCACACATTCCAGACCCGTGCCGTTCAGCGGGGTGTAGACGAGCTTGAGCGCGTCGATGCCCGCGCCGTCGCCGACGCGCTGGTCATAGACAGCCTGCACAAAATCATCGAGGCATTTTTCGTCAATTGTCACAATGCGGCCCGCGGCGATGGCAGCGTCAAAATCTGCCAGCCGGACATCGTCAAAGCAGTCAATTTTTTCGATAGCTGCCAGAATTTTCTCGGCAGCCTCCAGCGTGATCTGGCAGCCGTCCGCGCCGTAGACCTTGTAGCCGTTGTACTTAGCGGGGTTGTGGCTGGCCGTCACGCAGACGCCCGCGCCGCAGCCGAGGTACCGCACCGCCCACGAAAGCGCCGGGGTCGGCTCAAGCCGGGGGTACATGCAGGCGGTAATGCCGTTCGCGGCCAGCACGCGGGCGGTCTCGCGGGCGAACAGCGCACCGTTATGGCGGCTGTCGTGGGCAATGGCTACCTTTTTGGGCAGGCCGGACGCATTGAGGTAGTCCGCCAGCCCCTGCGTTGCCTTGCGCACGGTGTAGAGATTCATCCGGTTCGTGCCCGCGCCGATCACCCCGCGCAGGCCGCCGGTGCCGAATTCCAGATCGCGGTAAAAGCGGTCCGTGACGGCGTCGCCGTCGCCCGCGATGGAGACGAGCTCGGCTTTGACGGCGTCGTCCAGATCCGGCTGGGCAAGCCAGCGGTTATAGAGGTCGTTTGTATTGTTCATGGAGTTTCTCCTTTTTCTTCCCTTGGATCCTGCGGGCAGCCGCAAGCCGCCCTGCCTCTCTATTATCTTGCATTTTTACCGCTTTTGCAAGTACCAAATCTTTGTCGGCACCACCGGATTTTCCGGTCAGCTCTGCCAGACACCTTTTATTGCCTCCGCTTCACTTTCCGCCAGCGCCGGGGCGTCGGAATTGGCAAACAGGCTGCCATAGCGGTAGAGCCCCGCGCCCTGCACCCCTAAGCGGGCAAGCAAAGCAAGCTGGTCGGCCAGCGCATGGCCGGAAAACCACTCGGAGCCGGTATCGGACCCATCCCCTGCGCCGACGCGGTAGGCCCCCAGCCCGGCGTACAGCTTCACGCCCGCCGCGCGGGGCAGTGCGGCCCACGCGGCGGCCAGCTGCGCAAAGCTGTGCGACGCATCGCCGTTTTTTATATATTCCTGCCCCCAATAAAGCTGGGGCATCAGGTAATCCACAGTCCCCTGCCGCAGCCAGCGGGCCGCGTCGCTGTATTGCAGGGTGTAGTTCTGCTCCGGGTCGCCCGTCGGGGCTGCGCCGAACCGCACGCCGTACCGCCGGGCCGCGGCGTGGCAAAGCTCCATCAGGGCGTTCACGTTCTCCCGCCGCCAGTCGTCCTGCGTCAGTGTGCTGCCGCTGGCCGCGTAGTCCGCCGCGTCAAAGGCCGGGTCGGTGGTGGGGTAAAAATAGTCGTCAAAGTGGATGCCGTCCACAGCGTACCTTGCGCACAGCTCCCCCACCCCGTCAGCAATGTACTGCCGCACGTCCGCGTTGGCGGGGTCGAGATACGCGCCGGTGTCGGTGTACCTGACCCAGTCCGGGTGCAGCCGCGCCAGGCTTGCGCCGCACAGCGCCGGGGTCTGCCCGGCCTGGATGCGGTAAGGGTTGACCCAGGCTTCCAGCTGTAAGTCCCGCGCGTGGGCGGCGTCCACCAGCAGTGCCAGCGGGTCAAACCCGGGGTCCTGCCCCTGCGTGCCGGTGCAGAGGTGGCTGAACGGAAAGTAGTCGCTGGGGTAGAGCGCATCGCCGAAGGGCCGCACCTGCGCCAGCACGACTGTTGCGCCAATCGACTGTATATTGTCCAGCATTGTGCCGATTGCCTGCGTGAACGCCTCCGCCGACGAGAAATCGACCTGCTCCCATTCCAGATAGCTGACCCACACAGCGCGGTAGGGCGCGGCGGCCCGGGCGACGGCGGTTGGGGCGGGGGTCGGCACCGCGGCGGGGGCCGGGACAGCCTTTTGCGGCAGTGCAAGCAGCGGCGCAAGCAGAAAGACGGCTATTATAAATAAGTAGAATCCGATCCGACGCATGGCATGTACCTCCTGCGGTATGTATATGCGGGGCAGGCAGCGGGTAGGACAGGGCCGTTGGGAGGCTATCCGCTGCCGGGCGGTCATGGGGTCTCCCCTTACCACATTGACAAAAAACACCCTGCAATGCTATAATGTTCTTATATATAACACAATTTTTATCTACCCATTCCTTCACATAAAGGCGGAAGCATTATGACCAGAGAACAGGTCGAAACGGAAATGGCCCAATACCGCACCATCTTTACTGTGGTGCGGCTGCTGGATGCTGCGCAGGTCGGCGGCGAGGAGTCCGTCAACAGCTGTTGCAGCTGCTACAGCTATTGGGGCAAAAACACCCCCTGCCGGAACTGCATCTCCCGGCAGGTGCTGGAGGATCACCGCCAGCGCACCAAGCTGGAATACACGGGCAGCGAGGTCTTTCAGGTCACCGCCGTCTACCGCGAGGTCGACGGCGTTCCCTGTGTCATGGAGCTGGTCCAGAAGCTGGACGGCGAGACCCTCATTGACCCCGAAAGCGGGGACCGCCTGATAGACAGCATCACGAGCTACCACACCAAGCTCTACCACGATGCACTGACCGGCAGCTACAACCGCCGCTACTTTGAGGACGTGCTCAGGGACAAGACCGACCCCGCCGGTGTGGCCGTGCTCGACCTGGACGACTTTAAATTGATCAACGACGCCTACGGCCATCAGGCCGGCGACATGGCGCTGCGCACCTTCGTTGACGTGGTGCGCGCCTGCATCCGCAAATCGGACGTGCTCATCCGCTACGGCGGCGACGAATTCCTGCTGGTGCTGCCGGGCATTGAGCGCGCGGCGTTCCTGCCTAAGCTGGACCGCATCCGGGCGCAGCTGCACACCGCCAGCGTGCCGGGGTATTCCCGTCTGCAGCTGTCCGCCAGCATCGGCGGCGTGATAACGCAGCCCGGCGAGACCGTGGAGCAGGCGGTCTCCCGCGCCGACAAGCTGATGTACCAGGCCAAGAACCGCAAAAACATGGTCGTGACCGAGGACAACGCCCGGGACGGCGCTTTGAGCGCTGCCGGGCGCGAAAGCCAAACCCGCCAGAGCATTTTAATTGTGGACGACTCCGAGATGAACCGCGCCATTCTGGCGGAGATCCTGGGCAGCGACTACAACATTCTGGAGGCGGCGAACGGCAGGGAATGCCTGGCCATGCTGGAGCAGTACGACACCGGCATTGCGCTGATCCTGCTGGACATCGTCATGCCGGTCATGGACGGCTTTGCGGTGCTGAGCGAGATGAACCGCAGCCACTGGATCGAGGACATCCCCGTCATCATGATCTCGAGCGAGGACGCCGACACCGTTGTGCGCCGCGCCTACGAGCTGGGCGTCTCGGACTATGTCAGCCGCCCGTTCGATGCGGGCGTCGTCTACCGCCGCGTTTTCAACACGATCAAGCTCTACGCCAAGCAGCGGCGGCTCGCCTCGCTGGTGACGAGCCAGATCAAGGAAAAAGAGAAAAACACCCAGATGATGATCTCGATCCTGAGCGAGGTCGTCGAGTTCCGCAACGGCGAGAGCGGCCAGCACGTGCTGCACATCGGCACGCTGACCCAGCGCCTTCTGGAGCGGCTGACGCAGAAAACCGACAAGTATGACCTGCCGCCCGAAACGCAGGAGCTGATCGTCATGGCATCGGCGCTGTACGACATCGGAAAGATTGCGATAGACGATAAGATCCTGAACAAGCCCGGGCGGCTTACCCCGGAGGAGTTCGATCTTATGAAAACGCACACCGTTGTGGGCGCGAACATGCTGGACCGTCTGGGCCGCTATAAAAACGAAGCGCTTGTCAAGACCGCCCACGACATCTGCCGCTGGCACCACGAGCGCTGGGACGGCCGCGGCTACCCCGACGGCCTGGCCGGGGACGACATCCCGATTTCGGCACAGATCGTCTCGATGGCGGACGTCTACGACGCGCTGGTCAGCAAGCGCGTCTACAAGGCCGCCTACTCACCGGACACCGCGGTGCAGATGATCCTGCACGGCGACTGCGGGCAGTTCAACCCCCTGCTGCTGGAATGTCTGGTGGAAATTCAGGACGTCTTAAAAGCCGAGATCGTCGGGCGGGAGAACGAATCGGAGCTCGCGGCGGCGGAAACCTCTGCGGAGGGGTCAAGACCCCTCCCTACGATGCCACGATAACGAGCGGTTTGTAGGGAGCGGTCTTGACCGCTCCGTGCCCGTGCGCGGCGGCGGAAACCTCCCCCTACCGCGCCACTATAAATTGTGTAATTGTTATGATATTGCGGATTCTGTTGAAAATATCCTCTGTCTATGGTAAAATAACAAGATAACTATTAGAGAGGACTTCTCCTTCTTCATGACAAGTAAACGCGAAAAGCTGCAATACGCTTATGTATTTTTCGCCGATCTGCTCACGATGGCCGTCAGCGTGCTGCTGGCGTGGCTCATCACCGACGGGCTGTTCGGCGTGCTGATCCCTTACACCAGCACCGATTGGCTCCAGACCCTGTGCCTGCTGTTTGTGGCGTTCGTCGTCACCTTCTTCTTCTTTGACCAGGACAAAAACATCGTAACACGGTCTGAAAACGAGGAAATTAGCCTTTCCCTCCGGTTCAACATCGCGCTCGGCCTTGTGTATGCAGGCTGCATGCTGCTGGCCAAGGCCACGATGCTGGACTCCCGTTATTTTGCGGTCACAGTGCCCGCGGTCAACGCGGTGCTGCTGCCGTTCTCCCATGCGATTTTAAAGCGGCTGCTCATCCGGTTCCAGCGCAGCTGGGGCATGGAGACGCTCGTCGGCGTCGTCACAACGTCGGACCGGGCCGAGCGGCTGATCCCCGAGATTCAAAAGGACTGGTCCCGCCGGGTCGTGGGCGTCTCGCTGCTGGAGGCCACGCCCGCCGCGATCTCCACCAGAGTCTGCGGCGTCGAGGTCAAGGCGACGTTCGACGACTTCATGGACTGGATCCGGCGCGAGGCGCTCGACGAGGTCTATGTCGATGTGCCGATGGACAGCGGCGAGAGCTTCATCCCCTATCTGGACGAGATGGAGAGCATGGGCCTGACCGTGCACTTCCGTCTGCCGCTGCTGGACCGCATTGAGGAAGCCTGCTGCGACGAGACGAGCGCCGCGCGGCTGAGCCGGTCCCTGGGGCGCTGCGCTGGGGGCAACATCGTCACGATGGGCACCGTTGAATTGCAGCTGCGCGACCAGATCGCCAAGCGCTGCATGGACGTGGTGGGCGCTGTCATCGGCTGCATCATCAGCATCCCGATCATCGCGGTGGTCGCCATCCCGCTCAAGCTCGAAAGCCCCGGCCCGCTGTTTTTTAAACAAAAGCGTGTGGGCCGCAACGGGCGGTATTTTTACATCCACAAGCTGCGCAGCATGTACGTGGACGCCGAGGCCCGCAAGAAGGAGCTGATGGCCCAGAATGAAATGAACGGCCTGATGTTCAAAATGGAGGATGACCCCCGCGTGACCAAGGTGGGTAAATTCATCCGCCGCACCAGCATTGACGAGCTGCCGCAGTTTTTTGACGTGCTGCGGGGCGATATGAGCCTTGTGGGCACCCGCCCGCCGACGGTGGACGAGTACAAGCAGTACGAGAGCCACCACAAGCGCCGCCTGTCGATGAAGCCGGGCATCACCGGCCTGTGGCAGGTCAGCGGGCGCAGCGACATCGAGGATTTTGAGGAGGTCGTCAAGCTCGACGTAGCCTACATCGACAACTGGTCCCTCTGGGGCGACGTAAAGATTTTGTTCAAAACGATTTACGTTGTGTTCGCGGGGAAAGGGGCGAAATGATAGCAAGCAGCCGTTCCGGAAAGGGACGGCTGCTTTTTTTACTGCCGCCCGGCCCCTACAGGGGAGCTGACGCTGCCGCAAAGCACCCGGAGCGGTCAAGACCGCTCCCTACGAACTGCCGCTCACGGGTGCCTTGTAGGGAGGGGTCTTGACCCCTCCGGGCAGCCGGTGTCTGCCGCGCGGCCCCTACAAAAAACCTTCCTCCACGCCAAAACGGGGCCCGCTTTTCGGCAGGTCCCGTTTTGGTTGGTATAGGAAAATAATAAGAAAATGGCTTGTTTATCCCCGCATTACACGATCTTGCGGGATTTGTGGACGCCGGTCTTGAGGAACTCGACCCATTCCGCAATGTTCACGGCGTGGTCGCCCAGGCGCTCAAGGTACTTATCGATCATAAATAAGTCCAGCGCCGTCTCGGCATCGCCGGGGTGGGCGGCGATGTAGGCCGCAATTTCCTTGGAAATGCGGCTGAACATCGCGTCGCAGTCGTCGTCGCGGGCAATGACCTGCGCGGCGGCGGACAGGTCCACCTGCACGTAGGCGGCAATGGCGTCCTTGACCATGTGCAGGGCAATGTCGCCCATCGCGTACAGGTCGTCCAGCACGCCGACGGTGCGCGCGCCGTCCGGGTGGAGATGGAGCGTTATCTCGGCAATGTCGCTGGCCTGGTCAGCGATGCGCTCAATGTCGGTGACCATCTTCAGCGCCGTGGAGACCTTGCGCAGGTCGCCCGCCACGGGCTGCTGACGCAGAAACAGCGTTAAGCAGCGGTGCTCGATCTCATGCTCGGCGGAGTCGATTTCGCTGTCCCGGGCAATAACGCTGCGGGCCAGCTCGGTGTCGCCGGTGCGCAGGGCGGTCATGGCGCTCTCGATCGCGCCGCCGGCGGCGTGGCCCATGCGGGCCAGCATCGTGTCAAGCTGCAGCAGCTCGGCGTCGTACATTTTTCGTACACTCGTACCCATTTGTCGTACCTCCTTAGCCGAAGCGGCCCGAGATGTAATCCTCGGTGCGCTTGTCCACGGGCGTGGCGAACACACGCTCCGTCGGGCCCATCTCCACCAGCTCGCCCAGCAGGAAAAATGCCGTCTTATCGCTGATACGCGCGGCCTGCTGCATGTTGTGGGTGACCATGACGATGGTGTAATTCTCTTTCAGCTCCGTGGCCAGCTCCTCGACCTTGGACGTCGAGATGGGGTCCAGGGCGCTCGTCGGCTCATCCATCAGCAGGACCTCTGGCTCAACGGCCAGGGCGCGCGCAATGCAGAGGCGCTGCTGCTGGCCGCCCGACATGCCCAGGGCGCTCTTGTTCAGGCGGTCCTTGACCTCGTCCCAGATGGCCGCGCCGCGCAGGGATCTTTCCACGATCTCATCCAGCTGCGCTTTATTACGGATGCCGTGGGTGCGCGGGCCGTAGGCGATGTTGTCATAGATGGACATCGGGAAGGGGTTCGGCTTCTGGAACACCATGCCGACGCGCTTGCGCAGGACGTTGACGTCCATCTTGTCCTTGTAGATGTCCACGCCGTCGAGCTTGATGTCGCCGGAGATGCGGCAGCCCTCGACGAGGTCGTTCATGCGGTTCAGGCTTTTCAAAAACGTGGATTTGCCGCAGCCGGACGGACCGATGAACGCGGTGATCTCGTGGGCGCTGATCTGCATATTGATGTCCTTAAGCGCATGGAACGCGCCGTAATGCAGATTCAGCTTTTCGATATCAAATTTCGGTTTTATATCAGTCATATATGTTTTCCTCTCTAAAACTCTCGTATGCCATCTTCAGGGTTTCATTCCTTCTCCGTCAGGGATCTTCCATTGAGGTCCTCTTCCGAATGTTTCTTATGCTGCCTCGCCGGAGCTCTTTTTCTTCAGATGATGGCTCCACACGTTCGCGCCAATGCTGAATGCCAGGACCAGGATCATAAGGACCGCGGAGGCGGTGTTTGCCAGTGCCTTGTCCTGACCGTTTACCTGAAGGTTCCAGATCTGGATCGACAATGTCTCTGCCGGGCGGAACGGGTTGAACGGGCAGGTCGGGGCTGCCAGGTTCCAGTTGCCCCAGCGCAGGTCGCTTCCGGATCCTGTAGTGTAGAGGAGCGCCGCCGCCTCACCGAATCCACGTCCCGCCGCCAGGATGACGCCTGTCATGATGCGCGGGAGACATGCCGGGAGAAGTACATGGAAGATGGACTGCCATTTTGTCGCTCCAAGACCTAAACTCGCCTGAAAATATCCCGCCGGGAGTCCCTTGATGGCATCCTCGGTGGTCGTCGTGATAAGCGGAAGTGTCAGGATCGATACGGAGAGTGCACCCGCCATCAGGCTCTTTCCCATTCCGAAGAATACGAGGAATACCAGGTATCCGAACAGGCCCACAACGATGGACGGAAGGGAAGAAAGTGTCTCGATACACATTCTCAGAAACTTTGTCATTTTTCCCTGTTTCGCATACATGGCCAGATAAATTCCGGCGCAGACACCGAGGGGGATGGATACCAGCAGGGAGATAAATACGAGATAGATCGTGTTGAACAACTGGTTTCCGATGCTTCCTTTTCTCGCGAAGCGGAACATATCCGGTTTTGCCCCCATGAGACCGCCGATGATGACCTTACCCGCAAAGCCGATCAGAAGAGCGAAGAAGAAGATCGCAACCAGGTAGAAAATGGCTGTCATAACGCGGTCCACACCGCGTGAACGTCTGATCTTACTTTCCATGGTCTAATTTTCCCCCTTTGCTGCGAACTGCTTTACCGGCACTGCGGTCGTGCTGGTTTTCACAGAAGTGCTTGTTTTTTCTTCTTTCTCCGGCTTTACCGCTGTCACATGATGGATCAGGAAGATGAAGAACAGGGAGATTGCGAATAACAGCAGTGCCATGGTCCAGAGTGCGGATTTCATCTCGCCGCCCTCCATGGCGTTGCCCATCTGGGCCGCGATCTCGGTGGTCAGAGTCTTTGTCGTTGAAAAAATGCTTGTGGGAAGCGCTGTTGTCTGACCGATGACCATGGCAACCGCCAGGGCCTCACCGAAGGCTCTCGCGAGACCTAAGATCACGCCGGAAATGATTCCAGGCGCTGCCGCCGGAACTACGATCCGGTATATGGTCTGCCAGCGGGTGGAGCCAAGTCCGTACGCTGCCATTCTGCATTCCTTCGGTACGGAGTGAAGGGCATCCGCCGCAACACTTGTGATCGTCGGGAAGATCATGACCGCGAGGACCAGCCCCGCTGCCAGGATAGAATGTCCCACCTGACGGTCAAACACGGTCTTGATCGCCGGTACAAGCACTGTGAGTCCCACCCATCCGTAGACAACCGATGGGATTCCGGCAAAGATCTCGACTACCGGGCGGTAGAATTTCTCTCCGAACTTCGGGGAGATCTCCGTGATGAAGATCGCTGATCCCAGGGAAAACGGAGTCGCGATAAGAAGTGCCAGGCCGCAGGTGCAGAGCGACCCAGCGATGAAGATCAGCGCACCGATGCTGCCGCCGCCTGCCATATTATCTTCCGGTGCCCAGTCTGCAGATCCTAAGAATTCCAGGAAGGAATGTCTGTAAACCAGGAATGTGGATGATCCCTTGTATACAAGGAACGCGCCGATCACGATCGTCAGAAGAATTACGAACAGTCCACAGACGGTCATCAGATCCCGCCACAGATATTCTCTGACGAACATGCTTTTTTCTTTACCATTCTTCATAAGTCCTCCTGCTTCCTATATTCGAAGCAAATTCTATCATAAAT
>OOBM01000344.1_pt1 | contig 37028 bp, 26 predicted proteins | sample 1671581 | NCBI WGS metagenome assembly OOBM01 (sample SAMN06348171, study PRJEB24527) | human gut metagenome
ACAAGCGCGGCTACCGCCGCAACGCCATGGAGGCCCCCATCCGCGAGACGCTGGCCGCTACCATCGCCGACCTGGGCCGCGTGCGCCGGGACAGCCTGGTGGAGGACCCCTTCTGCGGCAGCGGCACCCTGCTCATCGAGGCCGCCCAGAAGGCCATGAACATCGCACCGGGCCTCAAGCGCCGCTTTGCTGCCGAACGCTACAGCTTTGTGCCGGCCGCTGTGTGGGCCGAGCAGCGCCAGAAGGCCCTGGCTGAATCCAAGCTGGATGTGGGCTTCGAGGCCTTTGGGTATGATATCGACCCCGCCGCCGTGGCGCTGGCCAACGCCAATGCCAAGCTGGCCGGTGTGGAAAAGCGCTGCCACTTTGAGGTGGCTGATGTGGCGGATTTTGCCGCAAAGCAGGAGGCCATCGTGCTGACGAACCCCCCTTACGGTGAGCGCATGAGCACCATTGAGGGCGCGGCCAAGCTGGCCCGCACCCTGGGCCGTCAGATGGAGGCGAACCCCTGCGCCGGTGTGTACGCTATCACCGCTGACATGGACTTTGAAGCCCACTACGGCAAGCGCGCCAACAAGCGCCGCAAGATGTACAACGGCATGATCCCCTGCCAGCTGTATATGTACTACAACGCCCCCAAGTTTGAGCACACCGCAAAGCCCATGCCCAAGTCCGGCTTTGACGGCAAGCGCCGTTTTGACAAGAAGGACTGAGCCTGAAAAATGTGCCCGGCCTGAAAAATAAGCCCTGCAAGCCGCACCGGAACTGCCCGGTGCGGCTTTTTGCATCGCTGCCGGAAAAATCCGGGAAATTCCGGAACGAATGACCCCACGACCCCTGCCGGAGAAAAGGACGAATGCAAACAAAGTTTTATGAAATGTTATGAACAAGGCTAAAACAAGATGAGACAAATTCATGGAGAATTTACACTCCTACCGTTGCACAGCGGAACAAAATAGATTATACTTACCTTATTACCATGACCTGTGCAGCCTGTGGCGGAAAGGAACGGTGCCCCCTATGAAGGGTCGAATGAAACCCTATCTTCCGGAGTTGACCATCCGTGATTATAATATCTACCTCCAGTATCTCCGAGGCGTGCGGCGGCAGCTGTACACCGAGTTTGGCTGGTATTCCTGCCATCTGCTGCGGCACAATGGCGTGGTGTTTGCCATTTTGTCCGACAGCCTTGCCGGGCGCACAGCCACCTGCCAGCGTCAGCGGGTGCCGGGCACCCTGTGCTGGCGCAGGATGATGTGCCAGACGCAGGGCATTCGGCAGGCGGCACAGGTGGAAGTGCTGCTGGGCTGGCACAACCTGCAGGACCGACGGCCGGATGAACTGCGGCCCGCCAAGCGGCTGCGCCGCGCGCTGGACCGGGTTCTGCTGCGCCGTGCCTACGAGCGGGCCGTGCAGCAGAACCCGGCCCTGGAACGCCTGTTCGGGCAGGAGCGGGACCAGGCCGTGGTGCAGATGAACCTGAATGCCAAGAACTACAACCTGGCTGCAGAGCCCATGAGCAACGTTTACGGCGCGCTGTACTCCACCCTCGCCACCGATGACCCCAACCAGCGCAAGAGCATGCGCTACATCGGCAGCAGCATTGGGCGCATCTTTTACCTGATGGACAAGGCCGAGCGCTTTGAAGCTGACAAGTGCAGCGGCCGGTACAACGTGTTTGTGGTCAATGACCTGATGGGGCAGGCCTCGGCTGTGGAAAATGCCCGTCGGCAGGCGCTGGCCGCCGCCAACGACCTGATGCGGGTGTACAGCATGCTGGATGTCAAACTCAACCGCAGCCTGCTGGATAATATCATGCTGCTGGGCCTGCACCACGCGGTGGAACCGCTGGAAGTGGGCGCAGAGCAGGAAAACTGGGAGATCCCATGAAAAAACAGAACCGGAAAAGCTGGGCCATGGCCTATTGCGGCATGGCGGCGGCGCTGTGCGTCGCGCTGATGCTGCTGGGGGCCGTGATCCCCATTGCTATGTTCATTGCGCCTGCGCTGGCAGGGTTTCTGATCGCGACAGTGTGTGTGGAGTGCGGGCGCACCATGGCGCTCACGGCCTACGCGGCGGTCAGCCTGCTGGCGCTTTTGTTTGTGCCGGACAAGGAAGTGGCCCTGATCTTCGTGTTCCTGCTGGGGTATTACCCGCTGGCAAAACCCCGGTTCGACCGCATCCGCCCGGCCGTGCTGCGGTGCGTGTGCAAGCTGCTGCTGTGCAACGCCGCCGTGCTGGCGATGTACGGCCTGCTGCTGGTGCTCATCCCGGCGGGCAGCATCTCACAGGAGCTGCGCACCACGGCGTGGATAGTTACCCTGTCCACGCTGGCCATGGGCAACGTGGCCTTTTTGCTGTACGACCGGGCCCTGCACAACCTGCTCATGCTGTACCGGTTGGTGTGGCAGCCCAAGCTGCACCGGATGCTGGGCATGCACTGAGAACGGTTGTTGCACAAAATGGGAAAGTGTGGTATACTGAGCCACCAGCAGCCCACAGGGGCCGCAGAAAGAGGGAATGCAAAACCACCAGTTGACGCAAAGCGCCGGGCCACGCGGGTGACAGCCGCGAGGGTGACGAGGAGAGGAATCATCGAAAATTTCGGCGGATGTTTCTCCGGTTGAAGGCTAGACCAGTCGCAGAGAAGGGCAAAAAACGGCAGTGATACCGCAACAGATCCCTTCAAAGAAAGCCATACAAGAACATAAACTGATAGGGAAGCTGACGGCCCCGGCTGTGCGTTTTTTCTGCACGGGGGACGCCGGCATGGAGGTGTTTTGTATGTGTGGCATTGTTGGTTATGTCGGCAAGCGCAGCGCACAGGATGTGCTGCTGGACGGTCTGGAAAAACTGGAGTACCGCGGGTACGATTCGGCGGGGGTTGCGCTGGCTCTGGACGGCGGCATCCGCGTGGTAAAGAGCAAGGGGCGGCTGACACAGCTGCGCCAGAAACTGGCCGCACAGGTTCTGGCACAGAGCTTCTGCGGCATCGGGCACACCCGGTGGGCTACCCACGGTGAGCCCAGCGACGTGAACAGCCACCCGCATTCCACCCCGCGGGTAAGCATCGTGCACAACGGCATCATTGAAAATTACGGCATCCTCAAGGAGCGTCTGATGGCCAAAGGCTATACCTTTGAGAGCGAAACGGACACCGAGGTGCTGGTCAAGCTCATCGACAGCTGCTACACCGGCGACCCGCTGCGGGCGCTGCAGGAAGCACTGGCCAAGGTGCGGGGCAGCTATGCACTGGCCGTGCTGTTCCGGGACCGCCCGGACACCATCTTTGCAGTCAAGCGCGAAAGCCCGCTCATCGTTGGCTGGGGCGAGGGCGAAAACTTCGTGGCGTCGGATATCCCGGCCCTGCTCAAGTATACCCGTCGCTACAGCGTGCTGGAAGAGGGCGACATGGCCGTGTGCACGGCCGAGGGCATCCGCTTCTACAATGAATTTGCCGAGCCGGTGCAGCGCCCGGTGCTGACGGCGGACTGGGACATGGAAGCCGCCGAGAAGGGCGGCTACCCCCACTTCATGCTCAAGGAGATCAATGAGCAGCCGACGGCCATCACGGCCACCGTCAGCCCCCGGGTGGAGGACGGCATGCCGGATCTGCGCATCCCACAGCTCACCGATGAGGTGCTGCGCGGCATCGGTACGGTGCATCTGGTGGGCTGCGGCACGGCCATGCATGCCGGTATGGTGGGCAAGGCAGCCATTGAGACACTGGCCCGGGTGCCCGCCGAGGTGGACATCGCCAGCGAGTTCCGCTACCGGGACCCCATCCTGAACCCCAATGATCTGGTGATCATCATCAGCCAGTCCGGCGAGACCAGTGATACGCTGGCCGCCCTCAAGCTGGCAAAGAGCCGGGGCGTGCCGGTGCTGGCCATCGTGAACGTGGTGGGCAGCTCCATCGCCCGGGCGGCAGACTATGTGCTGTACACCTACGCCGGGCCGGAGATCGCCGTGGCCTCCACCAAGGCCTATATGGTGCAGCTGTGCGTGCTGTATCTGTTCGCGCTGCGTCTGGCCTACGCCCGGGGCCGCCTGAGCGCGGCAGAGACCCGCCGCTATACGGCCCAGCTGCTGCGGGCACCGGAGATCATCAAGGCCCGTCTGGCGGACTGCGAGCAGATCAAATACCTTGCCAGCCGCTATATGAACACCCAGAGCTGCTTCTTCATCGGACGCGGGTTCGACTACTCCCTCTCACTGGAGGGCAGCCTGAAGCTGAAGGAGATCAGCTATGTGCACTCGGACGCCTACGCCGCCGGTGAGCTGAAGCATGGAACCATCAGCCTGATCACCGACGGTGTGCCGGTGATCGCGCTGGCCACCCAGAAACAGGTGTACGAAAAGACCATCTCCAACGCCAAGGAGACCCGCAGCCGCGGTGCACGGGTGCTGCTGTTCACCACAAAGGATGCCGTGGTGCCGGAGGGCGTGGCCGATGCCGTGATCCGGTTGGACGAATATGAGGACCTGCTGATGCCCCTGCAGCTGATCGTGCCGCTGCAACTGTTCGCCTACTACATGGCGGTGCTGCGCGGCTGCGACGTGGATAAACCCCGCAACCTCGCCAAGAGCGTGACCGTGGAATAAACTGCTGCTTGCGGGAATTAAGGGAACTCCCTCAGGGATGGAGCCTTTTGACAGTACGGCAACCAGAATATAATTACAACAAAAGCGAGGCCCCTCTGAGCGTTTCAGAGGGGCCTCGCTGTATCTTTGTTTCAGATGAGGAAGAGCGGCTTACCAGAACCAGTAACGCTTCTTGAACGCGATGTAGGCCACCGCAATAACCACCAGCACCGCGCCGCCAGCGATGAAGAAGGTCCAGTTGATGTTGGCGAAGCGGAGATTTTCGTTGGTCAGCAGATAACGACCGGCGGTGTCCAGCGTGATCACGCCGTCTTTGTAGCTGTTCAGGTACTGCCACTTTCCGGTGGTCTCGTTGTAGAGGTACAGACGGGAGTAATCACACTTGTCCAGATCAATGCGGGCCGAGCAGGGGACCGTCTTGCCGTCGTTCACCACGAACTCCAGGCCCTGCTCCACCTGCTGCAGTTCCAGCGAGGTGTTCAGCTCGCCGGTGGTGTTGCGCACGTCCTTGCCGGACACCTGCAGGGTGTAGCCGTCGCCCACCACGCATAGGGTCTTGCCGGTGGTGCGCAGAGAGTTGAGGATGTCGCCGGTGATCACCGGGACTTCCGACTGAGCAAAAACGACCTCATGGTCGGTGCTGTCCTGAATGGTCTGCACGGTGGGGTCCAGCGTGATCTTGTCATCGTCGCCGTTGGAAGCGTCATCGCCGTTGCTGCTGTCGCTGCCCGAGGAAGCGGAAGCAGAGCGGTTCACGATGACGGTGACCAGCGCCGTGGCTTTGCCGTTGGAAACCGTAATGGAGGTGGAGCCGGTGCCCACGGCGGTGATCACGCCGCTGGGGCTCACGGTGGCCACACTGCTGTTGCCGGACTTGTAGGTGAAGCTCTGGGAGGCCGAAGCCGGGGTGGCCTTGGCCGACAGGGTGCGGGTGGCGCCCGGCTTGAGCACCACATAGGAGGGGGTTACCGTAATGACCTGACCGCTGTTGGCGGAGGTGGTGCCGGAACTGACGGTGCCGGTGGTGTCGGTGGGGATGGCCAGCACGGTAACGGTGGTGCTGGCGGTGACCGAGCCGCAGGCGGCGGTGATGGTGGCGGTGCCGGGGCTCACGCCGGTCACGCGGCCGAAGCTGTTGACGGTGGCCACCTTCTCATTGGAAGAAGTCAGGGAGATGGTGGCGTACTGCGAGGCGGACGAGGGCCGCACCTGCAGCGATGCCGACACCGAGTTGCCCACATAGATGGTGTTGGAGGACAGCGCCAGATCCATCTCGGTGACGATCATGGTGGAGTCCATGGAAACCGAAATGGTGTAAGCACAGATCTGGTTGCCTGCGGCGGCCGTCACGGTAGCGGTGCCCACGCCCACAGCCTGCACCACGCCGCTGTTGCTCACGGTAAGCACGCTGCTGTCATCGGTGAGGTAGATGACGGAGTCGGTGCTGTTGCGGGGGCGCACCGTGGGCGACAGCTGCTGGGTCTCGCCCAACAGCATATTGGAAGAATAGGTGCCGGCCTCAATGCTCTCGGCAGGCACGCTGCTGTCGCTGTTCCAGGGCAGCGACACGGCGGCGCCGGTCAGGGGCACGGCAGCCGATGCCGGCAGGGCCATGCCGCCGGCCAGCAGGCAGAGCAGTGCCGCGCCAAGGGCCAGGGTCTTTGCGGTTGATTTCATGGTTCGTGTACCTCTCTGGGTGTTAAAAATGGAGCGAAGGATTCAGCGCCGGAAACGGTGCCCGCATCAGCGGAACAGCACACCCAGAGCCTCCATTGCATATTCAAAGTAGGTGACCTGATCGTATTCCACGCGGGCGGTCACGCTCATGCCGTTGGAAAGATCGACCTTGTCGCCGCTGCGGCTCACCACATAGGTGCTGTCCGGCTTGATGGTCATCTTGTAGTACGAAGCGCTGGTGCTGGTGGTCACGTCGCTGTCGATGGCGGTCACGGTACCGGTCAGGGTGCCGTAGGAATACTCCGACAAGCCGGTGATGGCGATCTTGCACGGGTCGCCCACATGCAGCAGCGGGCGGTCGTTCACGGTGACCATGGCCACAATCTCCAGGTCATCGTTCTCGCTGGCAACGGTGGCCAGCGGGGAGCCTGCGCTCAGCACCATGCCCTCCTTGTAGGGGCTGTCCATGTGGATCACGCCGGAGGTGGGGGCATACAGATAGTAGTCGTTGGCACCGGTGTTCAGGGCGTCGATCTGCGCCTGCACGTTGTCCACGTTGCTCTGGGCGCTGGTGATGCTCTGGGAGATGGACTGCATGGTGGAGTAGTACAGGGCCTGGATCTCGCTCTGGTTCTGCTCCATCAGGGTCTTGATCTGGGCGTCGGAATAACCGGCCGCCTGATAAGCCGAAGCGTCAAAGGTCTTTTGCTCCACCTGGCTCTTGTAGGTCTCGTACTGGTAGTAGTAGGGCTGATCCTCGGCGCTGGTCTCGCTGAAGTAGTTCGTGTCGTCCTGGATGCACTGCAGCAGCTTATTGTACTGGTCCACCTGGGTCTGGTAGATCTTGAGCTGACTTTCCAGGTTATCCTGCTGCATGTCCAGGTCAGTGCTCTTGATGTGGGCCACGAGGTCGCCCTCGTTCACATAGCTGCCCTCGGAGATGTACAGCTCGGTGAGGGTGCCGGAATAGCTGGACATGATGTAGGTCTTGTTGCTGGCCTGCACCGTGCCGGAGTTCTGGCTGACGTAGATGCGGTTGGTGCGGGTGCTCCACACCAGCAGAAAGATCATGAACAAGCCCACCAGAATGACAAAGGCGTATCCGTAGGGAGGTACGTCCCGGTCCATCATAATGCGGCGGTCCTGCAGATCATCGAGGTTCTGGATGGTCGTTGTCATAGTTACTTGGTCTCCATAAACACGTCAACCACGGCGTCATCGTCGTCCTGGCTGACAAAAATGGTGTAGTTGTCACCGGTGAGCTTGAGGTCCTTTTCAAAGGCGAGGATCTGCAGCTTGGAGCTTGCCAGCTGGCTGTAGGCCATGGGGCCGGTATAATGAGCGTACAGGCAGTTCTTCACCCGCAGCACGGCGTCCACTTCGTAGCCGGGCTCGGTCTGGGTGATCAGCTGGGTGGCCTGCTGCATCAGGTACAGCTCCGGGGCATGCTCCGGGGCCGGGCCGATCTTGAGGGCCTGCACCAGAGGGCCGATGGGCTGTGCGTTGTGGCTCTTGATAAAGTTCTGCAGCTGGGTCAGCGCCACCATCATGTTGCCCAGTTCTTCGGGGGCGATGCGGCGTGCCACGACATTGGTCAGTTTGAGGGTCTTGTTTTCAGCAACTTTGATCTCGTTCATGTTGAAATACCTCTTTGTCCTATCGTTGAATTTCCTCCGCAAAGGGGAGGCCGTAATAGGCAATCACAGGCAGAGAAAGGGCAGAGCACACCTTCTCTGCTTCTGATCACCTATTACTGTAGCAGTAATGGGTGATGCGAAAAATAGAATGTGCCCGGAGGCAGGACGCCTCCGGGCACACCATAACGAGGCATTGTCACCGGTCCGGCGCTTTGCAGCGGGGCCGGAAAACACACTGCATATCGTTTTTTGTCGGGGCTGAGATACCACAGGGCACTCTGCCGTCTGCCATACTTGTCAGGCACCTTGCGGCTGCGCAACCGCAAAGCACTTTTTCAGCAGACAGGTGCGCACCTGTCTGCATCCGGAGCATGTGCGGCGGGGAAACCGGTGCAGTTGCTCAGACCCCTGGAAAGCCAGGATCAGACAGGATTAGTCCTTGGGGAAGACGGTCTCATTCGCCTTGAAGTCAAAGAGGCTGGGCAGACCGTTCTTGACGTTGGCGGTTGCCAGGTTGTAGATGGCAGCAGCAGAACCAGCCAGACGCAGGCCAGCGTTCAGGACGCCGTTAGCACCAGCCAGGAAGTTGCCGCCCATCGCAGCGTCGATGCCGCTCTTGGCAACAACATCGTAGCCGCTATTGTAGTACTTGCTGACAGAGCTGAACCAGGCCTTGCCCAGGTTGCCGGGGACGTATGCGCCGCCGAACAGAGTGCCAACGGTGTTGCTGACATAGTCGCCCAGGAAAGAATTGCCGATAATGGTGACCATGTTGGTGTTGAACTTCTTCCAGTTCTCAAGGGTCAGGCTAGGAGCCAGGATGTCGGACAGGCTTGCGCCGCCGTTGACGTAGGTCATCTCGTTCTCAGAGATTGCGGAAAAATTTGCAGGCATCATCATGATGAATTACTCCCTTCAAATAATGAACTTTTGTCGGTTCCTCCCCGGCTGCGCTGCCGGGAGGGAACCGGTTTTATGTAATCGGGTGCGCACCCGACTGCAACGAATCAGTAGGTAAAGGCTTCGCCGTCATCGTCATCCTCTACCACAGCGGCAGCCACAGGCTGCTTGGCCACCGGCTCACGGCGGCGGTAGATGCCCTGCTGCATATTCCACAGCTCAGCATACTTGCCATCCTTGGCCATCAGCTCGTCGTGGGTGCCGCGCTCCACGATCTTGCCGTGATCCATCACAAGGATCATGTCGCAGTCGCGGACGGTGGACAGACGGTGGGCAACGATCAGCATGGACCGGTCGGCCAACTGCTCGTAGATCATGTTGAAGATCAGATTCTCGGTGGCAAAGTCCAGATTGCTGGTGGACTCGTCCAGGATGTACAGGCCGGAATCCTTCAGGAAGGCACGCGCCAGTGCAATGCGCTGCTTCTCACCGCCGGACAGGCCGTTGCCAGCTTCCTCCAGGTAGGTGTTGTACTGCAGCGGCAGATGGCGGATGAACTCATGGGCATCGGCCTTCTTGGCAGCCTCTTTCACTTCCTCCATGGTGGCATCCATGCGGGAAATGCGGATGTTGTCGTAGATCGTCTTGCTGAACAGCTCAATGTTCTGCGGCACATAGGCAATGGCGCGGCGCACCGAATCATGGGTGTACTCGGCCAGATTCACGCCGTTGAAGTCGATCTCACCCTCTTCGGGCTCGTAATACTTCAGCAGCAGCTTGGTGATGGTGGACTTGCCGCTGCCGCTGCTGCCCACCAGAGCCACCTTTTTGCCGGCGGGAATGGTAAAGCTGATGTGGTCCAGGGCCGGAGCACGGTTGCCGTAGCGGAAGGTGACGTCCTTGAACTCGATGTCGCCCTCCACCTTTTCCAGCGGGGTAAGCTCGCTGCCCTCGTCGTTTTCGTCCTCGGCCGGATAATCCATGATCTCGGTCAGACGCTTCATAGAAATGCCGGCTTCCTGAATGCTCATCTGCAGGCTGATCAGGTTGCTCAGCGGGGAAGTAAAGTAGCTGGACAGGGTGCTGAACGCCATGAAGCCGCCCAGCGTCATCTCACCGTGCAGCACCTGGCTGATGCCCACATAGGTGGTCAGCATGCTGAAACCGGTGGAGATGAAGGTGGAGATCAGGCCCTGGCCCGTGCTGATGCGGCTGGACCGCAGGCTGATCTTCAGGCTCTTGATGTACTCTTTTTCCAGATTTTCCAGCTGGGTGTCCTCATTGGCATTGCACTTGATGGTCTCAATGCCGCGCAGGCTCTCGATCATCTGGCTGTTGAGGGCAGCCGACTGGATCATGGTCTCTTCGTTGATGCGCTTGTAGGGCTGCTTGAACACCAGCACCAGCAGGATGCTGACCAGTGCCATGAACAGCGAGATGGAGAACAGCATGGCGTTCATCCGGAATAGGATGATGCCGGTGATGATGGCCATGGAGATGTCCATCACAAGGCTCAGTGCAATGCTGGTGAAGATGGACTTGATGGTGTTTGCGTCCGAGTAACGGGTGGTGATATCGCCCGTTTTGCGGGTGGCAAAGAACTTCATGGGCAGATGGAAGATGTGCCCGAAGTAGCCCAGCATCAGCGGGATGTCGATCTTGATGGACAGATGGATCAGCACCCACTGCCGCACGAAGCCGATGAGGGAACTGGTCAGGCTCACCATGCTGAACACGATGATCAGGGTGACCAGCAGGTTGTCCAGCCCGTAGGGCAGCACCTCATCCATCAGGATCTTATTGAACATCGAGGACGCGATGCCCAGGATGGTGGTGATGACGGAACTTAAAATGGCGTAGAAGAACAGCTTCTTCTGGGGCAGCAGCAGGTCGATGTACCGCTTCATCATGCCCCAGCGGTTGGGCTTGCCGTCGTCTTTTTCGTTGGCCTGCTGGGCTTCATAGCCGGGAGCGCCGGGTGCCAGCTTTTTGCGCTGGTTCACGTTGAACTCCGAGGTGGGGTTCAGCAGCAGCAGCACGCCGGTAAAGTTCTTGTAGAACTCATCCAGGCTGATCTTTTTCAGCTCGGTAGCAGGGTCGCCGATGATGACGTAATCCTTGCACTTGTGCTTTTTGCCTTTTTCCTCGGCTTCCTTGACCCGCTCGGCTTCGTCCAGCATGTGCTTGCGACGCTCGCCGTCATCGCGGAGGGTGGTCTTTTTGAACACCACCACAAAGTGGGCCAGGCCCTGGTCGGTGATGACCTGCGCAATGCAGGGCAGCGAGAAGTCGCTGAGGAAGTTTTCACGGTCCACACGCACCGCGGCGGTGGTGAAACCCAGCTCGTTGGCGGCCTTCTGCAGACCAACGAGATTTGTGCCTTTCAGGTCCGTACCCATCATATCGCGCAGGCGCGTGATGGTGATCTCCTTTTTGTAATGGAGGCACACCATTGCGAGGCAGGCAGCCGCACAGTCGGTAGTGTCATGCTGCCGGACATAGGTATAACGCATAGATGCTTCCTTTGAAACTATACAAATTTATTCAAACACCATACACATCTGCCAGACACACGGACCGGAAAACATGCAGTGAATTTGACAAAACCGCCAAAACCGGAAGGATTTACCGCCTCTGAACGCCCGGGAATGGGGCAGAATGCTCAGATTTCCGGCTTGCAATGCCTGCAAAGTTTGTATGCGCAGGCATTACAGCTTATGTGCAGTATACCACAATATGACAGCATCTTCAAGAACTTCTTTTTTAAGAAATCGTGAGAAATGAAAAAAGTGTGAAAAATTAACACTTCTGAAACATGCGGCACGGCAAACAAAAAAGGCAATGTTCCAAAGAACATTGCCTTCGTGGCGCCTCTTGCCTGACTCGAACAGGCGACACCCTGATTAACAGTCAGGTGCTCTAACCGACTGAGCTAAAGAGGCAGATCACTTAAGTGACTGCGAATGATATTATACCGCATTCTTGGCCGTTTTGCAAGCCCTGATTTCAAAAAAGTGCAAAAACAAAAAGCATCCCGGCAGAAACGGGTCGGTTTCTGCCGGGATGCGGGAGACTATTATAATAGGTAACGCAATTACTTCATGCGGCTCTTGGCCTTCATGCGCTGCTCATGGTTCAGGATCTGCTTGCGGATGCGCAGGTTCTCCGGGGTGACCTCCAGCAGCTCGTCCTGTGCCAGGAACTCCAGGCAGCCCTCCAGGCTCAGCTTGCTGATGGGGATCAGGCGCAGAGCGTCGTCGGAGCCGGAAGAACGGGTGTTGGTCAGGTGCTTGGTCTTGCAGACGTTCACGTCCACATCCTCGCCGGAAGCGGTGTAGCCGATGACCATGCCCTCGTACACCTTCTCGCCGGGGCCCACCAGCAGGGTGCCGCGCTGCTGAGCGTTGAACAGGCCGTAGGTGACGGCCTCGCCGGTCTCAAAGCTGACCAGAGAACCGGTGGAGCGGTTGGCGATCATGCCAGCCCAGACGTCATAACCGTCGAAGATCTGGTTGATGATGCCCTCGCCGTGGGTATCGGTCAGGAACTGGTTGCGGTAGCCGAACAGGCCGCGGCTGGGCATACGGAACTCCAGACGCACACGGTCAGAACCCAGAGACTCCATCTGCTGCAGGATGGCCTTGCGCTGGCCCAGACCGGTCATGACAGCACCCTGATACTGAGTGGGGACGTCGATGACGACGTGCTCCATAGGCTCGTAGGTCTTGCCGTCGATGACCTTGGTCAGAACGTGCGGGGGAGAGACCTGCAGCTCATAACCTTCACGGCGCATGGTCTCGATCAGGATGGACAGGTGCATCTCACCACGGCCCATAACGCGGAAGGAATCGGTGGTGGCGGAATCCTCCACCTTCAGAGCAACGTCCTTCAGCAGCTCCTTCTGCAGACGGTCACGGATCTGACGGCTGGTAACATACTTACCCTCGCGGCCGGCCAGCGGGCTGTCGTTGACGGAGAAGGTCATTTCAACGGTAGGATCGTTGATCTTCACGAAGGGCAGCGGCTCCACATTGGAGGGGCTGCACAGGGTATTGCCGATGGTCACGTCGGGCAGGCCGGAGAATGCCACGATATCGCCAGCGGTGATGTTATCGCACGGCTGACGGCCATTGGCCTGAAAGTCGTACAGCTTGGTCAGACGACCGCGCATCTTCAGATCCTGATTGTGCCAGTCACAGACGACAACTTCCTCGCCCACCTTGGCAACGCCGTTCTGGATGCGGCCAATGCCGATGCGGCCCACGAAGTCGTTGTAGTCCACAGAGGACACCAGCATCTGGAAGGGAGCCTCGGGGTCGCCCTCAGGCGGCTTGATGGTGCTCAGCAGAGTATCGAACAGAGGGATCAGGTCGGTGCCGGGCACATCCGGGTCCAGGCTTGCGGTGCCATCACGACCGCAGCAGAACAGCATGGGGCAGTCCAGCTGCTCATCGGTAGCGCCCAGATCCATCAGCAGGTACAGAACTTCGTCGATGACTTCCTTAATGCGGGCATCGGGGCGGTCGATCTTGTTGATGGCCACCACCAGACTCAGATTCTGCTGCAGAGCCTTCTGCAACACAAAACGGGTCTGGGGCATGCAGCCCTCGGCGGCATCCACCAGCAGCAGAACGCCGTTGACCATCTTCAGCACGCGCTCCACCTCGCCGCCAAAGTCGGCATGGCCCGGAGTATCGACAATATTGATCTTGACACCCTTGTAGGTGCAGGAGCAGTTCTTGGCCAGAATGGTAATGCCACGCTCACGCTCGATATCGCCGCTGTCCATGACGCGCTCAGCCACGACCTGATTATCGCGGAATGCGCCGCTCTGACGCAGCATTGCGTCCACCAGGGTGGTCTTGCCGTGGTCAACGTGAGCGATAATGGCAACGTTGCGCAAATCGTTACGAACCATAAAATTCAACCTCTCTATTATTAAAACTCATAAAATACGAACGAACGTCATACAAGTTTAAGTTTATAACAGGAAGGGGTGGTTTGTCAAGATTGTATAAAAAATTTTTCAACCTTTCGGCAAAATGCCTGAGAAAAGCCATGCGATTTGTGCGGCGTGTACCTTTAGAATATGCTATACTAAGGATACAGAAGAAATAAAGCCGGAGGTGTTTTTATGAAGATCACATTTCTGGGCGCGAACCATGAGGTCACCGGCAGCTGCACTTTGATCGAAGCGGCTGGGCAGCGCTTTTTGATCGACTGCGGCATGGAGCAGGGCAAGGACGTATACGAGAACCAGCCCATCCCGGTGGCACCCGGCGAGATCGACTGGGTGCTGGCCACCCATGCACACATCGACCATACCGGTATGCTGCCGCTGCTGGTGCGCAACGGCTTCCGCGGCAAGATCTATGCCACGAACCCCACGGTGGAGCTGTGCGGCATCATGCTGCGGGACTCGGCCCATATTCAGGAATTTGAAGCGGAGTGGAAAAACCGCAAGGGCCAGCGCTCTGGCGCAGAACCGGTGGAACCGATGTATACTGTGCAGGATGCTGAAGCAGCCATGAAGCTGTTTGTGGGCAAGGCCTATGAGCAGCGCTTCCAGCTTGCACCGGGCATTGAAGCCCGCTTTGTGGATGTGGGCCATCTGCTTGGCTCGGCCAGCATAGAGCTTTGGATCACCGAGGGTGAGACCACGACCAAGCTGGTATTCTCCGGTGATATCGGCAATCTGGATCAGCCCATCATCAAGGATCCTGCTTACATCAAAGAGGCGGACTACGCCTTTATGGAATCTACCTACGGCGACCGCAGCCACGGCCCGAAGCCGGACTATGTGAGCGAACTGACGAAGATCCTGCAGCGCACCTTTGACCGGGGCGGCAATGTGGTCATTCCCAGCTTTGCGGTGGGCCGCACGCAGGAGATGCTCTACTTTATCCGTGAGATCAAGGAAAAGGGCCTTGTGAAGGGGCACGGCAACTTCCCGGTGTACATTGACAGCCCGCTTGCCATCGAGGCGACCCGCATCTTTAAAGATACCGACCCGGACTGCTTTGATGCGGACACCCGCGCTCTGCTGGAAAAAGGCATTGATCCGATCACCTTCCCAGGGCTACGCGTCACGGTGACCAGTGATGAATCCCGCATGATCAATGCAGACCGCGTGCCAAAGGTCATCCTCTCGGCCAGCGGTATGTGCGAGGCAGGCCGCATCCGCCACCACCTCAAGCACAATCTGTGGCGGCCGGAGTGCACCATTCTGTTCGTGGGCTATCAGGCGGTGGGCACGCTGGGCCGCACCCTGCTGGAAGGTGCCACGACGGTAAAACTGTTCGGTGAACCTATTGAGGTGCAGGCAGAACTGTGCCAGCTCACCGGCATGTCCGGCCATGCGGACAGAGAAGGTCTGCTGCGGTGGGTGAACTCCTTTGAGCAGAAACCAAAGCGTGTGTTCGTGATGCACGGCGAAGATGAGACCGAGGACCACTTTGTGCAGACCTTGACGGAACAGGGCTTCACTGCCTGTGCACCCTACAACGGCGCACAGTGGGCCATCGGAGCCGAGGGAGCCGTATGCCTGCAGGAGGGCATGCGCGTCCGCATTGAGCACAAGGCTAATGAAGGCCAGAGCCGTGCGGCCAGTGTGTTCCAGCGGCTGGTCAGCGCCGGCAAGCGCCTGCTGCGGGTCATCGAGCACAACGAGGGCGGCGCAAACAAAGACCTTGCCAAGTTTGCCGACCAGATCAATGCCCTGTGCGATAAGTGGGACCGATAAAGCAAAACAAAAGCGCCGTGACCCAAAAGGCCACGGCGCTTTTTTGCATGGAGCGGGCAATGGGAATCGAACCCACCTCCTCAGCTTGGAAGGCTGATATACTAGCCGATGTACGATGCCCGCATTTACGAACGATATTATAGCATGTTCCGGCATAAATGTCCAGCCCAATTTTTGTATGTTCCTTAAAGCACCGGAAAAGAATGCCGGAACGGCCTTGCTTTTCCATACGGCTCTGCTACAATAGAAAAGAACGGAGGGAGAGAGGATGGAGCCGGAAGCAGAGATCATTCGTACGCAGCTGTTTGCCCTGCGGGATGAAGCATACCGCATCTTTCACAGTGCGTTGATGCCCACCGTGCCGCCGGAAACGGTGATCGGCGTGCGCGTTCCGGCTCTGCGCAGGCTGGCAAAACAGCTCGCGGGCACAGCGCAGGCAGAAGTGTTTTTACAGGCCCTGCCGCATGGATACTACGAAGAGAACAACCTCCACGCGTTCCTGATCGAACTTATCCGGGACTACGACAGGGCGCTGGCTGAAACGGAAGCGTTCCTGCCCTACATCAACAACTGGGCCACCTGTGACTGCTTTTGCCCCAAAGTGTTTGCAAAGCACAAGAAGGAACTGCTGGTGCCCATTCGCCGCTGGCTGGATTCGGGCGAGGTGTACACCGTGCGCTATGGCATGGAGATGCTGATGCGCTATTATCTGGATGATGCATTCCGGCCGGAATATCTGGAATGGGTGGCCGATGTGCGCAGCACGGAATACTATATCAATATGATGCGGGCATGGTATTTTGCTACGGCACTGGCAAAGCAGCCGGATGCCGCGCTGCCGTGGCTCACAGAAAAGCGGCTGGATTTGTGGACCCACAACAAAGCCATCCAGAAAGCGGTGGAAAGCCGCCGCATTCCGCCCGAAATGAAGCAGCTGCTGCGCGGTCTGCGCAGCCGTTCATAAAAGCTTCCGGATTTCCGCGCAGATTTCCTGTTTACTTTATGAATGTTTTATTGTAAAATAAGCTATAGTAAAAAATGTCAGGGTATGCCTATGCCCTGACGGAAGATAAAAACAGGTGGTGTTTGGATTATGGCATTGAAATATCAGCGTATCCTTCTGAAGATCAGCGGCGAAGCACTGGGCGGCGAAAAGGGCATGGGTTTTGATGAACCCACCATGGACGCGATCTGCGGCGGCGTGAAGAAAGCACACGACCTCGGCGTGCAGATCGGCATTGTTGTGGGCGGCGGCAACTTCTGGCGCGGCCGTTCCAGCGGCAAGATGGAGCGCACACTGGCCGATAAGATCGGTATGCTGGCAACCGTGATGAACGCACTGGCTGTCTCCGACAAGCTGGAACAGCTGGGTGTGCCCACTGAGGTGTTCACCTCCATCACCATGCCGCAGGTGGCACAGCCCTTTACCCGCAAGGATGCTCTGCGCGCCATGGATGAGGGCAAGATCGCCGTGTTCGGCGGCGGCACCGGCAACCCGTTCTTCTCCACGGATACGGCAACCGCTCTGCGCGCTGTGGAAGTGAGCGCCGATGTGATGTTCAAGGCTACTATGGTGGATGGCGTTTACGATAAGGATCCCCACAAGTACGCCGACGCAAAGAAGTATGATACCCTCACCTTTACCAAGGTGCTGGAAGACCAGCTGGCTGTTATGGATGGCACTGCTGCCACTCTGTGCCGCGACAACAAGCTGCCCATCCTCGTGTTCGATCTGGCCGACCCGGACAACATTGCCCGTGCCGTGCAGGGCGAGAATGTGGGCACACTGGTTTACGAGGGCTGAAACGCCTGCAGCCGACATACATTATAGGGCAGACGCATTGCAGCGCAGCCCCAAGATAAAAAGGAACAGGAGACTACCGCAATGAGCAGCAACACCAAGGTTTACGAAGACAAGATGAAGAGCTCGGTCGAACATCTGGGCCGCGAACTGGGCGCTGTGCGCGCAGGCCGCGCAAATCCCGCTGTGCTGGATAAGGTCAGCGTGGATTATTATGGTGCCCCCACTCCCATCCAGCAGGTGGCATCCGTGGCTGTGGCCGAAGCACGCACCCTGACCATTACCCCGTGGGACCGTACTCTGCTGCGCCCCATCAGCAAGGCCATCATGGCCAGCGATGTGGGCATCACTCCCATTGATGACGGCTCTACCATCCGCCTGAACTTCCCGGCTCCCACCGAGGAGCGCCGCAAGCAGCTGGCAAAGGAAGTTTCCAAGCTGGGCGAGGAGGCTAAGGTGGCAGTGCGCAACATCCGCCGCGAGGCTATGGATAAGGCCAAGGCCATGAAGAAGGCCGGCGAGCTGACCGAGGACAGCCAGAAGACCATGGAAGAGGATGTCCAGAAGCTGACCGACAAGTATATCAAGAACATCGATGCTGCGGTGGAAGAAAAGCAGAAGGAGATCATGTCTGTCTGATCTGCGCAGATGCAATAAACTGGAGGTGCCGTGCGCTGAAGAAGAGTGCGCGGCACTTTTGTTGAAGGCGGCGTTGCTGCCGGGAGGAAACAATGGCGCATCCTAAAGAATTTGCCGAGGGCCTTTCCATCGGCATCATCATGGACGGCAACGGCCGCTGGGCAAAGAACCGCGGCCTGCCCCGCACTGCCGGGCACAAAAGAGGCGCAGAGGTGTTCAGCGATATCGCAGATTACTGCGATGAGCTGGGCGTTTCGTCGGTGTACTTCTATGCGTTTTCCACCGAGAACTGGAAGCGTCCGCTGGAAGAGGTCAACGCCATCATGCGGCTGTTCGGCGAATATCTGCTGAAGGGCTTTGACTACAAGAACCGCAATATCCGCATCAAGTTCATGGGCGACCGCACGGTGCTGGATGAAAAGCTGCAGCAGCTGATGAACAAGCTGGAAGCAGATTCTTCGGTCAAGACCGGCATGACCCTGAACATTGCCATCAACTACGGCGGCCGCCCGGAGATCGTGCGGGCGGCGCAGCAACTGGCGGCAAAGGCGGCGGCAGGGGAGATAAAGCCCGAAGAGATCACGGAACAGCTGTTCAGCGATGCCATGTATACCGCTGGCCAGAAGGACCCGGATTTTATCCTGCGTCCCAGCGGAGAAAAGCGGCTGTCCAACTTCATGCTCTGGCAGGCAGCTTACTCGGAGCTGGTAGAAATGGACGTTCTGTGGCCGGATTTCACCCGCAGCGATCTGGACGCTGCCATTGAGGAGTTCAATCATCGTTCCCGCCGGTTTGGCGGACTGTAAAACCCAAGACCTCCTGCACACGGTGCAGGGACCGGACGGCCCGGCGGCTTTGCCGGAGCCAAACTTAATCCAGAGGGGCGCGGCATCCGACCGGTGAAAAGGAGATCCAATCTATGAAAACACGTGTTATTACTGCGATCGTTGGCATCATCGTACTGATCGGCGTGATGTTCACCTTCAACACTCTGATCTTTAATCTGGTCATCGCGGCCATTACGCTGATCGCCGTTCACGAGATCTACAGTGCCCTCGGCTTTGAAAAGAAGGACTGGCTGATGTATGCGGTTCTGGTGCCGTATACACTGCTGGTCATGACGAGCAACTATCAGGTCATGCGGCGGCTGGTGATGCCGATGTCCTTTCTGCTGGTCACCTTTTATGCCATCTATCTGGTGGTGCGCAATGGCACCATCAGCTATCAGAAGGCCAGCGGCCTGCTGATGTTCTCCGGTATCGTGATCTTCTGCTTCTATTCCTTTATCCGGCTCAAGGAGCTGCTGCCGGTGGAGCAGTACGGCTACGATGCGGTGTTCTTTATCTTGCTCATCCTCTGCTTTGCCTGGGGCGGCGATACCTGTGCCTACTTTGCAGGCCGTGCCTTTGGCAAGCACAAGCTCTGCCCGGTGGTCAGCCCCAAAAAGACCGTGGAAGGTGCCATTGGCGGTGTTCTGGGCACCATGGTGTTTGGTGTGATCATCACACTGGTGTACTCAGTGGCGGCAAACCGGATGGAAGCCTTCACCCGCTCCAACATTGGCGTTTCCATGTATGTGATCATTGCGCTGCTGGGCTGCGTGGCGGCGGTGCTGGGCATTTATGGCGACCTGTTTGCCAGCGTGGTCAAGCGCCAGTGCGGCATCAAGGATTACGGCACCATCTTCCCGGGGCACGGCGGCATTCTGGACCGCTTTGACAGTGTGATGTTCATTGCGCCCTTTGTGACCATGGTCATTACGGCGGTGTTCTACTATTAAAAGGGGGAACGTGTGATGTCGAAAAAAATCACTCTGCTGGGTTCTACCGGTTCCATCGGCACCCAGAGTCTGGATGTGATCCGTGCACAGGGCTATGAGGTGTTCGGTCTTTCTGCCCACAGCCATGTAGACAAGATCCTGCAGCAGATCGAAGAGTTTCATCCGCGCTATGTTTGCATGACCGACCCAGATGCGGCCCGCAGGCTGGATGCGGAGCTTTCCGGTCGTGCAGATGCGCCCCGGCTGCTGGTAGGGCCGGAGGGGCTCAAGCAGCTGGCCGCACTGGACGGCACCGATGTGGTGCTGAACAGCGTGGTGGGCATTGCGGGTCTGGGCGCCAGCCTGTGCGCCATTGAAAGCGGCCATGATCTGGCCCTTGCCAACAAGGAGAGCCTTGTCACCGGCGGTCATCTGGTCACACAGGCTGTGGCAAAGCATGGTGTAAAGCTGCTGCCGGTGGACAGCGAGCATTCTGCCATTTTCCAGTGCCTGCAGGATAAGGAGAGCGCCCCCAGCCTGACCAAGATCCTGCTCACGGCTTCCGGCGGCCCCTTCTTCGGGATGAAGACCGAGGAGCTGCGCGGTAAGACCAAGGCGGATGCCCTCAAGCACCCCAACTGGAACATGGGCGCAAAGATCACCATTGACTCTGCCACCCTGATGAACAAGGGTCTGGAGCTGATCGAGGCAGTGTGGCTGTTCGGCCTGCCGCCGGAGAAGATCCAAATCGTGGTGCAGCGCCAGAGCATCGTGCATTCGGCGGTGCAGTTCAGCGATAATTCGGTCATTGCTCAGCTGGGTGTGCCGGATATGCGCATTCCCATCCAGTATGCGCTCACCTACCCAAAGCGCGTACCCGGCGTTGTGCCGGAGCTGGACTTTGCCGCACTCAAGGTGCTCACCTTCGATGTGGCAGACGACGAGACCTTCCGCTGCCTTGCCGCCTGCAAAAAGGCCATCAAAAAGGGCGGTCTCGGCCCATGTGCCGCCAACGGTGCCAATGAGGAAGCTGTCAAGCTCTTCCTTGAGGACAAAATTGGCTTCCTCGATATTGGCCGTCTGGTGGAAGCAGTCGTGGACAGCGACAGCTTTGGCGGCGAGTATACCCTCAGCGATGTGTACGAGTGCGACCGCATGGCACGAGAGTTTGTAAGAGCGCACTTATAAAAACCCTCTCAGCCTCACTGCGTTCGGCAGCTCTCCCGAAGGGAGAGCTTTCAAAAAGCGTAAGGCCAGATGTGCAAAAGCTCCCCCTTTGGGGGAGCTGGCAGGGCGGCAGCCCTGACTGAGAGGGGTTCCGACTTTTCAGCTTTAGGAGACGCAATGTCAATTTTTATCACCCTGATCGCCGCACTGATCGTGTTCAGCGCTGTAATCGCCATTCATGAATTCGGGCACTTTACCGTGGCAAAGCTCTGCGGCATTCAGGTCAACGAGTTTTCCATCGGCATGGGGCCGGCTTTGTGGAAGAAAATTTACAAGGGCACCCAGTACAGCCTGCGTGCATTGCCGGTAGGCGGCTATGTGGCGCTGGAGGGCGAGGAAAGCCCCGAGAGCCAGCAGGCCGAAGCGGCCCGCGACGAACGGGAAGCAGAGGACGAAAACCCTGTCCCGCCGGAGCAGCGCACCGGCATCCCTTTGAACGAGGCACCGGTATGGCAGCGTGTGCTTGTGATGGTGGCAGGTGCCTTCATGAATTTCGTGCTGGGCTTTGTGGTGCTGGTCATTCTTGTGGCAGCACAGGAAGGAGCCATCACCAGCAAGACCATCTATTCCATTGAGAACGATGCCCTCTGCGGCCAGACCGGCCTGCAGGCGGGGGACGAGATCGTTGCCGTGAACGGCAGGCGCTGCTTTGTGGCCAACGACATCCTTTATGAGCTGGTGCGCACCGAAGCCTATCGCGCCCGGTTCACCGTGAAGCGGGACGGCCAAAAGGTGGAACTGCCGGACGTGCAGTTCGACACCTGGCAGGACGAGGACGGCCAGACCCATATGACCCTTGGCTTTACGGTGTACGGCATCAAAAAAACACCGCTCAATGTGTTAAAAGAAGCATGGAATAGTACCCTGTACTACGGACGCATCGCGTTTATCTCGCTGGCAGACCTTGTGCGCGGACGTGAGAGCATCAACAATCTGTCCGGCCCGGTGGGTATCGTGACAGCGATCGGTCAGGCGGCAAGCTACGGCTGGCAGGATCTGCTGGAGCTGCTGGCCCTCATCACAATCAATCTGGGCGTGTTCAATCTGCTGCCCTTCCCGGCACTGGATGGCGGCAAGGTGGTATTTTTGATCATTGAGGGCGTTACCGGCCATGCAGTGCCGGAAAAGCTGCAGGGCACACTGACCGTTGCGGCCTTTGCACTGCTGTTTGGCCTGATGCTCTTTGCAACCTATAATGATATCATCCGGCTTGTGACCGGTGCAATGTGAGCAAAAACAGAAAGGGGAACTTTATGCGGCAGTTAAAACGGGAAGTGAAAATCGGCAATGTGACCATCGGCGGCAAGAATCCTGTTGCGGTGCAGACGATGCTCAACGTGCCGGTGGAGGATATTGAGGGCAATGTGGCGCAGGCAAAGCGGTGCGAAGCTGCTGGCTGTCAGATCCTGCGCGTGACCTGCCCCAGCCCGACGGATGCAAAGTGCATCGAAGCCGTCAAGAATGCGGTGAACATCCCCATTGTGGCAGACATCCATTTTGACTACAAGGCGGCTCTGGCCTGCGCAGATGTGGGCGTGGATAAGATCCGCATCAACCCCGGCAACATCGGCGACGATGACCGGGTGAAGGCTGTGGTGGATGCCTGTCAGCGCAAGAACATTCCCATCCGCATCGGCGTGAATGGCGGCAGTCTGGAAAAGCACATCCTTGCAAAATACGGCGCACCCACGCCGGAGGCCATGGTGGAGAGTGCACTGTACCATGTGCGCCTGCTGGAAAAATTCGATTTCAACAACATCGTCATTTCCATCAAGAACTCCAATGTGCCCCGCATGATGGAGGCCTACCGCCAGCTCAGCGCTGTCACGGATTACCCGCTCCATGTGGGTGTTACCGAGGCGGGTACCTACCAGATGGGTCTGCTGAAAAGCGGCATGGGCATCGGCGGAATGCTGCTGGAAGGCATTGGCGATACCATCCGCGTCTCGCTGGCCGCAGAGCCGGAAAAGGAAGTGGAAGCGGGCTACAACATCCTGCGCGCCGTGGGCTTCCCGGTAGCAGGCCCGGAGGTCATCACCTGCCCCACCTGCGGCCGCACCCAGTATCCCTGCACCGAGATCGCCAATGAGGTGGAAAAGCGGCTGCAGGGCTGCAAAAAATCCATCAAGGTGGCCGTGATGGGCTGCGTGGTCAACGGCCCCGGTGAAGCCCGCGAAGCAGACATCGGCATTGCCGGCGGCAAGGGCGAGGCGGTGCTGTTCATCCACGGCAAGCCCATCAAAAAGCTGACCGGAGACAACATCCTGGATCAGTTCATGGATGAGATCTATAAACTGTAATTTGGCTTTTTTCACAGCTGCCACACCTGCAAAAACGGGTGCGGCAGTTTGTGCTGTATAAAAAGGAGTACCATTTGTGACACCACTCGTATCCAACCTGTGGCCGCAGTTCATGGTGGACCCGGCATTTGCGGCCTGCTTCGGGCAGGTCATTGTGGAGCATGCGCAGATGCTGCGGCAGGAGCGGCAGGTCATCTTTACCCTGCGCAGCGGTGCGCCGCTGGACAAAAATCTCTGTGCCCGGCTGTTGGCATCCCTGCAGCCGGATTATGAGGGCTTTGAGCTGCGCATCCAGAACCTGTTTGGCTATGCCATGCTGGACGAAGCGGCCCTGCGCGATCTGATGGAAGAGATGAAGAGGGACGGCGTGCCCATCAACGGCTTTCTGGACCGGTGCAAGATCAACATCATCGGACAGAAGATCACCATCGGCGTATGCCATGGCACCAAGTTTTTGCAGGAGATGCACTTTGAAAAGCTGCTGGCAGAGCGCATTGCGGCCCACACCGGGGTAACGCCGCAGGTAACGCTGCAAAGCGCTGTAAGCGAAGCCGAGCAGCACCAGATGGAAGAAAAGCTGGAGCGCAAGATCGCGCCACCGGTGGTCAAGTTTGAGAAAAAGAACACAGCACCGTCCATCAAGGTGGATGGTCTGGACCTGACCGATAAGCCCGTCACCATTTTCCACGGCAAGATGTTCACCCCCAAGAACCTCACCCCGCTGAAAGACCTTGGCGGCGAGGGCGGCAAGTGCACGATCTGGGGCGATGTGTTCTTCTCGGAGGTCAAGGGAAACTTCCGCAAAATTTATACCGTATCCATCACCGATTATCAGGGCTCCATCAACCTGAAGATCCGCGCGCAGGAAGGTGAGGACTGCTCCAAGTGGGAGAGCCTTGGCAAAGGCACCACCCTCATCGTGCGCGGCGACTGCTCCTACGACAAGTACGAACACGATTATATCGTCTACCCCTACGATGTGCTCATCGTGGAGCGCAAAAAGCGGGAGGATACCGCACCGGTCAAGCGTGTGGAGCTGCATCTGCACACCAAGCTTTCCAGCATGGACGGCTTCTGTGATCCCGGCGGCATCGTCAAGCTGGCCCACCGCATGGGACATCCGGCCGTTGCCATCACTGACCACGGTGTGTGTCAGGGTTACCCGGAAGCCATGCTGGCAGCGGACGATATCCATAAATCAGACCCGGACTTCAAGCTGATCTACGGCTGTGAAGCCTACTTTGTGGACGACATGATCCCCTGTGTATACGGTGTGAAGGATCAGCCGCTGGACGGGGAGTTCTGCGTGTTTGATACCGAGACCACCGGCCTTGACCCCGGCGTGGAGTATATGACCGAGATCGGTGCCGTCATCGTGAAAAACGGCGAGGTGGTGGAGGAATTTGATACCTTTGTCAAGCCCGGCAAGCCCATCACCCCCAAGATCACCGAGCTGACCGGCATCACCAACGAAATGGTGGCGGATGCTCCCGGCGAAAAGGAAGCACTAGAAGCCTTCCTCAAATTTGCGGGAGACCGCATCCTTGTGGGCCACAACGTCCACGCCTTTGATATGCGTTTCCTGCGCGCCGCCGCCAAGCGCAGCGGCATCAAGCTGGAGCCGACCTATATCGACACCCTGACCATGGCGCAGGCCATGTACCCCGGCCTCCACAACTACAAGCAGGGCACCATCAACAAGCATCTGGAGCTGCCTGCCTACGAGGCCCACCGTGCCTGTGAGGATTCTGCCGCGCTGGGCCGCATCTTCGGGGTCATGCTGAACGACCTGAAAGAAAAGCAGGTAGCAAAGGTCAGTGAGATCAACACCGGCCTTGGCGGCAACCGCGAGGTGCTGAAAAAGAAGTATTACCACCTCATCATTCTGGTCAAGAACCAGATGGGCCTGAAAAATCTGTACAAGATCGTCAGCGAAGCCCATGTGAACTACTTTTTTAAAAAGCCCCGGGTGCCCCGGAGCCTTTTGAACAAATACCGGGACGGCCTGCTGCTCACTTCCGCCTGCGAAGCCGGCGAGCTGTACCGGGCCATCGTGGATGGCACCAGCTATGAAGAACTGAAAAAGATCGCGTCCTACTACGATATTCTTGAGATCCAGCCGCTGGGCAACAACGCCTACATGGTGCGGGACGGCAAGGTGGACAGCGAAGAGGACATCAAAAACTTCAACCGCACGGTCATCAAGCTGGGCGAGGACCTGCACAAGCCGGTCATTGCCACCGGCGACGTGCACTTTACTGAGCCGGAGGATGCGGCGTACCGTGCCGTGCTGCAGGCGGGCAACGGCTTTAAAGATGCCGACAATCAGCCGCCCCTGTTCTTCCGCACCACGCAGGATATGCTGGCGCAGTTCTACTATCTGCCCAAGGAAAAAGCCTACGAGGTAGTGGTGAAGAACCCCCGCAAGATCGCGGCGATGATCGACAACAATGTTCGTGCCATCCCGCGCGGCACCTACCCGCCCAGCATCGAGGGTGCAGAGCAGCAGCTGCGCGATGCTACGTGGGAACACGCCAAGCGCGATTACGGTGACCCGCTGCCCGAAATTGTGGAAAAGCGGCTGCAGAAGGAGCTGGACTCCATCTGCGGCCATGGCTACGCCGTGCTGTACGTCATTGCGGTCAAACTGGTGGCCTATTCCAACGCGGGCGGCTATCAGGTGGGCAGCCGTGGTTCGGTCGGCTCATCGGCCGTGGCCCACTTCTCCGGCATCTCGGAGGTGAACAGCCTGCCGCCCCACTATCGCTGCCCCAAGTGCAAGCACAGCGAGTTCATCACCGACGGCAGCGTGGACGACGGCTTTGACCTGCCGGATAAAAACTGCCCCAACTGCGGCACCCGGATGCTGGTGGACGGCCACGATATTCCCTTCGAGACCTTCCTCGGCTTCTACGGCGATAAAGAGCCGGATATCGACCTGAATTTTTCCGGCGAATATCAGTCCAATGTGCACCGCTATACCGAGGAGCTGTTCGGCAAAGCCAACGTGTTCAAGGCGGGCACCGTGTCCGGTATTCAGGACAAGACCGCCTACGGCTATGTCAAAAAATATCTGGATGAGCGCGGCCGCACGGTGAACCATGCGGAGGAGAACCGCCTGACTCTGGGCTGCACCGGCGTCAAGCGCACCACGGGTCAGCACCCCGGCGGCATGGTCGTTGTGCCGGACACCTACGAGATCTACGATTTCTGTCCCATCCAGCACCCGGCGGATGATGTGGCAGGCGGCCTGCTGACCACCCACTTCGAGTTCAAGTACCTGCACGATACCCTGCTCAAGCTGGACGAACTGGGCCACGATATGCCCACCTTCTACAAGTATTTTGAGGAGTACACCGGAATCCCCATCGACAGTATCCCCATGAACGACCCCAAGGTGTACAGCCTGCTGACCAGCCCCGAAGCGCTGGGCGTGACCCCGGAACAGATCGACAGCCAGACCGGAACCTTCGGCATCCCAGAAATGGGCACCAACTTCGTGCGCGGTATGCTGGTGGAGGCACGGCCCAAGAACTTCTCCGAGCTGATCCAGATCTCGGGCCTGTCCCACGGAACGGACGTGTGGACCGGCAACGCGGACGAGCTGATCCGCAGCGGCACCTGCACCATTGCGGAGGTCATTGGCTGCCGTGACAGCATCATGCTGTACCTGCTGCGCAAGGGTCTGGAACCCAAGATGGCCTTTGATATCATGGAGGCCGTGCGTAAGGGCAAGGTGGCCAAGGGCGGTTTCAAGGATGGCTGGGAGGAAGCCATGCGGGAGCACGATGTTCCGGACTGGTACATCGAGAGCTGCCGCAAGATCAAGTATATGTTCCCCAAGGCCCATGCCGTGGCCTACCTGATGTCGGCCATTCGTCTGATGTGGTTCAAGATCTACCGTCCGCCGGAGTTCTATGCGGTATACTTTACCGTACGCGGCGACGACATCGACTACGAAGCCGCTGTGGGCGGTGCGGCAGTGGCCCGCGCCCACATGGAAGAAGTCAAGCGCCGCCTGAAGGAAGAGAAGAACGCCAAGGACGAAGATGTGCTGGTCAGCCTGCAGCTCGTCAACGAGATGCTGGTGCGCGGCTACGAGTTTTTGCCCATTGAGCTGGGCAAGAGCCGCGGCTCCAAGTATGTGGTGGAGGACGGCAAGGTACGTCTGCCTTTCTCTTCGCTGAAGGGTCTTGGCGGTGCTGCCGCCGATGCACTGGAAAAGGTGACCATCCACGGCGAAGAATATATCTCGGTGGAAGAGTTGCAGCAGGCTTCCGGTGTCGGCAGCAGCATTCTGGACCGTCTGCGTCAGGTGGGTGCTCTGGGCGACCTGCCGGAGAGCAGTCAGGTAAGCTTCTTCTGAGGATTCTGAAAGCAAAAGTGCCTGCACGGCTTTAGCTGTGCAGGCACTTTTGCTTTAAAAAAGCACCCGCGGCAAAAATCGCAGGTGCTTAAAAAATCAGCAGAATGGGGGAGTGTTTACTCCACGCTGATCATATAATAGTAAACGGGCTGGCCGCCGCGGATGTGGCTGACCTCAACGTGGTTCGGGCACTTTGCCTTTACGATCTCGGTCACTTTCTCGGCATCCTCATCGCTCACGTCGCAGCCGGAGATGATGGTGACGAAGCTGGAATCCTTCTTGCACATGCCGCGTGCCAGACGGTAGGTAGCTTTGGTGATATCGTTGGAGGTGGAAACGATCTTGCCGTTCTCCAGAGCCATGATCTCACCCTTCTTGATGCGCTTGCCGTCGTACTCACTGTCGCGGGCAGCATAGGTGATCAGACCGGTGGACACCTTGTCGGCAGCAGCCATCATGTTGATGGTGTTGGTCTCGGCGTTCACAGAGGGATCAAAGTTCAGCATGGCAGTGATGCCCATGGGCACGGTGCGGGTAGGCAGAACGACCACCTGACGGTCGGCCAGCTTCTGGGCCTGCTCAGCAGCCATGATGATGTTCTTGTTGTTGGGCAGCACGAACACGGTCTTTGCGGGCACGCTCTGGATGGCGGCGAGGATATCCTCGGTGGCTGGGTTCATGGTCTGACCACCGGAGACCACTGCGTCTGCAGCCAGATCGGTGAACACGGCCTTCAGGCCTTCACCGGCGGCAACGGCAACAAAGCCATAGTCACGGCTGGGGTCCACAGCAGCGTAGACGAACTCGCTGGACTGAGAAGGAGCCTTCTCAGCAGAAGCCTGCTTTTCCAGGCTCTTGCCCTGCTTCTGGCGGGCCAGGAACTGCTCGTGCATGTTCTCGATCTTGAAGTTGGTCAGGTAGCCATACTTGATGGCCTCGCTCAGGATCTTGCCGGGGTCGGCGGTATGGACGTGCAGGTTGATGACGTCATCGTCCTCGATGCAGACGACGCTGTCGCCGTTGGACTCTGCGAAAGCGCGCATCTTGGCGGCGCTGGCACCCTCGTTCTTGTTGATGAGGAACTGGGTGCAGTAGCCGTTCTTGATGTCTTCGACCTTCATCAGGTCATCGGTGAAGACGCCGCGGCCGGCGTTCTCGGTGGAGAGCTTGGCCTTGTTGGGGACAGCCTCGCCGCCTGCGACGATGGGCTCACCGTGGAAGACCTTGCCCATGCCCTCGAAGATGACCATGATGCCCTGGCCGCCGGCATCCACGACGCCGGCCTTCTTCAGGACGGGCAGCAGGTTGGGGGTGTCCTCCAGTGCTTTCTGACCGGCGGCGAGCACTACGTCCCACAGAGCGGGGACTTCGCTGGCACCGCAGGCAGCTGCTTCTTCGGAGGCCACGCGGGCCACGGTCAGGATGGTGCCCTCGGTGGGCTTCATGACAGCCTTGTAAGCGCCCTCGACGCCCTTCTTCAGAGCCTCAACGAGGTCGTCTGCACCGGCTTCCTTCTTGCCTTCCAGCGCCTTGGAGAAGCCGCGGAACAGCAGGCTGGTGATGACGCCGGAGTTGCCGCGGGCACCGCGCAGCATGGCGGAAGCAGCGGTCTTGGCGGCTTCGCCCACGGTGCAGCTGTCATCCAGGGCTTCCAGCTCGCGCACGGAAGCACCCACGGTCATGCCCATGTTGGTGCCGGTGTCGCCGTCCGGGACGGGGAAGACGTTCAGCTCATCCACGCGGGAGCGCTGATTGTTGATGTTGTTGGCGCCGGAAATGATGGCGTCGCGCAGGATCTTACCAGAAATCATTGTTTTAAACTCCTTATCAGGCCGGAAAAATTCCGGCAGCCGGGGATACAGACGGACATCAGGCGATCACATCGTCCACCGAGACCACCACGCGGGCGACCTTCAGGCCGGTGGCCTGCTCGACTTCGTCCTTGACGCGGTGCGAGATGCTGCGGGCAGCGGTGGAAATGTTCAGCCCATAGCTGACAGCGATGTGCAGCTCGATCACGAGACGTCCATTCTCCTGCGTGACGCGGACACCCTTTTCGGAATAATCGGAACCATGGACCAGGCTGCGCACAGCGTCGGTCATATCACGGGGTGCCATTGCGGCAACGCCGTAGCAGTGTTTGGTCGCCTCACCCACGAGGGTCGAAAAATACCCGGCGGTAAAGCTGACATCTCCCAGCGGGAAACGGGAAGTGATCATAATCGCTCTGCTCCTTTATGTTATTTTTCAGAAAACACATTCAGGGTCTGGGGCCGTGCAGGCGGGCCAAAACCGCAGACTGCACCGAGAAACACCCACTCTATTATACAACTTCGATGCGCGGTTGTACAGTTCAAATTGCTGGCAGCGGGGCTTTTTTGGCTGTTTTGCGTCCTTTGCCCACAAATTTGCGGGCAAAACTGTACGGCTGGGCAGAGCAGTGCGTTCGTTCGACAGGGCATGACCGTCCGGGTGTGATATGCTGTCCGGTGCACAGCGGCCGCGCTGCGGCAGAAGTATGACGGATGCCTGCAAACAATCTGTAAAAAAATTATAAAAACTCCCTCCGGATGCTTTATCCCTCTATGAAAAAGTGCTAAAATGAAAGCAGAGAGAGGGGATGCGCACCGGGCGGTGTGTGTCCCCTGTAAAACGAGCAGACCCAAATCATCCATCCGGCCGCACACGCCGTGCATAAAATACCGATTTAGGAGTTGTTGGCATGAACATTCTGTTTTTCCTCTCCCCCAAGCAGGATCTGATGTACGTTTACGACGATTTTACCCTCCGGCAGACGCTGGAAAAATGGGAGAACAACCGCTACGCCTCCATCCCGGTGCTCAACCGCCGGGGCGAGTATGTGGGCACCCTGACCGAGGGGGACATCCTCTGGGGGCTGAAAAAATACCACGGGCTGGATCTGGAAGCCGCAGAGGACGTGCCCATCTCGGCTTTTCCCCACAAGCGGGATTACAAGGCGGTGACCGTGACCACCAGCATGGACCAGTTGATCGAAGCCGCCATGAACCAGAACTTTGTGCCCGTGGTGGATGACCGGGGCATCTTCATTGGCATCGTGCGCCGGCAGGCCATCATCCGCTACTGCTACGAAAAGTCCCGCGCGGAGGAAGCGCCGCAGCCCGGCCGTGTGGTGCCGGAATACGCCGCCGCCCACTGAGCGCCGGAAAACAACCGGACCTGCCATGCTCCACCTTCCCATTTTTGGGAGGGTGGAGCATTTTTTGTGCAAAAATCCCCGGAAAAGCCTTGAAAGTCCGATTTATGGGATGCCGCATGTGCGATAATACAGTCACAGGGAGCCACCGGCAGCGGGAACCGCCCGGTGCAGGCAGGCTCCCGACAGAACAAAACAGGAGGGGAACACGATGAAGGATTTTGAGATGCGTTATGTGGGCAGCCATGTGGAGGTGTACACCGGCAGCGGGGTGTTCCTCTTTTCGGCCGATACCGTGCGCGAGGCGATGGAGGAGCTGGCCGAGTGACATGGTTTGAAATAACTAATGTAAAATCTGCGTAAAATGTTTGAAAAGGAACTGTGACGAAACGATTGAAAACCAGCAAAATGTGTGGAAAAAGTGATTTTCTTGTAAAATAAACCTTGTTGTGGCAGGGGGATTGATGGTATAATAAGCATGGTGTGAGCGCTGAAACGGAGCCGTGCGCGTGGACGCATGGGGGCGCTGCATGACAAAGGAAAAACGGCTGCCGGGGTACGGGTCCCGCCAAAGGCGGGGCAGGGCCCGGCGGCTGTGTGCTGTTATTGGAAGAAACAGGAAGATCGTATTTAGGAGTATCGCTATGGATATCACACACATTACCTCTCTGCTGGGCGGCATTGCGTTGTTTTTGTATGGCATGTCGATCATGGGCGCGGGCCTGGAAAAGCTGGCCGGCGGCAAAATGCAGGGGGTGCTGCAAAAACTGACCTCCTCCACCATCAAAGGTGTCATTTTTGGCACCCTGATCACGGGCGTGATCCAGTCGTCGGCTGGCACGGTGGTGATCTGTGTGGGCCTGGTCAACTCCGGTATCATGACGCTGACGCAGTCGGTGGGCGTGATCATGGGTGCAAACATTGGTACGACGGTGACCGGTCAGCTGATCCGCATGGCGGATATCTCAGGCGACAGCCTGTGGCTGACCCTCATGCAGCCCAAGACGTTTGCGCCCGTGGTGGCGTTTATCGGCTGCATTTTTTATGTGTTCCTGCGCAACGCCAAAAAGAAGAACATCGGCCAGATCATGCTGGGCTTCGGCATCCTGTTCACCGGCATGAGCCTGATGGACACCGGCGTGTCCCCCCTGCGGGAAAGCGCCGCGTTCCAGAACCTGTTCGTCTCCATGACCAACCCCATCCTGGGCGTGCTGGTGGGCCTGGTGGTCACGGTGCTCATCCAGTCCTCCTCGGCATCGGTGGGCATCCTGCAGGCACTGTCCAGTACGGGTCTGGTCACCTTCAGTTCGGCCATCCCCATCATCCTGGGTGCCCACATCGGCACGGCCTTCACCCCGCTGCTCACCATCGGCGGTTCCTCCAAGGACGGCAAGCGCGCCGCCCTCATCCACCTGTACTTCAACGTGATCGGCAGCATCGTACTGCTGGCCCTGATCTATGCGGTGCAGTTCACCTTCGGCATCCCCATGTGGCATGACGTGATGAACAAGAGCTCCATCGCAAACATCCACACCCTGTCCAGTGTGTGTGCCATGCTGCTGTTCCTGCCGTGCAGCGGGGTGCTGTCCAAGCTGGCCATGCTCACGGTGCCGGACAACGCTGAGGAAGCGCAGGAACTGAGCATGCCGGTGCTGGACGAGCGTCTGTTCAAGAGCCCGGCCGTGGCCCTGCAGCAAGCCAAGAACGCGGTGGTCAAAATGTCCCGCCGTGCCGCCCGCAACGTCAATCTGGCTGCGCCGCTGCTGCTGAAGATGGACGAGGACACCGTGAGCGCCATCAAGGTGCGGGAGAACCTCATCGACCGCATGGAGGTGGCCATCTCCAATTACCTTATTAAGATGACCGATCAGGAGCTGGGCGATGACGAGAGCCATGCCGTGACCGAGCTGCTGAACTTTGTCACCGAGTTCGAGCGCATCGGCGACTATGCCGTGAACATCATGGAAAAGGCCGAGGAGCTGAACGAGAAGGAGGCCTCCTTCTCCGAGAGCGCCCAGAAGGAACTTATCCTGCTGGAAAAGGCCGTGGAGCGCATCCTGACCGTGACCGGCGAGGCCTTTGAGGGCGACGACACCCAGAAGGCCATGCAGGTGGAGCCGCTGGAAGAGGTGATCGACGTGATGGTGGAGCGCCTGCGCGACCAGCACATCCGCCGCCTGAAGGACGGCGTGTGCTCCATTGACACCGGTGTGGTGTTCCTGGACGTGCTGAACAACGTGGAGCGCATCTCCGACCACTGCTCCAATGTGGCCGTGCGTATGATCGGCATGGAGGGCGGCGAGGATTACGACTCCCACACCCTCAAGAGCATCATGCACCACAACCCCACCAAGGACTACATGCTGGAGTACGAGCAGTGCCGCAAGGAGTACCTTGTGCCGCTGGAGCAGATGGAAGCCTGACCCCCCAAAAAACAACAGCCCCGGACCATTCGGTCCGGGGCTGTTTTGCGCAGATGGATGCCGGAAATGAGGTGCGGGCTCAGTGCGGCACGGCCACCCACTTGTGCGGGCCATGCCAGCCCTTGCCGTCCTCCGGTGCCTTGAGGCAGACGCCGGGGTTGGGTGGGCCGGAGCGCAGGCTCTTGTTCTGCTGATTGCCGCAGAACTTGCACTTGTAGCGGATGCTGACCGGTTCAGACATTTGGATGCACTCCTTCCCTCCGGAAGCCCGGAACTAAGAATCTTTGCTTTGATACTCTGATTATATAATTCTAATGCATCAATGTCAATAAAAATTGGAAGAAACTGAGAAAAATCACCCGCCCAGGTCCTCCAGCAGGGCCTGCAGCTCCGGCAGGCTGTGCACCCGGATGCCGCGCCGGATGCGCAGCACGTCGTTTTCGGGCAGAAGGTTCACATAGATGCCGGTGAGCTGCTGCAGGGCACCGGGGGTGCCGTCGGCATTGCAGGCATACACGGCCACCCGGCCGCCGGTGTCGCACAGGTAGTAGCCCGCCGCCGTGGGAGCTGCCGCCTGCACCAGGGAACTGACGCTGCCGGAAATGGGCGGAGTTTCGTCCGCCGGGGCCTCCGGCAGGGGGAGGCGGGGCAGCGCCATCCAGAACAGACTGAACGCGATGGTGAACACACAGAGCCCGTAGAACAGGCACAGACCGAATTTGCGCATGGGCAGGGAGCACCCCTTTCGTGGTTTTACCGGAAGTATGGCCCGGAAGTGCGCCGGAAAATCATTTTTTGCGGTGGAATGCTGTACTTTGCCGGGCCGGATGTGGTATACTGACCATGATTGAATGGGACACCGGCCCCGCGGCAGAAGATTGGTCCTTGCCCGCGTCCGGCCGGCGTGCTATAATATGGTATCGTATGCTGGGTGACCAGCGGTTTTTTAAAATGAAGATCACAGCGCCGCGTGCGCTGCAGTTTACCAGTATGGGTCAGGAGGCGATCCCTATCTCCAGCAATGAGATGAGAAAGATCCACCGGGGCGGCGAAGGCAGTTCTTCGCAGTCTGCGGCGGGACGTAAGGTAAATGTGAGCCAGAGCCGCCGGGAGCAGCCGGTCAGGGAACCCGGGAAGCCCGGAAAGGCTCCGAAGGAACCGAAGGAAAAGGCAAAGCACCCGATCCTGCGGTTCATCGGCCGCACCATTGCCACCCTGCTGTGCCTGGGCATCATGGCCGGCAGCCTGCTGGCCGTGGGTATGGTGTTCTATGTGGTGCAGGCCACGGCCAACGACGGCGACCTGCTGGACCTGGACAACATCCAGCTGAGCCAGTCCAGCGTGGTCATGGCCAACGATCCGGACACCGGTGCACAGGTGGAGTATGCCACCCTGCGCTCCTCCAACAGCCACCGCGTGTGGGCCGACCTGGAGCAGATCCCCACCAACCTGCAGTATGCATTCATCTGCACCGAGGACAAGGATTTCTACAACGAGCCGGGCGTCAACTTCAAACGCACCATTGGTGCCATGGTCAATGAGTATCTGCTGCCCATCTACAGCTCCAAGCAGGGTGCTTCCACGCTGGAGCAGCAGCTCATCAAGAACCTGACCGATGACAACAGCGCCAGCGGCATTGAGGGCGCTCTGCGTAAGCTGCGTGAGATCTACCGTGCGCTCTGCCTGAGCCGCAGCTACTCCAAGGAGACCATCCTGGAGGCGTACCTGAATACCATCAGCTTCACCGGCACCATCCAGGGCGTTCAGACGGCGGCCAACGAGTACTTCAACAAGGATGTCAGCGAGCTGACCCTGTGGGAGTGTGCCACCATCGCTTCCATCACCAAGAACCCCACCAACTACAACCCCTACACCAACCCTGAGAACCTGATCAACCGCCGAAACTTCATCATGTACAACATGTGGCAGCAGGGGGTCATCAGCGAGGAGGACTACCGCAACGCCGCCGCCCAGCCGCTGACGCTGGCGGAGGACGACAGCGACAAGAAGAACACCTCCGTGACCTCCTACTTCACCGATGCATTGTTCCAGGAAGTGGTGGAGGACATCATGGCCAAGGAGGGCATCTCGGAGGCGGACGCCCAGAAGATGCTGTACACCGGCGGCTTTACCATCGAGGCCACCGTGAACACCAAGCTGCAGTCCCAGATGGAAAACCTGATGCTGAACACCAACGACGCTTACTTCCCGGCCGGCTGGCATGAGGAAGAGGTGACCTCCATTTCGGACGACGACGTGCAGGTGATGAACGAGGACGGCACCCCCAAGACCCGCGTTGCCGAGGACGGCACCGTGTATTATTACCGCAACGTGCGTACCCAGGCGGCCATGGTCACGCTGGACTACGACGGCAACGTGCTGGCCATCGTGGGCGGTCTGGGCGAAAAGACCAAGAGCCTCTCGCTGAACCGCGCCTACAGCGTGGAGCGGCAGACCGGCTCCACCATCAAGCCCATCGGCGCCTATGCACTGGGCGTGGAGTACGGGCTGGTGAACTGGTCCACCATGCTCAACAATTCGCCCCTGTACCAGAAGCAGGACATGGTCATCCGGGATGAGGACTACTGCCGCAAGAACGGCCTGATGGGCCTTTCCGACAAGCAGCTCCATGCCTACCCCAACGCCTGGCGCAGCTGGCCCCGCAACTACGGCGGCAACTACGGTGACAACAGCGATGTGCCGCTGTGGAACGGCCTGGCCCGCTCCCTGAACACCATTGCGGTGCGTGTGGGCGACCTTGTGGGCGCAAGCAACATCTTCAACTTCCTGTACAACACCCTGCAGCTGACCACGCTGGACCCCACCAATGACGTGGGTCTGGCCCAGATGGTCATGGGCAGCCAGACCAAGGGCGTGACCCCCATGACACTGGCGGCGGCCTTCCAGATCTTCTACGACGGTGAGTATACCACCCCGCACCTGTACACCCGTGTGCTGGACCGGGACGGCAACATCTACCTGGAAAACAACGCCACCAGCTATCAGGCCCTGACCAGTGACACTGCGTATGTCATGAACCGCCTGCTGAAGAACGTGCTGTACTCCAGCGTGGGCACCGCCAGCGGCCGCTACCCCAACTCCAACGGCATGGAAGCCTTTGGCAAGACCGGTACGGCCAGCGACGAAAAGGATCTGTGGTTCGTGGGCGGCACCCCCTACTACGTCACGGCCGTGTGGTGGGGCTACGATGCGCCCTATGACATGACCAGGACCCTGACCAAGCAGCAGGCTAAGACCCGTACCTGCGTCATGGCCTGGAAGGCCCTGATGGAACAGGCTCAGGCAGACCTGCCGTACAAGACCTTCCCGGCCTCGTCCGGGGTGGTGGAGCGCCGCTACTGCACCCAGAGCGGCCTGCTGGCCGGCAGCTCCTGCCCCAGTACGGCAGTGGGCTACTACCGTGCCGACGACCTGCCCGACACCTGCACCTACTCGCACGGTGCTTCCACGCAGGCAGCGGATCCGGCGGCCCCGGCAGAGGATGCTCCCCAGCAGACTGTCATCCCCACAGATACAAGCAACCTCGATACCGACTGATCTGTGCGCCGAGCGTGGACGAAGAACAACGAAAGTCGCACTATTGCGCCCCCGGAGCCGCAATACCGGCAAGGAAAAACGGTACTTCACGAGTCAAAACTGGATAATCTGCCAAAATCACATCCGGCCTCTTGCATTGCAGGGGGTCGGATGTTATTATATTTTCTGCAAGAACACTTGTGTTTGTGAGGTGAACAAGTTGGAACGCCGCTTTTATCT